>WJXG01000164.1_pt1 | contig 11037 bp, 7 predicted proteins | sample 9266541 | NCBI WGS metagenome assembly WJXG01 (sample SAMN12697363, study PRJNA563984) | aquatic metagenome | isolation source: water samples from a prawn hatchery tank treated with erythromycin plated on... | place: Australia | collected 2018-10-17 | reverse complement strand
TGCCCACCTGAATCAAGCCGGCCGGAAACGTAAATAGCTCTAAGTAACGCTGGTTCCATGCCACAAGACGAAGCTGCTTATCGACCACGGCAATACCTTGACCGATATGTTCAATCGCCCCTTGTAGTAATCCTCGGCTAAAGTCATACAGCTCTGAAGCTTCATCGACAATGGTAGCAACTTCTTCCAGCTGCATGTTTCTGCCTTGTAGCGCAGAAGTAAGGACTAACTTAGCCGACGAGGCACCAAAAACTCCAGCCAGCACCCTTTCGGTATGGCGAATTAAAGTAGAAGGTGCTTGTTGATTGGGCAGTAAGGTTTCTCTTTGCTGTTGCCAATATTGCCTGAATGCACTTCGCACCCGTTGCCTACCAACAAAACGCGATGCCAGCATCTCTAATTCACCCACAGTGACACGGCTTTGATACAAGCTCATATTTTCACTTTCAGGCAAAGGCGTACCCACAAACGAAGCAGACTGTAAGCGCTCACTTAGACTGGCACGGGTGAGCAGCGAAACAACAACGTAGCAAAGCGTGTTGAGCACGACACTGAGCACAATACCCCAATCTGAATTTTTGACATTGAGATTCTGCAGCCATTCAGGCGGAGTAATCATCCACAATAGGAAGTTGTCTTGCGCGCTGCCCGCCAACATATCGGTTTGGCTCATTAAGGTTATCAACCACAAGGTAAAGCCTACCGCCAAACCAACATATACCCCTTTGCGGTTTCCCTGACGCCAATACATACCACCAATCAAAGCGGGGGCAAACTGAGTGATCGCCGCAAAGGAGAGGAAACCAATCGCAGAAAGGGAGTGAATGTTACCTAGAGCTTGATAAAAACCCCAAGCTCCGAGCAGTAGCAACAGTATTAGTCCACGGCGGATAATCAGTAGCAGACCAGAGAAGTGCCTGTGATTGCGCTGTGTGAGTCGCATTCTGCGCAACAGCAATGGCATGACTAAATCATTGGAGACCATGATTGCCAAAGCGATGGTTGAAACAATCACCATGCCACTGGCCGCGGACGTGCCGCCTAGGAAAGCGAGTAAAGCAATATCCTGCGCGCCTACCGCCATAGGTAAGCTAATTACATAGGTATCTGGGCTAGCGTCAGTCAGCAGAGATTGCCCGACCCAAGCGATCGGCAAGACAAAAATGCCCATCAAAATCAGATATACGGGGAACAACCAACGTGCAGTATGCAGATCTTGCGCACGTTCATTTTCTACCACCATGGTATGGAACTGACGTGGCAGACAAACAATCGCTAACATGGTTAGCACGGTATGAATAACTAGAGTCGGTATGTTCGGTGATTGGTAGGTCTGACGCGCAATCTGTGCTAGCTCAACGTCATTGCGATTAAGCGCCAAGAACAGAATAAACAGACCAACGGCTAGAAATGCCACCAGCTTGATAATAGATTCAAACGCAATCGCCATCATCATACCGCGGTGATGCTCAGTATTATCAATATGGCGAGTACCAAACAGCATGGTAAAAATGGCCAATGCCCCGACCACAAACCAAGACACATCGAGACTTGAACCTTCGAAACTTCGCGGCAGTTCAGGCGAAATGATCTCTAACCCCATGGTAATACCGCGCAGTTGCAGGGCGATGTAAGGCAAAATACCAGCCACGGCAATCAAGGTAACGACCACCGCTAAGCCTTGTGATTTGCCATAACGCGCAGCGATAAAGTCAGCAATAGAGGTAATATGTTCTCGTTTGGCGGTAATAATTAGCCGAGCCAGAATTCGCCAACCTAGCGTAAAGACAAGTATTGGAGCAATGTAGATAGGCAAGAATGCCCAAGGATTGTTACTAGCCTGTCCGACGGTGCCGTAAAATGTCCACGATGTGCAGTACACTGCGATAGATAGGCTGTAAATCCAAGGTCGCCATTTTGCCAACCAGTTATGCTGTTTATCGCCATACCAAGCAATGAGGAACAGTAGTCCGAGATACATCAGTGATACGGTGATCACTAGCCAGCCTTGCATCAGATATCCTTATCATGCGCCAAAACAAAAACCTCTCCATACTGGAGAGGTTTCATTTAACTAAGGATATGCTATCAACTCAATCAGCTAGGCCTAATTCTGTGCATTGGGCTCCGCTTTCGACATATCGCTAACTTGATGTTTTTGAGGATCAACTTTGATAAATAGAGCCAAGACACCCATAGCGGCCATCGCCCAGAATACATTTGCCCCCCAGTTTTCATAGCCCCAACCACTTAAGGTTGTCATCAATGCGATGAAAGCCCCTAAAGGAATCGCATTGTATAGCGCTTGCAGCGCCACCATTTTTCTTTGCTCAGAGTGCTGGATATATTGAATCGCGGCGATATGTGCGATTGCAAAGGTCACACCATGTAGAAGCTGGATCATCACCAATGCCACTAATGCGGTTGTAGAAGCAGTCAAACCCCAACGTACCACCACACCAAGTGCAGCGACCATAAACAACGCTCGAAGCGTCCAACCCGAGAACAGACGTTTACTCAAAGCAAAAATCGCCACCTCAGCCACAACACCTAAGCTCCAGAGATAACCGATAATGTCTTCTGAGTAGCCCGCCTCTTTCCAATAAATCGAACTGAAGCTGTAATACGCAGCGTGACTGCCTTGAATAAGGGAAACCAAAATCAGGAACTTAACCACAGGAAGTTCACGCAGCAGCTCTGTCAACTTAGGACGCTCAGCATCTTCATCTTCCGTCGTAACGGGCATTGGATTGATGTTGCGCATTGAGAACAACAAAGCTACAACCACACCAGCCAGCGCAGTGAAGATAATCATGTCACTGCCATACTGCGCAACTAAGAAGCCAACCACCGTTGAACCGGCAATAAAGGCAATCGAACCCCACAAGCGAGTGCGGCCATAATCCAACATTTGCAAACGTGAATAGTAGTTCGCCATGGCATCAGACAAGGGAACAATAGGGCCACAGCACAGATTGAACAACACAGTCGCCAATGCCATTAACCAGAAACTACCACCAGTAAAGAAGTGGAAACCAACAAAAAGAATAGAGGCGAAGCTGAGCCATCGCAGTGCTGGCATCAAGTGTTCGACTTTATGGATACGTGGCGTTAGCACCATGTTGGCGACACATCGGGTCGCAAAACCAATACCGACCAGTAATCCGATATCTGTTGCCGATACCCCCTGCTCTTCAAACCACAACGCCCAAAATGGTAGATAAACACCATAAGCGAAAAAGAAACCGACAAAATACTGGGAAATCCAGCCATATGGAGATGGGGTGAGCATCATTACCTCTGAATGCGTGAATAAATTGGAACAAAGCGGCGATATTATCGTTTGCTTTGCTGAGAATAAAAAGGGAATAATCGTCACAACTGCGTTTCCCTATTCTCACTATTTTCATCATTAGCAACGAAATGAGCAGACTTGTTTCATTAATAGATTCGACCAAAGTCGTCTGGAACAATTATGCCAATCCTGCACACTTAACCTATAGAGTGGCAATGAAGTAGGGTTCGCAATGCCAGATAAATTTAATATGCACTCCCCACCGTTTGATCGACTGGACAGCCAGCAGCAGAGCCGGCTGCGTAGCTCATTGGATGTCGCTTATTTCCGTGCCAAAGAAACCTTACTTCAGCCCGGTACACAGAGCCAGCACCTGCATATCCTGATCAAAGGAGCAGTCGAAGAGCGCTCAGAGGACGACAAAGAAATCTTTGCTCACTACGCTAATGATGATTTGTTTGATGTGCGTGCTCTATTTGAAGAGACGGTAAAGCATCGCTACATCGCATTAGAAGATACCCTTTGCTATCTATTGCCCAAGTCAGTTTTCATTGAGCTGTATAACGAGAATGGTCAGTTCGCCGCCTACTTCGACAACAACCTTGCCAAGCGCCAAGAGCTGATCGATGCGGCCCAGCAACAGCAAAACCTGGCCGAGTTTATCCTGACCAAGGTCGATAAAGAGATCTATCACCCGCCAATGATACTCTCTCCCGACCAACCGCTGAATGAAGTCACGCAAACGCTCAAGCAAAATGGTATCGACTCTGCGTTGGTGCGACTAAACGACTCTGACGTTCGCCTCGTTGAAGATGAACACTCAATGCCGTATGGGATCATTACTCGAACCAATATGCTGCATGCGGTTATGCTTGACGGTCACCCACTCGACACTCCTGTAGGCAAAATTGCCACTTTCCCTGTGGTGCACGTTGAGGACGGTGAGTTTCTTTTTAATGCCATGATAAAAATGACGCGCCACCGAATGAAACGCGTGATGGTCGCCGATGGTAAAGAAGCGGTCGGCATGCTCGATATGACTCAGATCCTCAGTGCTTTCTCTACCCACTCGCACGTATTAACGTTAAGTATTGCCCGCTCGACCAGTATTGAAGAGTTGGCTCTCGCCTCGAACAGGCAACGAAACTTAGTCGAAAGTCTGCTTAATAACGGCATTCGCACCCGCTTTATCATGGAACTGATCTCAGCGGTCAACGAGCAGATCATAGAGAAAGCCTTTGAGCTGATTGTTCCTCCTGCCCTTCACGATCACTGTTGTTTGGTCGTTCTAGGCTCAGAAGGGCGTGGGGAACAAATACTGAAAACTGACCAAGACAACGCATTGATCATCAAAGATGGTCTTCATTGGCACCAATGTGAAACCGTGATGGGTCAGCTAACTCATACGCTGCAACAACTTGGCTACCCACTTTGCCCTGGCAATGTCATGGTCAATAACCCGAAATGGGTTAAGACCCAGTCAGAATGGAAAAGTACGATCAGCCAATGGTCTAAGCCTAGCAGTGCAGAAAACGTCATGGACCTAGCAATTTTCACCGATGCTCATGCAGTCGCAGGCAACAAAACGTTACTCGACCCCATTACGCAACATCTTAAGCAAACCATGCTGAACAACATGCTCGCGCTGCAAGACTTCTCACGCCCTGCGTTACAGTTTTCTCTACCATTGACTCTGTTTGGCAATGTTAAGAAAGACAAACAAGGTGTCGACGTAAAAAGTGGCGGCATCTTCCCTATCGTTCATGGGATCCGTACCTTGTCGCTAGAATATGGCATTGAAGAGAAAAACACCTTTGAACGCATTGAAGCTTTAAGAGTGAAACGGATACTTGAACCAGAGACCGCCGACAACCTCAGTGAAGCACTTAAGTTGCTATTCAAGCTGCGCCTCAATCAACAACTGACAAATCAACACAGCCACAATCGCATCGACCTGAAACAGATAGAGCGTACCGAACGAGATTTACTACGTCATAGTTTGCATGTAGTGAAAAAGTTTAAGCAGTTCTTGGGCTATCATTATCAGATAAGAGATTAGAGGCTGGTGTATGAATTGGTTGCAACGCCGTTATTGGTTTTACAAACTCAAGGGCTCTCCTTACCAGCCTCTTTTTGCCTCGGTGCAAAAAGGTGAGTACGTCTCGTTAGATTGTGAGACCACCAGCCTCGACCCTAATCGTGCCGAGCTCGTCACCATTGCAGCAACCAAAATCATCGGCAATCGCATTATTACCAGCAAACCGTTTGAAGTCAGGCTTAGAGCCCCGCAATCACTGGATTCTGGCTCGATTAAAATCCACCGCATCCGCCATCAGGATCTCGTTGATGGTATCGATGAAAAACAAGCCTTAATGCAACTACTAGAGTTTATTGGTAATCGCCCATTAGTCGGTTATCACATTCGCTATGACAAAAAAATTCTCGATCTCGCTTGTCGCAAACAATTGGGCTTTCCTTTACCCAACCCTTTAATCGAAGTGAGTCAGATTTATCACGACAAACTAGAAAAGCACCTGCCTAACGCCTACTTTGATCTCAGCTTGGATGCCATTTGTAAGCATCTCGACTTACCTTTGCAAGACAAACACGATGCCCTACAAGATGCGATTTCCGCAGCCTTGGTGTTTGTTCGATTAACAAAAGGTGACCTCCCTAGCTTAAATCTGCCCTATACCCGCTAACCCAACTTACGACCAAGTTCTCAATTTGCGTTTTAATTCCTTCATTTCAAAGCAGATCTATCTCTCTCATCCTAAAGTCTAATTGTCGAATTCTCGCCTGTGCTTGAAAGTTATGGGTATAGGGATTTTACAACGTCAGGGTCAGGTGACCTTATCGTTTTAAACGGACACTTGCTCAATTCACAAGGAATTAAGCACAAGGAGATAAGCAATGAGTGAAGCCCATATTTATCCGGTAAAAGAAAACATCAAAAAAAATACCCACGCGGATAACGATACCTACCAAGCTATGTACCAACAATCTGTGACAGACCCTGTTGGTTTCTGGAGTGAGCACGGAAAAATCGTCGATTGGATGAAGCCTTTCACTCAAGTAAAGAACACTTCCTTTGATACCGGCCACGTTGATATCCGTTGGTTCGAAGACGGCACGCTAAACGTGTCAGCAAACTGTATTGACCGTCACCTTGCTGAACGTGGTGATGACGTCGCCATCATCTGGGAAGGTGATGATCCAAACGACGATAAAACACTGACGTTTAACCAACTGCATAAAGAAGTGTGTGAGTTTTCGAACGCACTGAAAGAGCAAGGCGTACGTAAAGGCGATGTGGTTTGTCTTTACATGCCGATGGTGACCGAAGCAGCCGTTGCCATGCTAGCCTGTACCCGTATTGGCGCAGTACATACTGTTGTATTCGGTGGCTTCTCTCCAGAGGCTCTTTCTGGTCGTATTATTGATTCAGACGCTAAAGTGGTGATTACCGCTGACGAAGGCGTACGTGGTGGTCGTGCCGTTCCTCTGAAAAAGAATGTTGATGAAGCACTGACTAATCCTGAAGTCAAAACCATCGAAAAAGTCATTGTCATGAAACGCACTGGCGGTGACATTGATTGGCATGAGCATCGTGATGTTTGGTGGCATGAAGCAACCGCAAATGTTTCTGCTGACTGCCCACCAGAAGAGATGAAAGCAGAAGATCCTCTTTTCATCCTCTACACTTCTGGCTCGACAGGTAAACCTAAAGGTGTTCTACACACCACAGGCGGTTACCTTGTCTACGCAACGATGACATTCAAGTACGTATTTGATTATCAGCCAGGCGAAACCTTCTGGTGTACCGCTGACGTGGGTTGGATTACCGGCCACACTTATCTGATTTACGGCCCACTGGCTAACGGTGCAAAAACGATTCTGTTTGAAGGTGTGCCTAACTACCCAAGCACAAACCGCATGAGCCAAGTGGTGGATAAACACCAAGTGAATATCCTCTACACGGCACCAACAGCGATTCGCGCACTTATGGCGAAAGGCAATGAAGCGGTAGAAGGAACGTCACGTAGCAGCCTACGTATTATGGGGTCGGTAGGTGAACCGATTAACCCTGAAGCGTGGGAGTGGTACTACAAAACCATCGGTAATGAAGATTCACCGATTGTGGATACTTGGTGGCAAACCGAAACAGGCGGCATCTTGATTGCCCCACTACCAGGCGCAACAGACCTCAAACCAGGCTCTGCGACTCGCCCATTCTTCGGTGTTCAGCCTGCTCTGGTTGATAACATGGGTAACATTATCGAAGGTGCGACTGACGGTAACCTAGTCATCCTTGATTCATGGCCAGGTCAGATGCGCACAGTATATGGCGACCATGAGCGCTTCGAGCAAACTTACTTCTCTACATTTAAAGGCATGTACTTCACCAGTGACGGTGCACGTCGCGACGAAGATGGTTACTACTGGATTACAGGTCGTGTGGATGACGTATTAAACGTCTCTGGTCACCGTATGGGTACCGCAGAAATCGAATCGGCGCTCGTCGCTCACGATAAGATTGCTGAAGCAGCGATTGTTGGTATCCCGCACGATATTAAAGGCCAAGCAATCTACGCTTACATCACGCTCAATGATGGTGAGTTCCCAAGTGCAGAACTGCATAAAGAAGTGAAGGACTGGGTGCGTAAAGAAATTGGCCCTATTGCAACACCAGATGTGCTGCACTGGACAGACTCATTACCTAAAACTCGTTCAGGTAAGATTATGCGCCGCATTTTACGTAAGATTGCCACAGGCGATACTAGCAACTTAGGCGATACTTCAACCCTAGCGGATCCAAGTGTGGTTGATAAGCTGATTGCAGAAAAAGCGGAATTAGCGTAATTGCCAACACCACTATGTAGAACTTCAAACCGTCACATTATGTGACGGTTTTTTGTTTTTACCGTCTAAAGTACTCCTCTCTCGCCCTTTCTCATTGAGCAAAAAATGTTACCTCGGTTACAAAAATCCGGCTTCAAGCTGGGAGATTAGACCAGTAAATTGCTGCTAAATGCGCTGAATTAGCTATAATCTGGGTCTATTTCAAAGATTCACTGCTATTTTTAGTAAAAACTGCATGATGAATCCGAGATAATATGGGAATATTCCAGTTCATATCATGAAGTAGGAAGATGGCAGCACAATGACAGCAAAATCACGCATTCTTGTCTTAAATGGTCCAAATTTAAACCTGTTAGGTCTACGCGAACCCGCACATTACGGTTCTTCGACGCTACCGCAGATTATCGACACATTAACCAAGCAAGCGAATGAAGCCAATGTTGAACTCCAACATCTTCAATCCAATCGTGAGTATGAGCTGATCGAAGCTATCCATGCGGCATACGACAAGGTGGATTTTATTATCATCAACCCTGCCGCCTTTACCCACACCAGTGTTGCACTTAGAGATGCGCTGTTAGGTGTGGCTATCCCATTTATCGAAGTACATTTATCCAATGTGCATGCTCGTGAACCATTCCGTCATCACTCTTATCTCTCAGATAAGGCTGAGGGCGTGATTTGTGGTTTAGGTGCACAAGGATACCAATTCGCTCTGTCTGCCGCACTGAATAAACTGCAGGCAAAGTAACCCAACTGACGTTGAAGTCCTTCGCAGATGCTCAACGTAAATAAAAACTCTGCAGCTCGTTTTGAGCTGTCTTATTCACAAGATAAAAGAGAAAGAAAAGATGGATATCCGTAAAATCAAGAAGCTTATCGAGTTAGTAGAAGAGTCTGGCATTGCTGAGCTAGAAATCTCTGAAGGTGAAGAGTCGGTACGCATCAGCCGTAACGGTACTGCTGCACCTGTAGCACCAGTTCAATACGCAGCAGCTCCAGCTCCTGTAGCGGCGCCTGCACCAGCGGCGGCACCTGCTCCTGCAGCAGCACCAGAAGCGGCAGCGGCAGCGGCTCCTGCAACTCCAGCAGGTCACCAAGTTCTTTCTCCAATGGTAGGTACTTTCTACCGTTCTCCAAGCCCAGACGCGAAGTCATTCGTTGAAGTTGGTCAAACAGTAAACGCAGGCGACACGCTATGTATCGTTGAAGCGATGAAAATGATGAACCAAATCGAAGCAGACAAATCTGGCGTTGTAACCGCTATCCTAGTTGAAGACGGCCAACCAGTTGAATTCGACCAACCACTTGTTGTTATCGAATAATAGAGGCTCTCTCTTATGCTAGATAAATTAGTCATCGCGAACCGAGGTGAAATTGCACTTCGTATTCTTCGCGCATGTAAAGAATTGGGCATCAAAACAGTAGCTGTTCACTCAACTGCTGACCGTGACCTAAAACACGTACTACTTGCAGACGAAGCGATTTGTATCGGTCCTGCCCGTGGTATCGATAGCTACCTAAATATTCCACGCATCATTTCAGCAGCGGAAGTGACTGGCGCGGTGGCAATTCACCCTGGTTACGGTTTCCTATCTGAAAACGCAGATTTTGCAGAGCAAGTTGAGCGTAGCGGCTTTATCTTTGTTGGTCCTAAAGCGGAAACAATCCGCATCATGGGTGACAAGGTTTCAGCTATCACAGCGATGAAGAAAGCTGGCGTACCTTGTGTACCGGGTTCTGATGGCCCACTAGATGACGACGAGCAGGCAAACAAAGCACACGCTAAGCGTATTGGTTACCCAGTAATCATCAAAGCGTCTGGCGGCGGCGGCGGTCGTGGTATGCGTGTTGTTCGTTCTGAAGGCGAGTTAATTGAAGCCATCGCTATGACGCGTGCTGAAGCAAAAGCTGCGTTCAACAACGACATGGTTTACATGGAGAAATTCCTAGAGAACCCTCGTCACGTTGAAGTTCAGGTTATTGCTGATGGTCAAGGCGGTGCTATCCACCTAGGTGAGCGTGACTGTTCTATGCAGCGTCGTCACCAGAAGGTTGTTGAAGAAGCGCCAGCACCAGGTATCACTGAAGAGATGCGTAAGTACATCGGTGAACGTTGTACACGTGCATGTCTAGAAATCGGTTACCGCGGCGCAGGTACGTTTGAGTTCCTATACGAAAACGGCGAATTCTACTTCATCGAAATGAATACTCGTATTCAGGTTGAGCACCCAGTAACTGAAATGGTAACGGGCGTAGACCTAATCAAAGAGCAACTACGTGTAGCAGCAGGTCAGCCTTTGTCATTCACTCAGGATGATATCAAGATCCGCGGCCATGCTATCGAATGTCGTATCAACGCAGAAGACCCAGAGCGCTTCCTACCTTCACCAGGTAAGATTGAACGCTTCCACGCCCCTGGCGGCATGGGTGTTCGCTGGGAATCGCACATCTACACAGGCTACACAGTGCCTCCTCACTACGATTCAATGATCGGTAAGCTGATCACTTTCGGTGAGAACCGCGATGTGGCGATTGCACGTATGAAGAACGCACTAGGCGAGATGATCGTTGAAGGCATCAAGACTAACGTTCCTCTACAAGAAAGCATTATGAATGATGAGAACTTCCAACACGGTGGTGCCAACATTCATTACCTAGAGAAGAAACTAGGCCTGCAATAAGCGATTTCCGCTTTAGTCTTAATGAAAATGCTCACTTCGGTGAGCATTTTTTGTTTTCGCGCACTTGTTAGCCTTTTCTGCTACACTCTGCGCCACTTCATTCACTTTAAGAGCAAAAACCAATGCCTTGGATTCAAATCAAACTCAACGCGACCAATGAAAACGCTGAGCAAATCGGCGATATGCTAATGGAAG
>WJXG01000151.1_pt1 | contig 12288 bp, 9 predicted proteins | sample 9266541 | NCBI WGS metagenome assembly WJXG01 (sample SAMN12697363, study PRJNA563984) | aquatic metagenome | isolation source: water samples from a prawn hatchery tank treated with erythromycin plated on... | place: Australia | collected 2018-10-17 | reverse complement strand
AGGTTTATCGAGAGACTAATAACTAAACATAGCCATAAGATCCTTGCTTTTGGTAGAAAACATGGCAAGTTCGTTTGTTCATTGGGGGCAAAACCAGAATCCATAATATATGCCCCAAACGCAGTCCCTTATGAGAATGTTATACCTGAGCAAGAAGACTACATTCAGTTTTCCGGCGATGAAAAGTATATATTGTGTTTGGCTAGATTATTAAAGATTAAAGGGCATGAATCATTAATAAGAGCTTTTTCATCTGTAGTTATTAAATATCCAAATTATCGTTTAATTATTGCTGGTGAAGGGAAAGAATATGCAAAGTTATATAATTTGGTTGAAGAGTTAAATCTTAAAAAGTTTGTTCATATGCCTAATACGTTGGTTACTAATGAGCAGAAGTTTAAATTAATGCAAAGAGCTAGTATTTTTGTTTTACCATCAATTCAAACACGAGTTACTGAAGCGTGGGGGTTGGTGGTAAATGAAGCTGCAATTAATAAAAAACCAATTATTGTAAGTTCGGCAACAGGAGCAGCGGATGAACTTATTGAGGATATGAAATCTGGTTTGGTTTTTAAGCAAAATAATCATTTAGATCTAGCTGATAAAATTAACTATATGATAGAAAATGATGAGTTTGCAAATGAAATGGGGGCTGCCGCTTTTTCTAAAATTGAAAGTTATTACAATATCAGAAAGCTAACAGAAAAATTAGAGAGTTGTTTCTATGAATAAAAATGTCACACTAGTTACAATAAACTCTGAACAGGAATTAACTGGTGGGGGGCATTATTTACGTTGTTTAATATCTGGTTATGAAAAAGTTAGCGGCAATCTAACTATCATAAGTAAGGAAAGTACAAAAGTTAACTTTAAATTCGGTCGTGATACTTTATTCTTACACTTAAAGAAAAATACTATTTCTGAAATAATTTCTCGTATGCTCTTTTGTCCAAGTTTCTTATTGTATTATTTTCCTAAAATTATAAGGCAATGCAAAAAAAGCGATATTATTGCATTGCATAGCTCTAGATTAGGTGTTTTAGTATTTTTGTTTTCGTTTTTTTTCCCTAAGAAGAAAATATTCTGTCATTTTGATAATGTCGAATATTTGCTTTTGAAAAGTAGAATTTCTAAGCCTTCTCTATCACTTAAATATGTTGTTAATATTTGGGATTATCTTTTGATAAGATTGTCAGAGAAATTATGTGTTAAATATTCGACTAAATGTTCGTTTATAACTCTCTCGGATGCTAGTTATTTTAGTAGAGATGGTTTTATTATTCCTATTTGCTATGAGGAATTTAAAGAAAAGTCACTTAATCCAAATGGTGATTATTATCTTTTTACTGCCTCCTTCGACTTTGAGCCGAACATCGATGCGCTAAAGGATTTCTCAGAAATCGCTAAAATTCATTCAGATTTGAAATTTATAGCAGCGGGTCGAAAATTAAAAAATTTTAACTTTGACCATATTCCAAACCTCACTTTAATAGATTCTCCTTCAGTAGATAAAATGGAATCGCTTTTTATTTGTGCTAAAGGTTATATTTCTTCCGTTAATTTTGGAAGTGGGATGAAGACCAAAGTTGCAGAAGCTATGAAATATGGGTTGCCAGTCTATGCTACTGATAATTCATTAATTGGTTATGAGAATGTTCTAAATAAAAGTTACATAAAAAATTACAAAAGTTTGTCTCATTTGTCTACTTTACTAAATTTGAGTAATGATACTGCCTTTGATAGGACTCTTATATGTCGTGATTTTGCAAAGTACTATACTACATTTCGTGTGAAAAATGAGTTGGAAAGGATGATGGAATGTTAAGAAGAAAAATATTAGTGATCACTCCAAGGTACCCATACCCTGTTATTGGAGGTGATCGCCTTCGTATATACGAAATATGTAAAGAACTTTCAAAACTCTACGATCTTACTCTTGTCAGTCTTTGTGAAAATAAACAAGAAATGTCTTCACCAGAACCTGATGATAATGTATTTGAAAATATTCATAGGATTTACCTCCCAAAGTGGAAGTCATACTTGAATACACTATTAGCAGTGCCTTCTCAAATACCGCTTCAAGTCGCTTACTATCAGTCTTCTGAGCTTAAAACTTTGCTTGATTCTTTAATTGATGAGCATGATTTGATTTTGCCACATCTGATTCGAGTCGCTGAATACGTCAAGGATGTTAATAAACCAAAAGTATTGGAAATGACCGATGCGATATCGATGAATTACTCCAGAGTATCTGAAGTTAAAAATAACTCAGGCTTCAAAGGTATTATTTATCGTTTGGAAAAAAATAAGTTAAATCGTTATGAAAGAGATATTGCTAAATACTTTGACTGTAACGTATTCGTTTCCCAATTTGATAAAGAATTTTTATACTCAGACAACTCTGATCTTCTCGAAAAAGCATTAGTTTGTTCTAATGGAGTCGACCTGTCAAAATTGCCTTATGACTTTTCTCCTAACGGCAATAAGTTAATATTCATTGGTAATATGCATTCGGCGCAAAACTTTGATGCTGCTTATTGGTTTGCAAAGGAAGTTCTACCTATAATTCGTTGTCATGGAGACTATGAGTTTCACGTAATAGGTAAGATCAAGACTGATAGTTATAAAAAGCTCGCAGCTATAGAGGGTGTTGTCGTTACTGGAGCTGTGGACAGTGTTGCTGAGCACGCGAAAGGTGCTATTGCAGGAATTTGCTCTGTTAGGTTAGCAGCTGGAGTTCAAAATAAGATTCTCGAATATATGGCTTTAGGTATACCAACAGTAACATCTTCAACAGGTTTAGAAGGCCTATTTGCGATCGAAGGTGAAAGTATTTTGGTTGCGAATACGCCTGATGAATATGTGGGTCACATTTTGGAGCTCAAACATAATTCAAAATTAGCTGAAACTCTGTCGAAGAACGCCTATGTTTATGTCAAAGAACAACACTCTTGGAGTGGTAAGCTCCAACCTATAGTCGACAAAATTCAACATTTACTTTAAAACATTACTATGTCTAATATTCTACCTGTAATTATGGCTGGCGGGTCCGGAACTCGCTTATGGCCAATGTCTCGTACAAACTACCCTAAACAATTTTTGTCGCTAGTCAATAGCACTTCTATGCTGCAAGATACTATTATCCGTTTACAAGGAATTAATCATTCTCCTGTTTCGTTAATATGTAATGAAGAACACCGCTTTTTGGCGGCAGAGCAGCTACGCTCTCGTAATATTGCGCATTCAGGGATAATTCTTGAGCCTTTTGGACGCAACACTGCGCCAGCAGTCGCTTTATCCGCTTTGTGTGCAATTGAAGAAGGTCAGGACCCAATACTTTTGGTTTTGGCTGCGGATCATCTTATCAAGCACGATGATGTATTTCGTAATACAGTTGAAGCCGCAATACCATTGGCTGAAAGTGGTAAACTTGTTACGTTTGGTATTGTACCTACCAAACCAGAAACCGGTTATGGTTATATTCGTAGCGGTAATAAACTACATCAACATGAAGCTTATTCGGTTGATGCGTTTGTTGAAAAGCCTAATTCATCTGTCGCAAGACAATACTTAAATGATGGTGGTTACTACTGGAATAGTGGGATGTTTATGTTCAAAGCTTCTCGCTATCTAGAAGAGCTTGAAAAGTTTCGTCCAGACATCTTAGATGCAGTAAAGAACTCGTATTCGGGCTCCCATAACGACTTAGATTTCATTCGCCTTGATGAAGAAGCATTTAAGAGTTGTCCTGATGAGTCCATTGATTATGCCGTTATGGAAAAAACAAACGATGCTGTGGTTTGTCCCTTAGATGCTGGGTGGAGTGATGTCGGCGCTTGGTCTTCTCTATGGGAAGTTAGCGAACAAGATGAACAATACAATGTGATTCGAGGAGACGTATTAGTTGACAACTCGCAACGTTGCTATATCAACTCTTCCAACCGACTAATCGCAGCAATAGGCGTTGAGGACTTAGTTATTGTTGATACCAAAGATGCCCTATTAGTCGCTCACAGAGATAGTGTTCAAGATGTAAAGAATATTGTCTCCAGCTTAAAAGAGAAAGATCGCATTGAGTTTCAACAACACCGGGAGGTTTATCGTCCTTGGGGGATGCATGATCATATTGCAGAAGGTGAGCGATATCATGTGAAAAAAGTGGTAGTTAAACCCGGTCAAAAGACGGCGATGCAACTGCATTACCATCGTGCTGAGCATTGGGTGGTTGTTTCTGGTACTGCTTTAGTACACAGAGGTTCAGAAAAGCACATCGTTACGGAGAACGAATCCATCTATATTCCGGTAGGAACAGAGCACTGCTTCGAAAATCCCGGTAAGATTCCTTTAGAAATTATTGAGGTTAGAACGGGCGGTTACCTTTCAGAGGACGATATTGTACGTACTTACTCGAAGAATGAAGGTTACTAAAAGGTTAGTTTAAGGTTTATTTATGTTAATAACGTCAAAGGTCATTGCTGAGTCGGGAATTCAATTTGGTACGAGTGGCGCCAGAGGTCTAGTCGAACACTTTACTCCGGAAGTTTGTGAAGCATTCTCTCATGCGTTCTTGACTACAGTAGCGAATGATTTCGACTTTACCAGAGTAGCAGTTGCAATTGATAACCGTCCTAGTAGTTATGCTATGGCTCAATCGTGTATTGAGGCTATTAAATCCAGAGGTTATGACGTTTCTTATTACGGCGTAATTCCTACTCCAGCATTAGCATTTTCTGCAATGCAGGATTCGATTCCTTGCATAATGGTTACGGGGAGCCACATTCCTTTTGACCGAAACGGTCTAAAATTCTATCGTCCTGATGGTGAAATCACAAAAGCTGATGAGCAGAATATTCTAAGCTCAAGTATTGAGTTTAGAACCTCTACTCAACTACTGGAACTGGTTACGGATAAAGAGGCCGAAAATCAGTATATAGAACGCTACACTCGCCTTTTTGAAGCAGATATGCTTAAAGGAAAACGAATAGGTATTTATGAGCATTCAAGTGCTGGTCGAGATATCTATCAGGGGTTATTTGAGTCACTTGGTGCTGAGGTTATATCACTAGAGCGAACGGATGAATTTGTACCAATTGACACTGAAGCAGTTGCTGAATCTGATAAGGAAAAAGCACGCGTTTGGTCGAAACAATATAATTTTGATTTTATATTTTCGACCGATGGAGATGGGGATCGCCCATTAGTTGCCGATGAGAACGGCGAATGGTTGAGAGGTGATGTTTTGGGCTTACTTTGCTCAAAAGCGCTTCAAATCGAAGCATTGGCTGTACCTGTTAGTTGCAATACTATTATCGCAGATTCTCCTGAATTTAAGGTTGTCTCTAAAACTCGAATTGGTTCTCCTTATGTTATCGCTGAGTTTGCTGAACTTGCAAATTCTTATCGTCGAATTGCTGGCTTTGAAGCAAACGGTGGGTATTTACTCGGAAGTGATGTTTCGGTTAATGGGAAGTCTCTAAAAGCACTACCAACCCGAGACGCTGTTTTACCTGCACTAATGTTGCTTTCTTTAGCGAAAACATCATCAATAAAAAGTTTGGTAGCTCAATTACCACAGCGCTTTACGCATAGTGATCGTATTCAAAACTTTCCTACGGAGAAAAGTTTAGCAATACTTGAACATGGCAAGATGAATCCTGAAGAATTACTGCTAAAGCTTGGCTTTACGGATTTAAAAGTAGAAAGCATTGACACTACTGATGGTTTGAGATTGTCTTTGACTAATGATGTGATCATTCACCTACGACCTTCTGGTAATGCTCCAGAATTACGGTGCTATGCTGAAGCTGCGTTCTTTGATACAGCTAAAGCGCTTGTAAACTCTGTTTTGTTGCGTGTGCAGCAACTTTAATAAAAATAAAAAATATAAAGGCTTGACTTGGAATAATCTAAGTCAAGCTTTTTTCCTTTAATGGTAATGCTGATGAACTTTTTTAAACTAAATAACCCAATACAAAATTATGCATGGGGCAGTGAGACTGCTCTTCAAGAGTTGTTTGGAATTGAAAATCCAAATCAGGAACCTCAAGCAGAGATTTGGATGGGGGCACACCCTAACGGATGCTCAAAGGTTCAACTTGGAGGTGAAGAGTTTCTATTATCTGAGTTTATTGCTAAAGATAAAGCCAAAATTTTATCGACCAGTACAGAGCAAAAATTTGGAACGTTACCCTATTTGTTTAAGGTATTGTCTGCTGGGAATGCATTATCCATCCAGGTGCATCCAAATAAATTGGAAGCTGAGCTAGGGTTTGCTAAAGAGGAAGAGCTAGGTCTTGAGCTTTCTGCTCCAAATCGCAATTATAAAGATGCGAATCATAAACCAGAGTTGGTATACGCTTTGACTCCATACCAAGCTATGAATGGCTTCCGCGCATATACCGAGATTGTCTTGCTCTTCTCAAAAGTTATAGAAGAATCCAATGTACCTGTAATTCACCAGCTGTTGGAAGCCTTTAAGAAAAACTTAACAGCTACAGGTTTAGAAGCTTTCTTTATCGGGATCTTATCTTTAGAGGGGGAAGCGAAAGAAGCATCTATTCAAGGATTAATTGAGTATGCAAAAGCATATCAGAAGCCGAGTATTAAAAATGATTTAGGAACTCTAATTGTGGAGCTAAACAAATCTTACCCTGGTGATATTGGTCTTTTTGCTCCTCTTATGCTAAATGTTTTGACGCTTTCTCCTGGAGAGGCAATGTTCCTTGATGCAAGAACACCACATGCTTATCTAAAAGGTACTGGCTTAGAGATAATGGCGAATTCAGATAATGTTCTCCGGGCTGGTCTAACTCCAAAGCATATTGACGTGGTAGAGTTAGCTCGTTGTACTTTGTTTGAAGAGAAGTCATCAGACTCTCTATTGCTCAAACCAGAAGTATTTGGGAATAGGTTGAGTTATTCTGTGCCCGTTTCAGATTTTAAATTTGACTGTCTCACGGAATCGAACGATGAGAGGATAGTAATGCAAAGCGCTGAAATATTATTTGCTATCGATAGTTCGTTAACGCTATATCATGCTTCTGGTGAAACTTTAACGTTAGGTAGAGGTGAGTCGGTGTTTATTCCTGCATACGTAAAAGAGTATTCAATCAATTCAAAGGGAAGGGTCGCGAGAGCGTACAACTGATATAAGTATGGCTAAGTGACCACCAAGCAAGAGCATTTCTGGTCACTTAGCTGCATGTTTGAGGTTATAGGATTCCAGATTGCTGAACGCTAGTTGTCTTATTTAGTTTTGTCCTTAAGAAGCTAGTAATTTTCCAAATGTACGCCAAAATGATTGAGTAAATTACAAAGCACGAAATGAATAAGACGAACATCGTTACTTCTGAAATATTGGTAGCCTCACCATAAATACCGAAGCCAGCATAAAGGCTTGCAATAAAGCATATTGCAACAAGAGTCTGTTTTGGTCCAAGTCCTAGGCGTTGAAATATGTGATGAAGATGTTCACGATCAGGTTTGAATGGAGAATCGCCTCTACGAATGCGGCGGATCATTATTGCGGCCATATCCATTAAGGGCACAGCAATAAGCCAAAGAGCAGTGACTGGGCGCATTAGTGGCTCAGAATTTCCTGTTTGACTAACGCCCAGCAACAACCAGATTACAGTGAATCCGATCATCATACTACCAGCATCACCCATAAATACTTTTCGCTCTCTCCCTAGTATCCCAAGGTTCATAAAGATATAAGGAAGCATAGCTACAATGATGACCACACATAAATAAGCTAGACCATGTTGGCTATCAACTTGCAATAAAAATGCTAGTGCACCGAATGTTACAATAGAAAGACCGCCTAGCAACCCGTCGATACCATCTACCATGTTAAAGGCATTGATAGCACCAATTACTGCGATAATAGTGATTAAACTACCAGCCCAACCTAAAGACACTTCTCCAACCCCGAACATATCTCCGAGATTATTAAGCTCGAGACCAGCAACTTTCATCATTACAATCGATAAAATTGCTTGAATACCCAAGCGAACTTTAAAGCTTAGGTCGGTTTTATCATCGATTGCTCCGACCATTGTAAGTGTACAGATGCATAACAGGTATAGCCAACTGTGCTCTATAGTATTTGGATTGAAGGTTAGATATTGAGCAAGAACTAAACAAATCGAAATGCCACCAACGAGTGGTACCGCACCATTGTGAAGCTTTCTTGCATTAGGTTTGTCAACTAATCCAATTTTCTTAGCCATCTTACGCATTAAAAAGAGGGTGGCAAAGGAAGTAAAAAAGATAAAACAGAGTTCAAGGAACATAAAAAAGCCAACGTTTATAGTATGTGTGCGTTTAATTTTAGCTCAACTTTATTGTAGGAAAAAGTTGTAATCCACAATCCTCTATTAGCAACACTAATGTGCTAGTGATGCAATCGGCTCATTTATGGCTAAATAGCGTTAATTTTGGTATCCTCTGCCAAAAATAAATGAAGGATTAATCCATGAAAATCGCAGTTGCTGGGACCGGCTATGTTGGGCTTTCTAACGCTATGCTGTTAGCTCAGAATCACGAGGTGGTCGCTTTAGATATCATTTCTGAGAAGGTTGATTTACTGAACCGACGTAAGTCGCCGATTGTTGATACTGAAATTGAACACTTTTTGGCACACAAAGAGCTAAACTTTTTGGCAACAACGGATAAGCAGAGAGCTTACCAAAACGCAGAATACGTTGTTATTGCAACTCCTACAGATTACGATCCACAAACCAATTACTTTAATACTTCTTCAGTTGAAGCTGTGATTAAAGATGTTATGTCTATCAACCCTGATGCAGTGATGGTGATTAAGTCTACTGTTCCTGTTGGCTATACTGCTCGAATTAAGGAAGAGTTGGGGTGTGAGAATGTCATTTTCTCTCCTGAGTTCTTGCGAGAGGGCAAAGCGCTTTATGATAACCTTCACCCATCACGTATCATCGTTGGTGAACGCAGTGAACGTGCCGAAGTATTTGCTAGCTTGCTGGTCGAGGGGGCTGTAAAAGACGATATTCAAGTTCTATTTACTGATTCGACAGAAGCTGAAGCAGTAAAACTATTTTCAAACACCTACCTTGCTATGCGTGTAGCATACTTTAATGAGCTAGACTCTTATGCAGAAGCTCATGGCTTGGATGCTCGTCAGATCATTGAAGGTGTTGGCTTGGATCCTCGTATCGGTAATCATTACAACAACCCATCATTTGGTTACGGTGGTTACTGCTTACCAAAAGACACTAAACAGCTTTTAGCCAATTACCAAGATGTACCAAACAACATCATTGGTGCGATTGTTGATGCTAACCGTACTCGTAAAGATTTTGTTGCTGAAGCTATTCTTAAGCGCGAACCAAAAGTTGTCGGTATTTACCGTTTAATCATGAAGGCGGGATCGGATAACTTCCGCGCTTCTTCTATTCAAGGCATTATGAAGCGTATCAAGGCGAAAGGCGTTGAGGTCGTAGTTTACGAACCCGTGCTCAAAGAAGAAGATTTCTTTAACTCTCGAGTGATTAAAAACCTGAATGAGTTCAAACAAAGTGCGGATGTGATTGTTTCTAACCGCATGGTGGAAGAGTTAGCTGACGTTGCGGATAAAGTTTACACGCGAGACTTGTTTGGTAGTGATTAAATTTTTAGTATAACGATAATATATGGCTCTCATGCATGAGGGCCTTTTTTACAGTTGGTGAATTTAAAAATGATTAAAAAGTGTCTTTTCCCTGCTGCAGGCTACGGTACTCGTTTTCTACCTGCAACAAAATCCATGCCGAAAGAAATGATGCCAGTGGTGAACAAGCCATTAATTGAATACGGTGTTGAAGAAGCCATTGAAGCGGGCATGGATGGAATGTGTATTATCACAGGTCGTGGCAAACATTCTTTGATGGACCACTTCGACAAAAACTACGAGTTGGAACATCAAATCTCAGGCACAAGTAAAGAAGCACTGTTAGATGATATCCGCTCTTTGATTGATTCAGCGAGTTACACTTACATCCGTCAACGTGAGATGAAAGGTCTTGGTCATGCTGTCTTGACCGGACGTGAGTTGGTGGGGGATGAGCCATTTGCTGTTGTACTAGCAGACGACCTTTGTGTGAATGAAGAGCAGGGCGTATTAGCGCAAATGGTTGAGCTGTACAAGCAGTTCCGTTGCTCTATTGTGGCGGTTCAAGAAGTTCCAGAAACTGAGACCCATAAGTATGGTGTGATTGCTGGAGAGATGATCAAAGATAACATCTTCCGAATTGATAACATGGTAGAAAAGCCAGAACCAGGCACTGCACCAAGTAACTTAGCAATTATTGGTCGCTATATCTTAACGCCAGATATTTTTGATCTTATCGAAAATACGGAGCCAGGCAAAGGTGGAGAAATCCAAATTACTGACGCATTGATGCAGCAAGCTCAATCTGGTTGTGTTATTGCTTACAAATTTAAAGGTCAGCGTTTTGACTGCGGTAGTGTAAAAGGTTACATCGAGGCGACAAACTACTGCTACGAAAACCTATACAAAAAAGCGTCTAGTGCTGAGCTTGCTAAAACCCCAACCGTAAAGGTTGCTGAGCCTGCATAGTTGTTCCGTCTCGTTACTAACGTGCTTTATCACGGCTTTCTGACGTACAAAGCTTAGTTAAAGCACGTTGATATTCAAATTCTTATGCTGTTTTAACTCGTTAACAATAAGTAAGAATTAGACAGTATCGTTCTAATGTCGGCTAATATCAGTCTAATAAACTACCTCAATTCCCTCTACTTCCAACTTTTCTCCTAACTCTTTTTTTGCTTCTTTCTCTCCATGTATCAAATGCACGGCTTTTGGTTGTGCTGGAATACCAGTAACAAACTTCAATAAATCGCTTTGGTCTGCGTGTGCAGAATATCCAGAGATGGTATGGACCAGCGCGTTGGCTTCGATTGGTTGGTTACCGATATCCACCGTGTGGCTGCCTGATTGGATTTCTCGACCTAAGGTTCCTTGCGCCTGATAACCCGCAAACAACACATCATTTCTCTCATCCGGTAAGAGTGCTTTTAAGTAATTGACGATTCTTCCACCTTCGCACATACCGGATGCCGCAACGACAATCGCAGGTTCATCGGTGGAGGCTAGTCGATTTATTAATGCTTGATGTTCTCGATGGCTTTCCACAGTAATGCATTGTTCAAAGGCGAGGGGATGACGATGATTGTTGAGCTTTTGCTTTGCTTCTTTTCCCCACAGTTTTTTGAAACGGCGGTAGGTCTTCGTGACTCCTTTCGCAAGCGGTGAGTCTAGGATGATTGGCAAAGAAGACGACAAGTTGCGTTGGTGAATCAGTTGCTCAATATCGAATAACAGCTCCTGTGTACGTCCTACGCTGAAAGCTGGGATCAGAATTACACCACCGTCTCGCAGTGCGTGATCGATAATGGCGTTCAAGCGCTCAGTTCGAGTGGCTGTCTCTTCATGCTCTTTGTTGCCGTATGTGGACTCGATGAACAAATAGTCGGCACGCTTTGGCGGCATAGGATCGGGTAAGAGCGGGGTATTGGACGGACCTAGATCGCCGGAAAATACGATGATTTCATGATTGGGAAGTTTGAATTCCACGTAAGCGGAACCAAGAATGTGCCCCGCAGGCTGAAAGCGCAGGTAACATTGCTTACCAAGTTGCAGCCATTGTTGGTAGTCATGGGGTCTCAGCTGTTTTTTAATGACATTGAGGACTTGTTGACGCTGATGGAAGTTCAAACCCAGTTGCAGCTTTAATCCATCTTCTAGCATGAGCGGTACCAACTCGGCTGTTGCTTTGGTGCAGTAAATGGGGCCTTTAAATCCAGCAGCCAGTAACCAAGGTAGGCGTCCAATATGATCGATATGAGTATGAGTCAGGACTAATGCTTTGATGTGTTTAACCGGAAACTCAATATCCAATGATGCCCTGCGGTTGCCAAAATGGATGTCTTTGCCTTGGAAGAGTCCGCAATCGATCAAGATGCTACCGTGTGGCAGTTTCAATTCATGACAAGAGCCAGTGACCGTATGTTTCCCACCATGGTGAATCACATTGGCGATGTCTGATATGGGTGTTGTCATGTCGATTGCTCCTCCTTGAACAAGTATCAGTAACTATAAATCCAGTGTGCAGGGTAAGTGAATAGAGTTCGCTGGTTGGATGGAATTGAGTGGGAATAACTGGAAGTGCGATTAGGTTCTTTGTTTTGATGTAAGGTGTTTTTCGTTACTTAGCTTTGGGTTTGACACATGCGGTTAGTAGATTCCTGATGTCG
>WJXG01000141.1_pt1 | contig 13385 bp, 12 predicted proteins | sample 9266541 | NCBI WGS metagenome assembly WJXG01 (sample SAMN12697363, study PRJNA563984) | aquatic metagenome | isolation source: water samples from a prawn hatchery tank treated with erythromycin plated on... | place: Australia | collected 2018-10-17 | reverse complement strand
GAGCCATTGCCGAAAGAAATGTTAGAGAAGATGCTAGCAGCGAAAAACTTCCAGTCTGCGATGTTCATTCTTCGTCAGCTCGAGTTTGGTCTATTTGACTTTACTCTGCACACTGAGTTTGACCCAGAAGTTGGTCCACGTGTCTTAGATACACTGGCAGAGGTGAAGTCAAAAGTCGCGGTGTTGCCAAGCTTAGAGTGGAACCGTTTCTCGCACAGCTTTAGTCACATCTTTGCTGGTGGTTACAGTGCAGGTTACTACAGCTACTTATGGGCAGAAGTGCTCTCTTCTGATGCATTCTCACGTTTTGAGGAAGAAGGAATTTTCAATACCGAAACCGGTCAAAGCTTCTTGAACAACATTCTTGAAATGGGCGGCAGTGAAGAACCTATGGAGCTGTTTAAACGCTTCCGTGGTCGTGAGCCGCAGATTGATGCGTTACTGCGTCATTCAGGCATTGCTGCCTAACTTGAAAGTAAGAATTTAATCAATTCGAAACCGCCCCTCTGATACAGAGCGGCGGTTTTTGTTATTATGCCTCCCATTAATTGCATGGAGGTTTTATGTTGTTGAACAAAATTTTGTTAGGTGCTGGTTTAGCAGTGGTTATGTCAGGGTGTGCTGAGCTAAAAGAGGCGGGAACGGCCATCGGTCACGCAACTCGTGACACCACTACAGCGATAGGCCATGCAACCCGTGATACAACCAAGGCGATTGGTCATGCATCACGAGATGCGGTTAACTCTGTTAAAGAAGACTTATCTTCAGAAGATTAGCCAAGTTTATTACGCAGTACTTTATCCGCTGAGATAACACCTGGTCCCCAGACCACGACATTTAAGATCATTAAGCCCCATAGCTGGTGATCATAAAAGCCTTTGTCCCAAAGTACGGGATAAGACACCACTGCGATAATGTTAAACACAAACAGGATCGCTGCCATTGGGCGTGAGAGTAGTCCTAAAGCAAGAAAAATAGGCAATATCAGTTCAGCGGCCGTTCCCATATAGGCGGCCATTTCCCAAGGTAAAATCGGAACCTGATACTCGTACTCAAATAGGAATAGGGTACTGTCCCATGAGGCTATCTTGGTTAGCCCAGAATTAAAGAATACCCAAGCGACCCAAAGTCGACAAAACAGTAGCAGTAGCGGGACAAAGCCAGCTTGAAATTTGGCGACCCAGTTATCATAGCTCTCGAGCATATTCTTAATGGCGCTAGACATATTCTTATCCTTCTAATGTGGCGAGCGAGAAACCTGCCAATAGGTCATGTTGAGTGAGGAAGTCCAAATGGGCCAGTAGTGCTGGTGGGACTTCAGTGAGCATGCAGCCAGACAACAAATAGTTGAGCAGTTCGTAGGGCTCAGCGGTGAGAGCCAAAGTCCACACTCCGCTTTCTGTTGAGTAGGCAATAACCCCTTGTTCTGCTTGCTCTAAACTTAAACCATCAAAGTTGTTACTGTTGATGGCTTGCTGGAGTGAGAACAGTGCGTAAGATGACTGAAACGCAATCACTCCGGGTTTCAGGTGCAATTGAATCTGGGGTTGCTGATCTTCTGCCACATGAGCAAGTTGAGCCAAAGGCCGTAAATCGTTAGCGAGACTTATCTGATTCCCCAGCTGCTGAGCAAGGTCGATATGCCATTCGAAACGAGCCACTTCTAAACTATAAGGCGCTGCTTCAATCACCGCCGGAAAGCGTTCGATAGTCTGTTCGAAATGTTCCCCATAGTGGCTGACATCCCCGGCTTGCAACGGGTAGTTAAGTACGTGTTGGCGGGCAACTTGCTCAAAGCACTCTTCCCCCCACAGGGCGTGTAGCATAGGGTAGGTTGCTTGCAGGACTTCACTCAGGCTGATGATGAAGTTATTGCGATAAATCTGCATTCTCTCATCGGCACTGAAAACATCGCTGCAAATATTGCAATCTTCACCAGAGGCTTGGTAGTGCAGCGCTTTGGCAAAGGTGCTTTGTAATTCGCTTAGGGAAGGTGAAGCATTTGATGTCATGACACTTTCCTCTTCGCGGCTTGCCACTGATTGAGTTGCTCGCTAGCTTTGGCTGCTTCCGCGAGCAAGACTTCTGGCTGTGGAATATCGAGATCCCACTCAATCAAGGTATGCCTTTCGCCATAGTGTTCTAACCAGAATTGATACAGTTGCCACACTTCATCACTGACAGGGCGGCTATGGGTATCGATCCACACTTCACCCTTTTCGAGCTGCTTGACAGTAAAACCTGCCAAATGAATTTCATCCACAGCCTCAGCTGGAATTGAAGCTAAATAATGAAGGCTATCAAAGCCATGGTTGAATGCGGATACATGAATGTTGTTTAGGTCCAACAGCAGCCGACAATCAGTGCGCTTTTGGACTTCAGTTAAAAAGTCCCATTCACTAATCGTCGAGTGATTGAATTTCACATAGCTGGACGGGTTTTCAATCAGCATTGGTCGTTGCAGCGTATCTTGAACCTCAAGCACGTTGCGGCAAAAGATCGCTAAGGCTTCTTCAGTGTAAGGCAATGGCAGCAAATCATTGAAGTAATGGCCACCATTTTCACTCCAGCTTAAATGATCAGAAACCAGAAAAGGGTTTATCTCACTGATTAGAGCTTGCAGCTGTTTGAGGTGACGACGGTTAACGCGTTCAACACTGCCTAATGATAGCCCGATACCGTGACAGCTAATTTGATAGTCGTTAGCAAGCTTACGTAGAGTTTTACGTGGTGCCGAATAGGGCTGGAAGTAGTTTTCACTATGGATTTCGAGCCATGACAGTGATGGTTTCTCTTGGCTGAAATAATCTAGGTGCGGTGAACGTAATCCCACCCCGACTTTATTATGAAAATGATCTGCATTCACTGGGCGTTCCTTGAAAGTAGAAGCGGCAGAAGTAAGGCGGCCGATTGAGCCTCAGGCCGCCTAAAATTTTTATTATGAAGATTGAGTGCTGCCGCCTGTTAGCTTGCCACATAGACCTTTTGGTACGACTACGAAAGCATCCGTTTGGTTATCTTCTTTTGATGTACCTGCACATGAGCTGGTTTTAGTTGCACAGTCATTTTTACCTGCTTTTGCAACGCCGTAGCATTTTTCTTTCTCTGCTGCGACCGCTGGAGCAGCCGTTAACATTGTGCCACCAAGAGCAATTAAACCAGTAACAGCGGCAGTAACAGCAAGATTAGACTTTTTCATAGTAATTTCCTCAGACTTTATTCCTTTACTTTATGTGGGCAAGCGAATCATGAAGTAATTCATCAACTTGCTTAATTAAAAGGATAGAAAAGCTGCTTAAAAACTTTCAAAAAAATTATATGAAATAGCACTTTAATTACTTTTGATTATGTAACTGTTTGATTTGACTAATTTTTAACAAGTCATTTTTTTCTGATTTTTTATTTGAACGCTGCTTATAGGGTGGGAAATGCGTATTTTCACTGCCTAATATCTGCACCTAGCATCTTGAGGTCACTCGGGTATAATGCCATTTCATGTATAGATAACCAGTAACTGAGCACACAATGGATCCTTCCTTACTTCTCGATGGTCTGAATGACAAGCAGCGTGAAGCCGTTGCTGCACCACTAGAAAACTTACTCGTATTGGCTGGCGCAGGTAGTGGTAAAACACGTGTGCTAGTGCATCGTATTGCGTGGTTGATGTCTGTTGAGCAAGCTTCGCCGTTCTCTATTATGTCGGTGACCTTCACCAATAAAGCAGCGGCGGAAATGCGCGGGCGTATTGAAGAGCTAATGATGGGTAGCGCTTCGGGCATGTGGAACGGTACATTCCATGGTATCTGTCATCGAATCCTTCGTGCTCACTATCTGGATGCCAAATTAACTGAAGATTTTCAGATCATCGATACAGACGATCAGCAGCGCTTATTGCGTCGTTTGATAAAGGCGCAAAACCTTGATGAAAAACAGTGGCCAGCGCGTCAGGTTAGTTGGTGGATCAATGGTAAAAAAGATGAAGGTTTACGCCCGAATCATATAGATGCTTATCATGATCCCGTCACTAAAACTTACTTGCAGCTTTATACGGCTTATCAAGAAGCTTGTGATCGAGCTGGTCTTGTCGATTTTGCTGAAATCCTGCTTCGTGCTCATGAGTTATTGCGTGATAACAAGTTTGTTCGAGAGCACTATCAAGCTCGCTTCAAACATATCTTGGTCGACGAATTCCAAGACACCAACAATATTCAGTACGCTTGGTTACGCATGATGGCGGGGCCCGAGTCTCATGTCATGATTGTGGGTGATGACGATCAGTCTATCTATGGTTGGCGCGGAGCAAAAATCGAGAACATTGAGAAATTCACCCGAGAGTTCCCAAGCGTTAACACTATTCGTCTTGAGCAAAACTATCGCTCAACAAAAATCATCCTAGAGGCGTCGAACACCCTGATTGCCAATAATACTGAGCGAATGGGTAAAGAGCTGTGGACGGACGGCGCGGAAGGTGAGCCAATTTCTGTTTACTCTGCCTATAACGAGTTGGATGAAGCGCGCTTTGCCGTGAATAAGATAAAGGAATGGCAAGACAAAGGCGGAGCGCTGAATGATGCCGCTATGCTGTATCGAAATAACGCCCAGTCACGTGTACTCGAGGAAGCGTTGATTCAGGCAGGCTTACCTTATCGTATTTATGGTGGTATGCGATTCTTCGAACGCCAAGAAATCAAAGATGCACTTAGCTATCTGCGCTTAATGGCTAATCGTAACGATGACGCGGCTTTTGAGCGAGTGGTGAACACGCCAACTCGTGGCTTAGGGGATAAAACGCTAGAGACGATTCGTTTTGCTGCGCGCGATCGCGGTTGCACCATGTGGGAAGCTAGCGTTGCGCTCCTTGATGAAAAAGTCTTAGCTGGTCGTGCTGCTGGAGCTTTAAGCCGCTTCGTTGAATTGGTTAACGCCTTAGAAGATGACACATGTGAGTTGTCATTGCATGAGCAAACCGACCACGTCATCAAGTACTCAGGCTTGTTCGCTATGTACGAGCAAGAAAAAGGCGAGAAGTCTAAAGCTCGCATTGAGAACTTGGAAGAGCTGGTAACGGCAACCCGCCAGTTTGAAAAGCCAGAAGAAGCGGAAGAAATGACCCTACTGACGGCTTTCTTGACTCATGCCGCGTTGGAAGCGGGTGAAGGTCAGGCTGACGAGTTTGAAGATGCCGTTCAGCTTATGACACTGCACAGCGCAAAAGGTCTAGAGTTCCCGCTTGTGTTTATGGTCGGTGTGGAAGAAGGCATGTTCCCAAGCCAGATGTCTGCGGAAGAAGCAGGGCGTTTGGAAGAGGAGCGCCGCCTTTGTTATGTGGGCATGACGCGAGCAATGGAAAAACTCTACATCACGTACGCAGAGATGCGCCGTTTATACGGTCAGGATAAGTACCATAAGCCATCCCGTTTTATTCGTGAATTGCCAGAGACGTGTCTTGATGAAGTGCGTATGAAAGCGCAGGTGAGTCGTCCGGCAAGCTCAGGTCGCTTTAGCCAGACTGTGGTTAAAGAGAGTTTCAATGAAACTGGCTTTAGTTTGGGCTCGCGAGTTATGCACCCTAAGTTTGGTGAAGGCACCATTATTAACTTTGAAGGCAGTGGTCCACAAAGTCGCGTACAAGTCGCCTTTAACGGTGAGGGTATTAAGTGGTTGGTGACTGCTTACGCCAAACTAGAAACGTTATAAACGCTAAGTTTATTTTCTCAAAATAGTTGGACTTGTAGACAAGGCGACAATTGAACGAGTCCCCTGAGCATAGGGAACCTATGTGATGGGGCGAGTGAAAGCAGACAACGCAGTCTAAAGTTCAAATATGAAGAGAAAAAGATAAAGAAAAACCCCGAGGGCGTGAGCCCATCGGGGTTATAGTCTTACTCGCAGCAATCCGGCTACTATAGGTGCTCCATGCATCTAATCCTTGATAGTATGCTGACGTCCTTCAGCTTAGTCCATTCATCGCCATCCTAGCGGTGTCCTTGACCCTATCCTGGTCTGCTAACAATCCTCGTTAGCTCACTTCGCTTGTTCCTTGAGCGGTGTCCTTTTCATCGTCCTGATGATAAGTCCTTTCCTCGTCCAGAGGTGTCCATTTCCCATCCTTAGTAGCAACCATCCTAGTTACTATTGCGTCCGTTCAATGTCCAATTCGCTTTCCATGCCGATTACTCATCCTAAGCAACCGTATCTTCTTCCTGAAGATTACCTAATCCGTGGTAATTTCCTGTTCCGTGTCAGCATCCTTCCGACACCATTCATATTACTCGTCTAACGAATTTCAGCAATATAAGGCAAACGTTTTTCTACATAAAAATTCGTTTATGTTTTATACATATTATTATAAAACAATTACTTAGGTTTCTTTGTTTACATTTTTCTCAGCCAAAAAGCTATTTTTACTCACTTGCTTGTGAGAGATCTCGCACAAGCAAGTGAGTCGATCTACTCTATTTACCGATTGCTGTACCTTCTCGTCGTGGATCAGCGGCGCCTTGCAATTGGTTATCTTGCAGTAAAATCGCGTGTAATCCTGAGTTTAGATCGCGAACATTGACCTTAAAGCCCATTTCCTCTAGTTGAGGTTTGAATTTTTCCGCGCTAGTACCTTGCTCTACGTCTAAAGTGCCGAAACGGTTCAACAGATGAGGTTGGTTGGTTGCTTGCTGAATATCCATTCCCCATTGAGTGTGGGCAATAATGGCTTGTGCGACATAACCAATAATACGACTGCCGCCCGGTGAGCCAATAGCCATATATGGTTTGTCATCTTGCATGATGATGGTTGGTGCCATTGATGAACGTGGACGTTTTCCTGGTTCTAAACGGTTCGCAATCGGCTTACCTTCTTTATGAGAGCGGAAAGAGAAATCGGTCAGCTCATTGTTGAGTAGGAAGCCATTGGTCATCAAGCGTGAGCCAAATGCATTCTCAATCGTTGTGGTGATGGAAACCACGTTACCTTGCTTATCGACCACATTGAAGTGGCTGGTTGAAGGTAGCTCGATGGATTCATCCATGCTTTGACGCTGTGCATAGCTCCAAGGTGGGCTACCTGCACTCACTGACTCTAGTGCTTTACCCGGTTGAATGAGTTGTGCGCGCTGCTTTAGATACTCTTTATCGAGTAGACCTTGGGTTGGCATTGGCACAAAGTCTTCATCTGCCATGTACATACCGCGATCGGCAAAGGCTAAGCGAGATGCGTCTGCAATCACTTGCCATGATTTTGCATTATCTGGTCCCCAAGACTTGAGGTCGAAACTCTCGGTAATAGATAAGATCTGGCCAACAGTCAGAGCACCTGAACTTGGCGGCCCCATTCCACAGACATCAAAGCTTTGGTAAGCCGAGCACACCGCGTCTCTTTGCTTAATTGAGTACGCATCAAAGTCTTTCTGGGCGAGTACCCCTGGGTTACCGGCGGCACTCTGCACCGTTTCGATAATATCTTCAGCGATTTCACCTTGATAAAAAGCTTGCGCGCCACCTTTAGCAATCGCAGTGAGTGTTGCCGCATACTCTGGGTTTTTAAGTAAGGTACCCGCCGTTTTAGGTGAGCCATCTGGATTGAAGAAGTAAGTTTTCGTGGTGGCAAAGCGGCTTAGACGCTCGGCATCTTTCTCTATTAGTGTCGCTAGGCGTGGACTGATCTCAAAGCCTTGTTTGGCAACGTTGACAACTGGCTGGATAAGATCTGCCCAAGCAAGTTTGCCGTATTTTTGGTGTGTATCCCACATCAACTTGACGGTCCCCGGCGTACCTACTGATCGTCCGCCTACCACTGCGTCGTAAAACTTCAGTGGTTCGCCATTGACGTCTTGGAATAGACGAGGTGTCGCATCGAGTGGAGCTGTTTCTCGGCCGTCATACGTGGTGAGTTGCTGATTTTTGGCGTCCCAATAGACAAGGAACGCGCCACCACCAATACCTGAAGATTGTGGTTCAACCAAACCTAGCATTAGCTGGGTGGTGACCATAGCATCAATCGCGTTACCCCCTTTGGCAAGAATATCTGCGCCCGCTTGGGTAGCGATTGGGTTCGCTGCAGTCACCATCCACTCTTTGGCGGTGACCAATTGTTTGTTCTCTAGGCCACTACTGTGCTCGGGCGCTACAGAATCGGCTGCTTGGTTGGCCCAAGTTGTTGCTGACGTTGCAAGCAAACATGTGGTTAGAAATTTGAGTTTCCACTGCATCTTGTTCTCCTTTTTTTATGCAGATCAAGAGTGACAGTGGAAGAGGTTTAGGTCTAAGGGTTTGTTATCAAATTGTAATCTTGAATCAAATTTTAGACACCAATGGATTAAAACAGAGCAGTGATCGCCGTGGTAGATTGCCAAAGAATGCCAAGTCCAAGCACGGTAAACAGAATGCCGCATAACCCATCAACGTAGTGGGCTGTCGCTTTTATCTTGCGTTGCATACGTTGCGTGGAGAGAGCCCAGGCGAGAAAGGAAAACCACAGTAATGAGATACTCCATAAGATCATCAGTGCCGTCCCCTTTCCGGTTAGTGACATGCTGGCTGGTACAAGGCTCGACATAAGGCTGACAAAAAACACCAGTGCTTTGGGGTTAAGGATGTTGGTTGCAAAGCCGCGCGAAAAAGCTTGGCGTTTGTTGCCGAGGAGCAGGCTTGGCTGCTCTGCAGAAGCGCCTTCTTTTACTTTCGCGTTACGCAAACTCGCCCAGCTCGCTTTAAGGGCGCCATAGCCAAGATAGAAAAGGTAGCTACCGCCAGCGAGCTGAAGCAAAGCAAACAGAGTTGGCTGTTGGTGAACCAGATAGCTGATGCCAGTTAGGCTAAGAATGGAGTGCAGTAAGATGCCACACGAAAGACCCAAAGCAATATACAGCCCAGTTTGACGACCATAGCGTGTCGCATTCTGTACCACTAAGGCAAAATCAGGGCCTGGGCTCATAAGAGCAACAAAGTGAACCACAGCTAAGGTGGTTAGGATAGTTAATTCGTTCATCGGACTCGATTGATGATTTTAGATAGCTTTAGTGTGCTATGGATTGCCTGTGAAAGATTGTAAAAAACTGACACTAGCTGATTTGAGAAGGGTTAACGCCGTAAGTTGACTTAAACGCTTTGCTAAAATGGGCCTGATCATAGAAACCTACTTGATGTGCCACTTCAGTTCCGCTCACTCCGGATTTTAGCAGTTTCATTCCTTGCTCCATGCGCAGACGGCTCAGCCATGCGTAGGGGGTTAAGCCGACTTTGGCTTTAAAATGGCGTTGAAACTGGGTTGGGCTCAGCTCACACAGCTGTGACAGTTGCTCTAATCGTACTGGCTGATCGAGATTGTCTAACAGATACTCTTTTAAGGTAGCCATAGATTGGTTACCCAAAGGGACAGCGCGTTTTTGCTCTAAACTGCCGTAGTGGCTAAACAGGCGTTCAAATCCTTCGTAAGGTAAGCAATCTTTTGCCAGTTGGCTGACGTTGTTGTCTGTGAGCAATTGGTGCAGTTGGGAAAGGGGCTGAAACACTTTCTGATCGGAAATAATCAGTTGCTTGAAATGAAGTAAGTCACTCGGTTGCTTTAGTTGAGCAAGGTCGCTAAACCAGTCAGGGTCAAGTGCAAACACTCGGGTTTGATAACCGGACTCCAACATGGATTTTCCATCATGCAGTTCATCAGGGGGCATGATGACTAATTGCCCTTCACCAACATGATGGCTATCACCTTTATAGTGGAACTTTTGTTGTCCACCCGTGATAAGACCAATATGAAAATCAAGATGATAGTGGCGTGAAAAAGCGAACGACTGATAGTTCGCTTCAATCAGGCTGATCTCTTTGTTCTCAGTACTGTGGTAATTGACCTTATCCATAAAACTAAAAAAGCTTGATGATTGTTTCATCAAGCTTATATGCGGGTAAGCGATTTGTCTTGTAAAAAACGATCAGTGCGCTTTTGTCGCTTTCTTCGACTGCCTGTTATTTCGTAGGCCGTCAAAACTGAAGATAACCAAGGCGCCCCAAATAAAGGCGAAGGTAATCGCTTTATCGAGCGTGAAAGCTTCGCCATATACAAGTACGGCGAGCAAAAACATCAAGCTAGGGCCTATGTACTGGAAGAAGCCTAAAGTCGATAGCTTTAAGCGAGTGGCTGCGCCAGTAAAACAAAGGAGCGGCAAGGTCGTGACGATACCTGCTGAAATGAGTAGTAAATTCAGGTCGAGCGGATTCTCGGTCAAGTGTGATGTCGGGCTATCAGCCATCCACAGTAAGTAGATAGCTGCGGCTGGAAGTAGTACCAAAGTTTCAATAAACAGGCCGGTTTGCGCCTCAAGGCTGACTTTTTTACGCAATAGGCCGTAGAAACCAAAAGTCAGCGCCAAAGTGATAGCAACAATCGGGATTGAGCCAAACACAAACAGCTGGACCAACACTCCACAAGCGGCGAGTGCGACGGCAAACCACTGTAGTTTACGTAACCTTTCTCCCAAAAAGAGCATCCCCAACAGCACGTTAATCAACGGGTTGATGTAGTAACCCAGACTGGCGTCGAGCATATGATCGGAGTTCACCGCCCAGATGAATATCAGCCAGTTAGCGCCAACTAAAACCGCAGTGGTCACTAAATAAAGCAGCTTCTGTTTCGACTTGATCACGTCGCGAACATTACGCCAACGACGACCAAAGTGAAGCAGGGCAGCGAGTAAGAAGAAAGACCACACAACGCGGTGACTTAAAATCTCTAATGGGGAGACTTCGGCCAAAGCCTTGAAGTAGATAGGTGCGATGCCCCACATGGTGTATGCCCCAATGGCAAGAAAGACACCCTGTTTCGCTCGCTGTTGTTCTTCTGGAGTCATTTATCTTTACTCGATCATAATTTTTACAAATTGAAACAAGCAGTATAAGGAGCATAATCCGATTCACCTAACAATTTGCGGTTTTATTCACCTTTAAACCCCACTACAATGTGCCTCTTGCGTTCGACGCGCACTCATCCTGCAATTCTATTGAGATAGTTCATGACCTCGACACTTTTAGCCCAGTCACCTTCAGCCGATTTGCCGACGCCGCAAAGCATCTTAGAGGATGTTTTTGGTTATCAGAGCTTTCGTGATGGTCAGCAAGAAGTGATTGAGTCGGCGGTTGCTGGACAAGATAGCTTAGTGATCATGCCAACGGGTGGCGGTAAATCTTTGTGTTATCAGATCCCTGCCTTAGCACGTGAAGGGCTAACTTTAGTTATCTCACCGTTGATCTCATTGATGAAAGATCAAGTAGACCAACTGAAAGCGAATGGTGTGGCCGCTGAGTGTGTCAACTCCACCATGCCAAGAGAAGAGCTGATCTCCGTTTATAATCGCATGCATTCTGGCGTGTTAAAGTTGGTTTATGTTTCTCCAGAGCGTGTACTGATGCGCGATTTTATTGAGCGTCTGGAAAACATCTCATTGTCGATGATAGCAGTTGATGAAGCGCACTGTATTTCTCAGTGGGGGCATGATTTCAGACCTGAATATGCTTCGTTAGGCCAGCTCAAACAGCACTTTCCTCATATCCCAGTCATGGCGCTGACGGCAACCGCAGATGACGCCACGCGCAAAGACATTATGCAGCGCCTGCAACTTGACGAGCCGCATACTTATCTTGGCAGTTTTGATCGCCCTAACATTCGTTACACCCTAGTCGAGAAACATAAGCCAGTTTCTCAGGTAGTTCGTTTTCTTGAGGGACAACGTGGCAGCTGCGGCATTATCTATTGTGGTAGCCGCAAGAAAGTAGAGATGGTAACCGAAAAGCTGTGTAACAACGGCTTACGTGCTGCAAGCTACCACGCAGGTCTTGAAGCGGATGAGCGTGCTTACGTTCAAGAGGCGTTTCAACGTGATGATATTCAGATCGTTGTTGCGACTGTGGCGTTTGGCATGGGGATTAACAAACCCAACGTTCGCTTTGTGGTGCACTTTGATATTCCGCGCAATATCGAATCCTATTATCAGGAGACAGGCCGAGCCGGGCGAGATGGATTGCCTGCCGAAGCGATGATGCTTTACGACCCTGCCGATATCAGTTGGCTGCGCCGCATGCTGGATGAAAAAGATGATGGTCCGCAGAAGCAAGTTGAAGCGCACAAGCTAAACGCAATGAGTGCTTTTGCCGAAGCACAAACCTGTCGTCGCCAAGTACTGCTTAACTATTTTGGTGAGTATCGCGAGAAGCCATGTGGTAACTGCGATATCTGCCTCGATCCACCTAAGCACTTTGATGCCACGGAGCAAGCTCAAAAAGCGCTCTCTTGCGTGTATCGGGTTAATCAAAGCTTTGGTATGGGTTATGTGGTTGAAGTTTTACGTGGGATGCAGAATATCCGCATTCGTGAAAATGGCCATGACAAACTGTCGACTTATGGGCTAGGGCGTGAAAATAGTCATGATTATTGGGTCAGTGTTTTTCGTCAGTTGATCCATAAAGGTTTGTTATTCCAAAACATCACTCGTAATTCCACTTTGCAATTGACGGAAGAGGCAAGGCCGCTGTTACGTGGTGATATGTCGTTAGAGCTTGCTGTACCACGCCTTGATACTGCTGCTCGCGCTGCTAAATCAGATAAGCTGTCGAGCAAAAACTACGATAAGAAGCTATTTGCTAAGTTGCGTAAGCTTCGCAAAGCCATTGCAGATGAAGATGGACTACCACCATATGTAGTGTTCAGTGACGCGACATTAATTGATATGGCAGAAATACTACCGACCTCTTACGGTGAGATGCTTGCCGTCAACGGAGTGGGGCAGCGCAAGTTAGAAAAATACGCCGACCCATTCTTAGATCTTATTCAGGAGCACTTAACAAATCATGGCTGATGTCACACCACAAACGGAATTTGGCCTGCTTGATTATCAGGTAGAAGAGGGGCGCATCATCATTCGTGCTCCGCGGTTTGATTTTGATAGCTTTCCTCAGTTAGCTGACAAACTGGTCAAACTGCTATCGGCTTCAGTAGTCGAAAAGCAGTGGGATGCAGATATCCACTCTTGGTTGATTGATTTTGAAGGTTGTCAGCTATTCTTAAAATCAGAGCATTACAGTGAGAGTATTTGGTTTGAGGCATTGGCTATTGAAGAATCTAAACCAGAGCTCGATTTTCTGGCTGCACTGTTTAACAAAGGTTTCTAAGCCGATTTTTATACGCTAACGATTGCGTAGCCTTAGACAGTTGCAGCTCAAATTGGTTAATGTATAATCGCCCGCCGCGATAGTTATCACAAATATATCGCGGCTAATTTCTTTTAACATTGTTGGTAAGAGTCGTTCCTTGGCTTGGAATGGATTCGATTTGGGTTCCCTCACCCCCAAACCAAACTAAAAAGGTATCGCATGAGTAACTTTACCCCTGCGCAGCAGCGCAA
>WJXG01000140.1_pt1 | contig 13531 bp, 14 predicted proteins | sample 9266541 | NCBI WGS metagenome assembly WJXG01 (sample SAMN12697363, study PRJNA563984) | aquatic metagenome | isolation source: water samples from a prawn hatchery tank treated with erythromycin plated on... | place: Australia | collected 2018-10-17 | reverse complement strand
AATTTAGACTTAGAGTCTAATCAGTGCGGAGCGGTAGTTCAGTTGGTTAGAATACCGGCCTGTCACGCCGGGGGTCGCGGGTTCGAGTCCCGTCCGCTCCGCCACTTATTTAGAGAGTCGTCTCATTAAACACGAACTACAGGGGTGTAGCTCCAATTGGCAGAGCAGCGGATTCCAAATCCGCGTGTTGGGAGTTCGAATCTCTCCACCCCTGCCACATTCGAAAGCCTCAGCAGAAATGCTGAGGCTTTTTTCGTATGCGCGTCAAACTAAAGCAGCGGATTCCGCCAATACCAAAACATGTGCGTGTTGGGAGTTTGAATTTGTCCACCCTGCCGTATTCTAAAGGCTCTAGTCGAAAGACTAGAGCCTTTTTCTTTGGCGAAAGAAAAGAGCAGCGGATTCCGCCACTACCAAAGACGCGCATGTTGGGAGTTCGAATCTCTCCACCCCTGCCATATTCGAAAGCCTCAGCAGAAATGCTGAGGCTTCTTTGTATGTTAGTGCTAAACCAAAGCAGCGGATTCCGCCGATATCAAAGGCACGCGTGTTGGGAGCTGGAGTGCTAGCCCAGTCATATCTCTCCCATGCCAAATAAAAGGCTCTAGCAGAAATGCTAGAGCCATTTTAAACATAACAACTATTCCTCTAGCTTAGAGGATATTCTTAGGAACAATTCTTCTGAGCTTTACCCCAATCTGTTTAAAGATACTGACCTTATGATCTGGGTTGAAGTCCTCACTAATAAGCCACGCGTTTTCTGGCTCCATCTCGATTCTCATTGCAATATTTACACCGTCGGTAATCTCTGGTGAATGAATGACGGTAAAGCTTTCTGTATTGAGGTTAGCGCTACGAGGGTCGAAGTTATAAGTACCGACAATCGTTATATGGTCATCAATGGTCATCGTCTTAGCGTGTAAGCCAAAGATAGGCGTCGTAGGCAAGCGTTTAAACATATGTTCAGTCATGACCCGTTGACGAACTTTGGCATCTGGCTTGAACTCATAAATCTCGACGCCTGTTTTTAGTAGTGCAGAGCGATTCCTTTGGTAGCCACTAAACGCTTCTAGGTTGTCGTTGGAGGCGAGGCTGTTGGTGAGGATCTTTATCTCTACTCCTTTATCGACTAATTGACGAAGGAACTTACGGTCCGCTTTAGTGGTGACTAGGTAAGGTGTTTGGATCAAAATGCTTTTCTGAGCACTTTCTGCGAGTTCAATCAACTTACTTCTTGTAAGACTTCCACCGCCAAGAAAGGTTTGCTGATCGTTTTTCCCGGGGCTATCAGAAATATATTCCACCTTCTCAAGGAATCTAAAGCGTCCTTGGTCCATCAAGCGGTCAAAAGTTTGTGGCACTTTCTCGATTTCAGCTTTTATCTCAGGATGGAAGTTCTCAGGGTTACAAGAGTAAGAATGCAGGCGGGAGAAATCAGGGTTCTTAGGGTAAGGATTATTACCAACCAGTTTCTCAACTCCTACACTTAACTCATGGTTCCAAAATTCATTAAATGACCTTTTTACATCTGATACCGCTTTACCCGCGAGAAAGACATCCCGATCTCTGAAGTTATACTCATGGTCAAAGCCGAAATACTCGTCCGCAATGTTACGCCCTCCAGTAACGGCTATCTGGTCGTCGACCAAGAAGACCTTGTTATGCATTCTCTGATTTAAACCGTGGAAGTCAGTAAGTAAGGTTCCCAGCTTGTTGATGACGTTCTTGCCTATGTTTACATTCGGGTTGTAGATTTTTATCTCTATATTTTCATGGGCAGTAAGCATTAGGAGCTCATCGCCTTTCGCGTTTAGCATGATGTCATCAATTAGCACTCTAACTTTTACTCCGCGCTCGGCCGCGCGAACAAGGTGGTCTGTTGCAATCAGGCCAATGTTATCTACCGAGAATATAAAGTACTGAATATCAATACTGTACTCAGCCCTATCCGTTATCCAAGCTCTGGACATCATGGCTTCAGCGCCTTGCTCCAAAACATACACACCAGTTGTATTGTCTAGCTTTGATTGGAATGGCTGGATGTAATGAGAGAGGGGCTCAACGTGATGTGGCTGGATTGAGTCACAATGATCTTTTTCAGAAAGTGGCACACTGTCGGGATCTGAGCCACAGCCAATTAAAAGTAGTGTTAGAGAATAGAGTAGAGGTTTTATCTTCATGTGTTAGTGTCGATACGTCCATTGTCTTAAAAGGTAGGCGTCACTTTCTTATCACACATTGCTTTAGATATGTGCTTATAGCGAGCTAATAGCTGAGTTAGCTCCCAATTATAGATAGTGTAGATATAAAAAAGCCCACTCATTAGAGAGTGGGCTAAAAATTCAGCTGTGACGGAGCTTGATATTATTTTAGTAGTGCTTCATTACCGTTTTCACGGATGTGCTTAAGCATACCTTTAACACCGCGAGCGCTTGATGCAACAACGTTGCCCGACTTCATGTAGTCAGTGCCGCCAGCAAAATCAGTCACGATAGCACCCGCTTCACGAGCAATAAGTTCACCAGCAGCGATATCCCAAGGCTTAAGGCCTAGCTCGAAGAAACCATCAACTCGGCTAGCTGCTAGGTAACATAGGTCTAGAGCAGCAGAACCAGTACGACGGAAATCAGAGCAATCTACAAATAGAGCAGACATGATCTTGAAGTAAGACTCAGAGTGTTGCTTCTGCTTGAATGGGAAGCCTGTTGCTAGAACTGTGCCTTGAAGGTCTTTTAGTTGTTTAACGCGGATACGAGCGTTATTTAGCTGAGCACCAGCACCACGTTGTGCAGTGAATAGCTCGTTAAGCATTGGGTCGTATACACACGCTACTTCAGTTTTACCTTTGATACGAACAGCGATAGATACAGAGAAATGTGGCAAACCTTTAACAAAGTTTGTTGTGCCATCCAGTGGGTCGATGATCCATTGTACGTCTTTATCTTTACCTTCGATTACGCCGTTTTCCTCAGCAACGATCTCGTGCTCAGGGTAAGACGCTTTGATTGTATCGATAATTAGAGTTTCAGCTTCTTTGTCTACGTTAGTAACAAAGTCATTCGCGCCTTTTTGAGTCGATTCGATCTTCTCAGCATTTTCTAAAGATTTAGCAATATGGTTGCCTGCTTTTCGTGCAGCACGAATAGCGATATTAAGCATTGGATGCATACTAATTTCCCAACGGATGTTAAAGAACAGAAAAACGGGCGGCAGTATACCAGATAAATAGTGAAATGGAAGTGGTTAATTTTTGCACTTTTAGTTTTATTAGTAGAAAGGGTCTGACCATTTTACTCAGGTATATGGTACTATCTTGCAGCTCAAATTTTGTGTTCGGAAATCATCAATGCTTAACAACGTTAAAGTCGTCCTTGTCGGCACTTCTCACTCAGGAAATATTGGCTCAGCAGCCCGTGCAATGAAGGTTATGGGGTTATCCAACCTAGTGCTCGTCGAACCTCAGTGTAGCGTTGATGAACAAACCCTAGCGTTAGCGGCAGGCGCGGCAGATATCGCTCAGAATGCTCAAGTTGTATCGACTTTGACTGAAGCGGTAGCCGATTGCGCGTTAGTTGTCGGTTCGAGTGCTCGCTCGCGTACTCTAGAGTGGCCGATGCTTGAGCCGCGTGAATGTGGCCAGAAGTTTGTTGAAGAAGGTCAATCTGCACCAGTGGCTTTAGTCTTTGGGCGAGAGCGCACCGGGCTGACTAACGAAGAGCTACAAACTTGCCATTATCATGTATGTATTCCTGCTAATCCTGAATACAGTTCTCTGAATTTGGCTATGGCGGTCCAGACTTTGAGCTACGAAGTGCGAATGGCTTACCTAGAACGTGAACAAAGCCAATATGAACCGCAAGAAACGGCAGAGTACCCAAGGCACAAAGAATTAGAATTATTTTTCTCACACCTTGAAAAAGTGGCGCAAGAGACCCAATTTATCAGTGAAGAACAGCCTGGCAAGGTGATGAATAAGCTACGTAGATTGTTTAATCGAGCTAGACCTGAATCACAAGAGCTTAATATTCTGCGCGGTATCTTAACTTCAATTGAGAAGCGTATCTCTCAACCCAAATAACCACCATAAGTGAATGGTTAAATACCTGACTAAAACAGTCAATTAAATACTTGACCAATTTAGTCAGGTATGTGACAATTCATACCACATAAACGGTGTGGATATGGTGTTATATGAGACTTACATCTAAAGGAAGATACGCAGTGACAGCCATGTTAGATGTGGCTCTGCATTCGCAACAGAACCCTGTGCCTCTGGCTGATATTTCAGAGCGTCAAGGTATCTCTTTGTCTTACTTAGAGCAGCTTTTCTCTAAGTTACGTAAAGCTGGCCTAGTAGCTAGTGTGCGTGGTCCTGGTGGTGGTTACCGCCTCGGCGAAGACGCTCATTCAATCGCAATTGGTACTGTCATTGCCGCGGTAGATGAGTCAGTGGATGCTACAAAATGTAATGGTAAAGGAGATTGCCAAGGTGGTTCTCGTTGCCTTACGCACACACTGTGGCGTGACCTAAGTTCACGTATCAGTGACTTCTTGAATAACATCACTCTAGGTGAGTTGATGAAAGACAATGAAGTACTAGAAATTTCAGATCGACAAGATATTGATCTTGCCGTTAATCATGGGTTCGCTACTAAAAATACAAACACCGCGCCCATCGGTGTAAACGTCCGCTCATAAGCGGTTTGCCTGTTACATTGGAGTAGAAAATGAAACTGCCTATTTATTTAGATTATTCAGCGACCTGTCCTGTTGATCCTCGTGTAGCTGAAAAAATGGTTCAGTACATGACTATGGACGGTACGTTTGGCAACCCAGCGTCTCGTTCGCACCGTTACGGCTGGCAGGCAGAAGAAGCAGTAGATACCGCTCGTGAGCAGATTGCAGACCTACTAAATGCAGACCCGCGTGAAGTCGTATTCACTTCTGGTGCAACTGAGTCAGACAACCTAGCGATTAAAGGTGCAGCGCGCTTCTATTCGAAGAAAGGCAAGCACGTCATCACTTGTAAAACAGAGCACAAAGCGGTTCTTGACCCATGCCGTCAACTAGAGCGTGAAGGGTTTGAAGTCACTTACCTTGAGCCTGAATCAAACGGTCTTATCGATCTTAAGAAGCTTGAAGCTGCAATGCGCGAAGATACCGTTCTTGTGTCTATTATGCACGTAAACAACGAGATCGGCGTTATTCAAGATATCTCTTCAATCGGCGAAATGTGTCGTGAACGTAAGATTGTTTTCCATGTAGATGCTGCTCAATCAGCAGGTAAGCTACCTATCGACGTTCAAGAGATGAAAGTCGACCTGATCTCTATGTCAGCGCACAAAGTTTACGGTCCTAAAGGTATTGGCGCACTATATGTACGTCGTAAGCCACGTATTCGCCTAGAAGCACAAATGCACGGTGGTGGTCACGAACGTGGTTTCCGTTCAGGTACTCTAGCGACTCACCAAATCGTGGGTATGGGTGAAGCGTTCCGCATCGCGAAAGAAGAGATGCAGAAAGACTTCGATCATGCTCTAGCTCTTCGTACTCGTCTTCTTGATGGCGTTAAAGATCTTGAAGCAGTCACGATCAACGGTGACCTTGAGCAGCGTGTACCTCATAACCTAAATATCAGCTTTGCTTTCGTTGAAGGTGAATCACTACTGATGTCGCTAAAAGATCTAGCGGTCTCTTCAGGTAGTGCTTGTACTTCAGCAAGTCTAGAGCCTTCGTACGTTCTACGTGCTCTAGGTTTGGATGATGAGCTAGCTCACAGCTCAGTTCGTTTCTCATTTGGTCGTGCAACGACTGAAGAAGAGATCGACTACGCAATCGAACAAATTCGTACAGCAGTGATTAAACTGCGTGACATGTCTCCTCTATGGGATATGTACAAAGAAGGAATTGACCTAAGCACAGTTGAGTGGGCACACCACTAATACTGACTCAGTCATTCCAAGGATAGAAATAGAGGATTCGAGGTAAATATCATGGCATATAGCGAAAAAGTAATTGATCACTACGAGAACCCACGTAACGTTGGTTCATTTGACAAAGAAGATCCAGCAGTAGGTAGCGGCATGGTTGGTGCTCCTGCGTGTGGTGACGTAATGAAACTTCAGATCAAGGTAACACCAGAAGGTATTATCGAAGACGCGAAGTTTAAAACTTACGGTTGTGGTAGTGCGATCGCATCAAGCTCACTTGTAACTGAGTGGGTAAAAGGTAAGTCAGTTGATGAAGCGGCAGCAATTAAAAACTCTGAGATTGCTGAAGAGCTAGAGCTTCCACCAGTGAAAGTTCACTGTTCTATTCTTGCTGAAGACGCAATCAAAGCAGCGGTTGCTGACTACAAGAAAAAACACCAAGAATAAGTAATCTGTATATAATGGGGGCCAGAACCCCCATTTCATTCGCGAAATAGACAAACTAAGGTGCAGTATGGCCATTACAATGACAGAAACCGCGGCAAGTCGCGTTAGAACATTCCTAGAAAACCGAGGCAAAGGTATCGGTTTACGCTTGGGTGTGAAAACGACCGGGTGTTCTGGTATGGCATATGTACTTGAATTCGTTGATGAGCTTAACGAAGAAGATTCAGTATTCGAACATGAAGGCGTGAAGGTCATCATTGACCAAAAGAGCCTAGTGTACTTAGACGGCACTGAACTGGATTACGTTAAAGAAGGCCTCAACGAAGGGTTTGAATTCAATAACCCGAATGCTAAGAGCGAATGTGGTTGTGGTGAAAGCTTCAACGTGTAATTGATAAGGCCTGTGGGTTTCGGCTCACAGGTTTATTACCAAGGATAGAATTCTCCATGAATTACTTTGAATTATTTGGGCTACCAAGTCAGTTTAATCTGGATGGTAGCCTTCTTTCTTCACAATTCCGTGAACTTCAAAAACAGTTTCATCCTGATAATTTTGCGACTGCATCTGAACGTGACCGTTTAATGGCGGTGCAAAAAGCTGCCGAGATTAACGACGCCTACCAAGTTCTCAAGAACCCTATCTCAAGAGCCGAATACATCTTGTCTGAGAATGGCGTAGAGATTCGAGGTGAGCAGCAAACGATGCAAGATCCTATGTTCTTAATGGAGCAAATGGAACTGCGTGAAGAACTAGAAGATATCTCTTCAAGCTCCGACGCAGAAGATGCGTTGTTCGACTTTGAAAGCAAAGTGAGCAAAATGTTTAAGCAGCAATTGACTGCAACCGAGCAAGATTTAAATCAAACGGACTGGCAGCAAGCAGCTGACCGAGTTCGTAAACTTAAATTTATTGCCAAACTACAGAACGAAATCGAGCTAGTGGAAGACAAACTCTTCGGCTAGTGCAATACAAGGACCACCCATGGCATTACTTCAAATTGCAGAACCGGGTCAAAGCTCGGCTCCACATGAGCATAAACTTGCTGCTGGCATTGACTTAGGTACGACTAACTCACTGGTGGCTTCAGTTCGAAGTGGCGACGCGGCAACATTGCAAGATGAGCAAGGTCAAAGCATCTTACCTTCCGTTGTTAACTACTCAGGAGAGACTCCCGAAGTTGGTTATGCAGCGAAAGATAAAGCAGAAGTTGATCCAACCAATACCATTATCTCAGTGAAGCGACTGTTAGGCCGTTCACTAGAAGATATTCAAGCGCGCTATCCAAATCTTCCTTACCAGTTTAAAGCGAGTGACAACGGCCTACCGGTACTACAAACAGCAAACGGGGATAAAAACCCGATTGAAGTATCCGCTGAGATTCTTAAATCGCTGGGTCAACGTGCTGAGAAAACTCTGGGTGGAGAGTTAGCGGGTGTAGTAATCACCGTTCCTGCTTACTTTGATGACGCTCAGCGTGCTGGAACCAAAGATGCGGCTAAGCTTGCAGGTTTGCACGTTTTAAGACTGCTTAATGAGCCGACAGCAGCGGCAATTGCTTACGGACTAGACTCGGGTCAGGAAGGTGTGATCGCCGTATACGATTTGGGTGGTGGTACGTTTGATATCTCTATTCTACGTCTATCCAAAGGCGTGTTTGAAGTATTGGCAACCGGTGGTGATTCTGCACTTGGTGGTGACGATTTTGACCACCTGCTGGCTGATTACCTACTTGAAAAGTCGGGTAACACAGAGACTTTAACTGCAACGCAGATGCGCACAGTTTTGAATGTGGCAACGGCGACTAAAATTGTTTTCTCAGATAAAGAGTCAGTAGAGGTTGATGTTCTAGGTTGGCAAGGTAGCGTTTCTCGCGATGAGTTTGAAGACTTGATTCGCCCGCTCGTTAAGAAGACTTTGATGTCTTGTCGCCGTGCATTGAAAGATGCACAAGTTGACGCCGAAGATGTGCTAGAAGCGGTTATGGTAGGTGGTTCTACACGTACGCTGCTTGTAAGAGAAATGGTGGGTGATTTCTTCGGTCGTAAGCCGCTAACCAGCATTAACCCTGATGAAGTGGTGGCAATTGGCGCTGGTATTCAAGCCGATATTTTGGCTGGCAATAAGCCTGACTCTGAAATGCTACTACTCGATGTTATTCCGCTATCCCTTGGTATTGAAACCATGGGCGGACTGGTTGAGAAGATTGTTCCACGTAACACGACAATTCCAGTTGCACGAGCTCAAGAATTTACCACGTTTAAAGATGGTCAAACGGCAATGAGCGTTCATGTTGTGCAAGGTGAACGTGAAATGGTTGATGACTGTCGCTCTCTGGCGCGTTTCTCGCTAAAAGGCATCCCACCTATGGCGGCAGGGGCAGCGCATATCCGCGTGACCTATCAAGTTGATGCAGACGGCCTCCTATCTGTAACTGCGATGGAAAAGAGTACAGGTGTTCAGTCTGAGATTCAGGTTAAGCCGTCTTATGGTTTGAGCGATGATGAAGTCGCCAATATGCTGCGTGATTCTATGACGTATGCAAAAGAAGATATGAATGCTCGAGCGCTAGCAGAGCAACGGGTTGAAGCCGATCGCGTTATCGAAGGTTTGATTGCAGCGATGCAAGCAGATGGTGATGAGCTACTGTCTGAGTCAGAACGTGCAGAGCTGCTTAAAGCGATTGAGTCTTTGATTGAGCTGCGTAATGGTGACAGCGCTGACGCGATAGAACAAGGTATCAAAGATACTGATAAGGCGAGCCAAGAGTTTGCTTCTCGCCGCATGGACAAATCGATTCGAGCTGCTTTGTCAGGTCAATCAGTAAATGATATTTAAGAGAAAGAGTTATGCCTAAGATTATTGTATTACCGCATGAAGATTTATGCCCAGAAGGTGCGGTTTTGGAAGCAAATAGTGGTGACACAGTTCTTGATGTTGCGCTAAAAAATGGCATTGGCATTGAACACGCATGTGAAAAGTCGTGCGCTTGTACGACCTGTCACGTGGTGATTCGTGAAGGTTTTGATTCACTAGAAGAGAGTGACGAGCTTGAAGATGACATGCTAGATAAAGCGTGGGGGCTTGAGCCAGAATCTCGCCTTGGCTGTCAGGCTAAAGTCGCAGACGAAGATCTCGTCGTTGAGATTCCAAAATATACTCTGAACCACGCTTCAGAAGATCACTAAATACTCTTCATACTTGAAGCCGCAGCGTTGTTAACTGCGTAAGCTCACCCTAATCACATAGAACACCTATGCTCATAGGGATAAGCTTACTTGTTGCCTAGCTGCAACTCCAATTATTTTGAGCATTCTGCATCTAGAGATATGAGCAACAAGAATTACATAAGGAGTTGGTAATGAAATGGACAGATTCACGCGATATTGCGATCGAGCTATGTGACAAGTTTCCAGAGGTAGATCCTAAAACAGTACGTTTTACCGATCTTCATAAGTGGATTACTGAGTTGGACGAGTTTGATGATGAGCCAAACCGTTCTAATGAAAAGATTCTGGAAGCGGTGATCTTGTGCTGGATGGATGAAATGGATTAATCCTTAAACGGAAACCCATCTCAGTTAACAAAATTTACTAAAAAAAACGGGCCTTATGGCCCGTTTTTTTATCAATTTCACATTAAAGTGTTAACATCCCTGAGTGAACAGAAAAAGGCGTAGGCAGCGCCAGTACAGACAAGGAGAAACCATGTCTACACAGATGTCAGTATTTCTAAGCCAAGAGGCTGCAGCGCCACATTGGGGCGAGAAAGCAATTCTTTCTTTCTCTGAATCAGGCGCGACAATCCATCTTGGTGATAATCATGATTTAGGCGCAATTCAGCGTGCTGCGCGTAAGTTAGATGGCCAAGGTATCGCTTCCATTTCTTTACAAGGGGAAGGATGGGATCTAGAGAGTATTTGGTCGTTCCATCAAGGTTACCGTGGACCAAAGAAGAAAAATCAATTCGTATGGCAAGAGCTTGAAGAGCAAGATCAAGCTGAGTTAACTGCGAGGATTAAAGCGACGGACTTTACTCGCGATATTATCAACAAGCCAGCAGAAGAAGTCGCACCGCGTCAATTGGCAACGATGGCGGCTGAGTTCATCAAATCAGTGGCACCAGAAGGGACAGTGAAGGCGCGTATCGTAAAAGATAAAGACCTTCTTGCTGAAGGATGGCAAGGTATCTTTGCGGTTGGTCGCGGCTCTGAGCGTACATCGGCAATGCTTCAACTGGATTTCAACCCAACAGGTGATGAAAACGCTCCAGTTTTTGCTTGTCTAGTTGGTAAAGGTATCACCTTCGACTCTGGTGGTTACAGCATCAAACCGTCTGGCTTTATGACAGCAATGAAAGCGGATATGGGCGGTTCAGGTACGATTACTGGCGGTTTAGGTCTTGCGATTATGCGCGGTTTGAACAAGCGTGTGAAACTGATCCTTTGTTGTGCAGAGAACATGATTTCTGGTCGCGCACTTAAACTTGGCGACATCATTACCTATAAAAACGGTAAGACAGTAGAGATCATGAATACCGATGCGGAAGGTCGTCTTGTACTTGCGGATGGTCTAATTTATGCGAGTGAGCAAAACCCTGAGCTAATTATTGATTGCGCTACCTTAACTGGAGCTGCTAAAAATGCTCTAGGTAATGATTACCACGCATTGATGAGCTTTGACGATGAGTTGTCTCATCAAGCGCTGAACGCGGCACGCGAAGAAAAAGAAGGTTTATGGCCACTGCCATTGGCTGACTTCCACCGTGGTATGTTGCCATCTAATTTTGCTGATCTTTCAAACATCAGCAGTGGCGACTACTCTCCTGGTGCAAGTACTGCGGCGGCATTCTTGTCTTACTTTGTTGAAGACTACAAAAAAGGTTGGTTGCATTTTGACTGTGCAGCAACTTATCGTAAGTCTGCAACAGATAAGTGGGCAGCAGGTGCAACTGGCGTAGGAGTGCGTAGCCTAGCGGGTCTGCTGCTACAGCAAGCGAATAAATAAGCTAAGAGGTCGTAGAGCCTCTTTTAATAATACCAAGAAATAACGAAAGGATACCCTATGACTCTAGAAAGAACTTTTTCTATTGTTAAGCCCGATGCAGTAGAACGTAATTTAATTGGTGAAATCTACCACCGTATTGAGAAAGCAGGTCTGCAAGTTATCGCTGCAAAAATGGTGCGTTTAACTGAAGAGCAAGCGAGCGGCTTTTACGCTGAACATGAAGGCAAGCCATTCTTTGAAGATTTGAAAGCCTTTATGACTTCAGGTCCAATTATGGTTCAAGTACTGGAAGGTGAGAACGCAATTGCTCGCTACCGCGAATTAATGGGTAAAACTAACCCTGAGGAAGCGGCTTGCGGCACTATTCGCGCTGATTACGCATTAAGCATGCGTCATAACTCTGTTCACGGCTCTGATAGCCCAGAGTCTGCGGCTCGCGAAATTGAATTCTTCTTCCCTGAATCGGAAATCTGTCCTCGATAATTAAAGGACAGCCTTAATGATAGATATGCTGCCTGTATTATTTATAGGCAGCATTTTTATTCTGAAAAAACTTCGTCAATTCGTTGAAATGTGCCATTAAAGGGCAGATTAACTGCTAGTATTGGTGAGAAAAGTTTTTTTTACATACAGCGCATGCAAGGGTATCAGTCTTGACAGATTGTGATATACTCTGCGCGCAATTTATACCTTATAAACAGAGTAAGACAATGGCAGATTTATCAAAGTACAGAAACATTGGTATTTTCGCGCACGTTGATGCGGGTAAAACTACCACCACTGAGCGTATCCTTAAGCTTACTGGTAAAATCCACAAAACTGGTGAAGTACACGACGGTGAGTCTACAACTGACTTCATGGAGCAGGAAGCTGAGCGTGGTATCACAATCCAGTCTGCTGCCGTAACTTGTGAGTGGAATGGCCACCGCCTAAACGTTATCGATACTCCGGGACACGTTGACTTTACAGTAGAAGTATACCGTTCACTTAAAGTTCTTGACGGTGGTATCGGTGTATTCTGTGGTTCTGGTGGTGTTGAGCCTCAGTCAGAGACTAACTGGCGCTACGCGAACGATTCAGAAGTTGCTCGTCTGATCTTCGTAAACAAACTAGACCGTATGGGTGCAGACTTCTTCAACGTAGTTGATCAAGTGAAAAACGTTCTTGGTGCAAACCCACTAGTAATGACTCTGCCAATCGGTCGTGAAGACGATTTCGTTGGTGTTGTAGACGTTCTAAACCGTCAAGCTTACGTTTGGGATGACACAGGTCTTCCAGAGAACTACGAAATCAAAGAAGTTCCAGCGGACATGGTTGATGACCTAGAAGCATACCGTGAAGAGCTAGTTGAGACTGCTGTAGAGCAAGACGACGACCTAATGGAAGCTTACATGGAAGGTGAAGAGCCTTCTATCGAAGACCTTAAGCGTTGTATCCGTAAAGGTACTCGTGACCTAGCGTTCTTCCCAACGTTCTGTGGTTCTGCATTCAAAAACAAAGGTATGCAGCTAATCCTTGACGCTGTTGTAGATTACCTACCAGCTCCAGCAGAAGTTGATCCTCAGCCTCTAACAGATCCAGAAACTGGTGAGCCAACTGGCGAAGTTGCTACTGTATCTGCAGATGAGCCACTAAAAGCGCTAGCATTCAAGATCATGGATGACCGTTTTGGTGCTCTAACGTTCGTACGTATCTACTCTGGCCGTCTGAAGAAGGGTGACACTATCCTTAACTCAGCAACTGGTAAGACTGAGCGTATCGGCCGTATGTGTGAGATGCAAGCTGATGAGCGTAACGAACTTACTGAAGCGCAAGCTGGTGACATCATCGCTATCGTTGGTATGAAGAACGTTCAAACAGGTCACACTCTATGTGATCCTAAGCACGAATGTACTCTTGAAGCTATGATCTTCCCAGAACCAGTAATCTCTATCGCTGTAACTCCTAAGGACAAAGGCGGTTCAGAGAAGATGGGTATCGCTATCGGTAAGATGGTTGCAGAAGATCCATCTTTCCAAGTTGAGACTGACGAAGAGTCTGGCGAAACTATCCTGAAAGGTATGGGTGAACTTCACCTAGACATCAAGGTAGATATCCTTAAGCGTACTTACGGCGTTGAGCTAGAAGTAGGTGCTCCACAGGTTGCTTAC
>WJXG01000137.1_pt1 | contig 13966 bp, 9 predicted proteins | sample 9266541 | NCBI WGS metagenome assembly WJXG01 (sample SAMN12697363, study PRJNA563984) | aquatic metagenome | isolation source: water samples from a prawn hatchery tank treated with erythromycin plated on... | place: Australia | collected 2018-10-17 | reverse complement strand
ACATCTAGTTCACGTTCAAGACATCGCGAAAAGCAGCAAAGAAGATATTGATAACTTCGATCTTCTGCTTCTTGGTATCCCAACTTGGTACTACGGCGAAGCACAATGTGACTGGGACGATTTCTTCCCTGAACTAGAGCAAATCGATTTTTCGACTAAGCTAGTCGCAATCTTTGGCTGTGGTGACCAAGAAGACTACGCAGAATACTTCTGTGACGCTATGGGCACAGTACGTGATATCGTTGAAGCTAAAGGCGGTACTATCCTTGGCTACACTTCAACTGAAGGCTATGAGTTCGAAGCATCTAAAGGTCTAGTTGAAGGCGATGACAGCCAGTTCGTGGGTCTATGTATCGATGAAGACCGCCAGCCAGAGCTAACAGAAGAACGCGTGAACAGCTGGTGTAAACAGATTCACGAAGAGATGTGCCTAGCAGAGCTAGAAGACTAATCTCCTCGCCGAACTAAGAAACCTCCGTTACGGAGGTTTTTTTATGCCGTTTGTTCCTCAGCATCCTCTTCCCTAAATTGAGGTTTTTTACGCACATAGAGTTTGCGCTGCACCTCTGACACCACGTTGCCTCGTTTGTCTTTGACATAAATGATGAACTCTGGGAAACATTTATCTCCATCGGCCGTCTGCCTTAAAATGTCTTCAAGCTGATCTTGAGTAACACAAAACTCTGCGAACAGATCACTTTGTCCCGGCTTGATAAAGTTGATGCTCGCTTCCTTGTCCCAGACGTAGTAGCGTTCACCTAAAATTCCCATCAACATCAAAGAATAGACCGGGTCAGTTAGTGAGAAGATGCTGCCACCATATTGGGTACGATTAGCATTTTTATTCCACCACCGTAGCTTAAGTTTCATTTTGACTTCGCGAAAGTCGTCACTTATTGAGAGTATCTTGATCCCTGCCCCCCAAAACGGCGGCCAAGAGTTAAGAGCAAACTTAACCACTCCAGGTTTATAAATTTTAGCCAATGACTTATTCATTCCTTGTCCTTAACTGATTACCTTCCTCACTTGTTAAGCAATTGTAACTGGTCTGACATGTTTTATCAGTGACTTCTCACTTGTTTATAAAAAAATACTAGTAACCCTTTGAAGTTCGTGGTTTATTGTTTATCAGTACTACCCTATAATGATAGGAATATTGAATTCTGTTAATAACTGCAGATCATCAACAGGAAAGTATATGTCAGACAATAACCAAGCGCTCAAGGATGCTGGTCTTAAAGTTACCCTTCCAAGACTAAAGATTTTAGAAGTATTACAGCAACCTGAATGCCAACATATCAGTGCTGAAGAACTGTACAAAAAGCTGATTGATCTAGGTGAAGAGATTGGTCTAGCGACTGTATACCGCGTGTTAAACCAATTTGATGATGCAGGCATCGTAACTCGCCACCACTTTGAAGGCGGCAAATCTGTATTTGAACTGTCAACTCAGCACCATCATGACCATCTAGTGTGTCTAGATTGTGGTGAAGTGATTGAGTTTTCTGATGACATCATTGAAGAACGTCAGAAAGAAATCGCGGCGCAGTACAATGTTATTTTGACTAACCACAGCCTATACCTTTACGGTAAATGTGCTGACGGTAGCTGCAAAGACAACCCAGACGCGCATAAGTCGAAGAAATAATTTCGTCTTAACAGCCAACTTGAAAACGTCAGCCAAAAGCTGGCGTTTTTTATTGCCTGCTATTTAATACCAATCGCCATCAATAAAAAAGCCAGTCACGAGGACTGGCTTTCAAACTAGAGTGTAAGACGATTACTTAGCTTCGATTTTCGCCCAAGTATCGCGAAGGCCAACAGTGCGGTTAAACACTAAAGCTTCTGGCTTAGAGTCTTTAATATCTGCACAGAAGTAACCCATACGCTCAAACTGGAAACCCTTCTCAGCTTGCGCTTGAGCTAGGCTTGGCTCAACAAAGCCATTCAGCTTAACCAGTGACTCAGAGTTGATTGTCTCAGCAAAGTTATCGGCTGCTGCTGGGTTTGGCACAGTGAACAAGCGATCGTATAGGCGAATCTCAGCTGGAAGACCTTTATCAGCAGATACCCAGTGAATAACACCTTTCACTTTACGGCCATCAGCTGGGTTCTTACCTAGCGTGTCCGCATCGTAGCTACAGAAGATAGTGGTAATGTTACCCTCTGCATCTTTTTCGATACGCTCTGCTTTGATCACGTAAGCACCACGTAGGCGCACTTCTTTACCCAGAACCAGTCGCTTGTACTTCTTGTTCGCTTCTTCGCGGAAGTCTTCGCGCTCAATCCAAACTTCGCGGGTGAACGGTACTTCACGCTCGCCCATCTCAGGTTTGTTTGGATGGTTTGCTACCGTCAAAGACTCTACTTTACCTTCTTCGAAGTTCTCGATAACGATCTTAACCGGATCGAGCACTGCCATTGCGCGAGGTGCGTTTTCGTTCAGATCATCACGAATACAAGACTCAAGAGAACCCATCTCAATCATGTTGTCTTGCTTAGTAACACCAATGCGTTTACAGAACTCACGAATAGAAGCAGGCGTGAAGCCGCGACGACGTAGACCAGAAATCGTTGGCATACGTGGATCGTCCCAACCGTTCACTAGGTTCTCAGTGACAAGTTGATTTAGCTTACGCTTAGACATCACCGTGTACTCTAGGTTTAGGCGACTAAACTCGTACTGGTGAGGTTGGCAATCAATAGTGATGTTCTCTAGTACCCAGTCATACAGACGACGGTTATCTTGGAACTCAAGCGTACACAGTGAGTGTGTAATGCCTTCTAGTGCATCCGAAATACAGTGCGTAAAGTCGTACATTGGGTAGATGCACCACTTGTCACCCGTTTGGTGGTGCTCAGCAAAGCGCACACGGTAAAGAACAGGATCGCGTAGCACAATGAAAGAAGAGGCAAGATCAATCTTTGCACGTAGACAGGCTTTACCTTCTTCGAAACCACCGTCACGCATCTTCTCAAATAGCGCTAAGTTTTCTTCAGGTGTACGATCACGGTACGGGCTTGGCTTACCAGGCTGGGTTAGTGTGCCACGATACTCACGGATCTGCTCAGGACTTAGCTCTTCAACGTACGCTAAGCCTTTGTTAATTAATTCCACTGCGTAGCCGTATAGCTTATCGAAGTAGTTTGATGAGTAACATACGTCCCCATCCCACTCGAAGCCTAACCAGCTCACATCATTCTTAATTGACTCAACGTATTCAACGTCTTCTTTTTCTGGGTTAGTGTCATCAAAACGTAGGTTACACTTTCCCTGGTAGTCCTGAGCAATACCAAAGTTTAAGCAAATTGACTTAGCGTGACCGATATGCAGATAGCCGTTTGGCTCTGGCGGGAAACGAGTATGCACGCTAGTGTGTTTACCATCCGCTAAATCTTTATCTATGATTTGGCGAATGAAATTCGATGGACGAGCCTCAGCTTCACTCATCTATAGCACCTCAATTGTTTTAGTATTGTTCAGATAATTCTTACTTAGACGATTTAAATGACCGTCAAGTACATAGCGTCTAATGATCCACAATTATGGTGGATTACACAACAATATCTCGAAGCAAAATGTCTTTTTTTTCTCTGTATGGTTAATAAGCTAGCAGGGATCAGTTTCAAAGCCCTCAAAACGCAAGAAAGCCTCCCGAAGGAGGCTTTCATCACTTTCTTAGTTTACGTGTCGTAATTAAGGAAGTTTTACATCAGATAGGTCTTCGTTAGCACCGATTGCTTTCATTTCGCCAGCAACGATTTCAGCTAGAGGACCAAGGATAACTTGAAGGTTGTTCTCACCTAGCTTAACAACACCTTTCGCACCAAGCTTCTTAAGTACAACTTCGTCAGCTACTGAGCGGTCTTTTAGAGTAAGACGTAGACGAGTGATACAAGCATCGATTGAAGTTAGGTTGTCGTGACCACCTAGAGCTTTCAGGTATTGACGCGCTAGGTCGCCGTTTTTCGCTTCACCAGCAGGAGCGCCTGCTGTTTCTTCATCATCGTCTTCACGACCTGGCGACTTCAGGTTGAATGCGCGGATTGCGAAGCTGAATGTGAAGAAGTATAGAGCACCAAAACCTAGACCGATTAGAAGTAGAGTTACCGGCTTAGTTGCTAGACCCCAGTTTAGGATGAAGTCGATTAGACCTGCAGAGAAGCCGAAGCCGTGCAGAGTACCAAACATGTTAGCAACAACTAGAGATAGACCTGTAAATACTGCGTGCATTGCGTATAGCGCAGGTGCAAGGAATACGAACATGAACTCTAGAGGCTCTGTGATACCTGTTAGGAAAGAACAGAAACCTACTGAGAATAGTGCACCACCAACTTGGCTACGTTTTTCAGCAGGAGCTGCTAGGTACATAGCTAGAGCTGCACCAGGTAGACCGAACATCATTACTGGGAAGAAACCGTTCATGAATACACCAGCAGACTTATCGCCGCCGAAGTAACGGTGTAGGTCACCAGATTTAACAGTTTCAGTAACTTCTTTAACTGTTGCAGTGATTTCTGGAGTTACAGAGTTAGCAAACTCAAACGTGTGAGATTGACCAGCGACAAGAGTCTTAGCTAGAGCAGGGTCTACACAAAGTTGCTGTAGAGCAGGAAGTGCTTGACCAGCAGCTTGAGCACCAGTAACTAGAACTTCTTGACACGTACCCATACCGAACCAGAAGTAAGAGTTAAGAACGTGGTGAAGACCTACAGGGATAAGAGCACGGTTAAGAGTACCGTATACGAACTGACCGATAGCACCAGAAGTAGAAACTGCGTGTGCTAGTGCGTCTAGACCGCCTTGGATAGTTGGCCATACAACACCAGAGATAGCACCTGCAACTAGCGCGAATAGACCAGCCATGATTGGTACTAGACGTTTGCCAGAGAAGAATGCCAACCACTCAGGAAGACGTGTAGCATGGAAAGCGTTGTAAGAGTGACCAGCAATGATACCAGCGATGATACCACCGAAGAATGACATGTTAACGTCTGCGTTGATTGTAGTTGCTGTCGCCGTAAGAACGAAGTAAGCAACTGCACCCGCTAGACCTGCAGCACCTTGACCGTCTTTAGAAAGACCAATCGCGATACCTAGACCGAATAGTAGTGGAAGTTGACCAAAGATAGCGCCACCAGCTTGCGCCATAAATGGAATATCTAATAGGTCACCTTGACCCAAACGTAGTAAGAGCGCCGCAACTGGAAGCGTTGCGATAGGAAGCATAAGTGCTTTACCTAACTTTTGCGCATATCCAAGAATATTCACCTTAAGTTCCCCCTATAGGATTTTGTATTTTGGCTGAGCCACTTTTTTTAGCCGCTCAATTTAGTCCTGCTCAGTTTATGACATTAATTTTGCTCCGCAAATTAAAACCTCATCATTTGTGATCATAATCACCAGAAACAGGTGAACCGGAAGGTTTTTGCTAGCGAGATCATAAAACTTATTTTACAATACAAAAAAATAGCATTCATTGAGTCAGTTTCGCGGTACTCTTACTGTACTAACAAGGCCAAAGTGATTGTCCGGCTTAGCAATAATACCTGATGCCAATGCGACGTGAATCACTTACCATTGAAGCATTCACCACGATGCTTACATAATATTGAGAACTCATTTTTTCGTTTGCTAAAGATATTTTGCGATCTAATTGAAGCTTACAAATAAAGTACAACTATGTAGTGAAACACTGCTTCGATAGATAACCGAAGGCATTAAGATTCTAAACTTATAAGGATTAGCTAACCATGTATGCGCTAACTAACTGTAAAATTTATACCGGCAGCGACGTCCTCGTTGAACATGCGGTAATCATTAACAACAACCTGATCGAATCAGTTTGCCCTATCTCAGAGCTTCCTTCAGACATTGAAACAAGAGATCTAAACGGCGCAAATCTAAGTCCAGGCTTTATTGACCTGCAGTTAAATGGTTGTGGTGGCGTGATGCTAAACGACGAGATTACCGCTGAAACAATGCAAATCATGCATGAAGCCAATCTTAAGTCTGGTTGTACAAGCTTCCTTCCAACGCTCATTACTTCTTCTGACGAAGACATGCGCCAAGCAGTGGCTGCTGCACGCGACTATCATGCTCAGTATCAGAACCAATCTTTGGGCCTTCACCTTGAAGGTCCATACTTAAATGTGATGAAAAAAGGCATTCACAGTGTGGATCATATCCGCCCTTCTGAAGACAGCATGATCGATTTCATGTGCGAGAACACAGACGTCATCGCCAAAGTGACACTGGCTCCAGAACACAACGATCCTGAACATATCGAGCGCCTAAAGGCCGCTGGCATTGTGGTGTCAATTGGTCATACGAATGCCACTTATGCTGAAGCACGTAAAGGCTTTGAAGCGGGGATCTCATTTGCCACTCATTTGTTCAACGCAATGACACCTATGGTTGGCCGTGAACCTGGTGTGGTCGGCGCGATCTACGATACCCCTGAGGTTTATGCGGGCATCATTGCTGACGGTTTCCATGTAGACTATGCAAACATTCGTATCGCTCACAAAATTAAGGGCGAAAAATTAGTATTAGTGACCGATGCCACAGCTCCTGCAGGCGCTGACATGGATTACTTTATTTTTGTTGGTAAGAAAGTATATTACCGAGATGGTAAGTGTGTTGATGAAAACGGCACACTTGGCGGCTCAGCACTTACAATGATTGAAGCAGTTCAAAACACGGTTGAGCACGTCGGTATCGCACTGGACGAAGCACTTCGTATGGCTACTCAGTATCCTGCGAAAGCAATGGGTTTGGAAGAGAAACTAGGCCGAGTTAAAAAAGGCATGGTGGCTAACCTTACTGTATTTGATCGTGACTTCAATGTTCAGGCGACGGTTGTTAACGGACAATACGAGCAAAATTAAGAATGAATGGCGGACAAATAGGTAACGTAGATTTAGTAAAACAACTAAATAGTGCAGCTGTTTACAGGCTGATCGATCAGCAAGGTCCTATTTCTAGGATCCAAGTCGCTGATGTTAGCCAACTGGCACCTGCCAGTGTTACAAAAATTACCCGCCAACTTCTCGAGCGCGGCCTGATTAAAGAGGTCGCGCAACAAGCTTCCACAGGGGGACGCCGAGCGATCTCTTTAACGACAGAAGTTGAGCCTTTCCATTCGGTGGCAATTCGACTCGGTCGCGACTACCTTCAGTTCAGTTTGTACGATTTGGGCGGTAAAGAACTTGCCTCAGATTACAACGAGTTCTTCTATACGACCCAAGAAGAATTGGTCGAAGGTTTACTTTCCCAGTTAAAAGCATTTATTCAAGATAACCAGACCAATATCAATCAACTCATTGCGATTGGTGTTGCCTTGCCCGGTCTCGTCAATCCAGAAACTGGCGTGGTTGAATACATGCCAAATATCTCAATTGACAACCTTGCGCTATCTGAACTGATTCACAACACCTTCCATGTACAATGTTTTGTTGGCAACGACGTTCGTGGTATGGCGCTTGCTGAACACTATTTTGGTGCGAGCCAAGATTGCCAAGATTCCATTCTTGTCAGTGTTCACCGAGGGACTGGTGCAGGTATTATCGTTAACGGTCAAGTATTCCTTGGCTTTAACCGCAACGTGGGTGAGATCGGCCATATTCAAATTGATCCCCTTGGCGAGCAATGCCAGTGTGGCAACTTTGGCTGTCTAGAAACGGTTGCCGCTAACCCAGCTATCGTTGAGCGAGTCAACAAACTGATCAAACAAGGTTATGAATCGAGCTTAACTGAGCTTGAAACCATCAGCATCTCTGACGTCTGTGAGCATGCCAATATGGGTGACGAGCTGGCTAAGCAAAGCTTAGTTCGCGTTGGTAACCAATTGGGTAAAGCGATTGCGATTACGATTAACTTGTTTAACCCACAAAAGATTGTCATTGCTGGTGACATTACTCAATGTGAAGAGATTCTTTTCCCCGCAATTCGCCGCAACGTTGAGAACCAATCACTGACCACTTTCCACACAGATTTGCCGATTGTTGCCTCTAAAATTGACAGACAGCCTACATTAGGTGCATTCGCAATGATCAAACGTGCAATGTTAAACGGAGTTTTGCTACAAAAATTGTTAGAAGATTAATCTTCTCCACCCTGTAAGCAACTAATTGAGTTAGAATAACGGGCTACGATATGTAGCCCGTTTTTTTAGGACGAAACAAAACGAATATGGAACTGATATTGATTTCAGCGGCGTTTCTCGCCGGATTTATTGCACTGAAATGCAACCTCCCCCCTTTGGTTGGCTTTTTATTGGCAGGCTTCGGACTGCACGCTTTCGGCTTTCAGTCTAACGACACCATCATCACACTCGCTGATCTAGGTGTAACACTGCTTCTTTTTACCATTGGTCTGAAGCTCGATATCAAGACCCTACTCTCTAAAGAGATCTGGGCAGGTGCGACCTTACACAATCTATTGTCCACTGCACTCTTTAGTGTTGCGCTGTTCTGTTTCAAATTCTTAGGGGTCAGTTCGCTAGCGGCGATGTCTGCCGATCAAATCGTTTTACTCGGATTTGCTCTATCCTTCTCCAGTACCGTCTTTGCTGTAAAATCACTGCAAGAGAAAGGGGAGATGAATGCTACCTACGGCACCATTGCGATTGGTATTCTGGTCATGCAGGACATCTTCGCAGTTGTGTTCCTAACCGCATCAACGGGCAAGCTTCCAGAATGGTACGCTATTGCGCTATTTGGCTTACCATTACTCAGACCTCTATTCTTCAAGATGCTTGATTGGGTCGGCCACGGAGAAATGCTAGTACTTCTAGGGATTTTCTTTGCCCTAGTTGCAGGTGCGGGTCTATTCGAATTAGTTGGCATGAAGCCAGATCTCGGCGCTCTTATCCTTGGCATGTTACTCGCTGGACATAAGAAAGCCTCGGAGTTATCTAAATCTCTATTCAACCTAAAAGAACTATTCCTAGTCTGCTTCTTCCTAAATATCGGCTTATCCGCTCAGCCAACGCTTTCTGGCTTTGCACTCGCAATTTTGTTCATGTTGCTACTGCCACTAAAAGGGATTCTCTACTTCTTAGTGCTTAATGCATTTAAGTTTCGCGTGCGCACCTCTCTACTTGCGTCATTAAGCCTATTTAACTTCAGTGAGTTTGGTCTTATCGTTGGTGGATTAGCCTTTAAAATGGGCTGGATGAGCGGTGATATTCTGGTTGCCCTAGCCATTGCAGTTTCAATTTCGTTTGTATTAGCCGCACCACTGAGTCGCCACGGTCACTCGCTTTATCAACGCTCTGGTCGTTGGTTACGCGAACATGCAGCAGAAAACCTCAATATTCGCGATCAACTGATCAGCCCAGGGCATGCTCAGGTTCTTATCCTTGGTATGGGTCGAATTGGCACTGGTGCTTACGACGAACTGAGAAATCGCTATGGTAAAATCAGCTTAGGTATCGAAGTTCGCGAAGATGCCGCGCATCAGCACAAAGCTCACGGTAGAAACGTGATTGAAGGTGACGCGACCGACCCTGATTTTTGGGAACGCATATTAGACGTAGCCAACGTAAAACTCGTACTACTCGCGATGCCGCACCACCAAGGTAACCAAATCGCTTTAGAGCAACTACAGCGTAAAAACTTCCAAGGTCAGATCGCCGCTATTGCAGAATACCCAGATCAGCTAGATGCGTTGGTTGAAGGTGGTGTAGACGCTGCATTTAACATCTATAGTGAGGCAGGTAGCGGTTTTGCGAGGCATGTCTGCGATCAACTCAAGCCCAACTTCTCTAAATAATCTCAATCAAAAGGCAGCAAATCGCTGCCTTTTTTGTCTCCGCCGAACAAAAACAAAGCAACACCTAGACTCCATTCACCAAAAACACAATTTTATTAAATAAAATTTAATAACAACCGAGTTCATTAAACTTTTTCATCAAACACGGTTGATTTTTTTAATCAGAATGGCAAATTGAACTCAACAAGTTAATTTTATTTTAAAGGGAAGTTGTATGTGTTCGATTTTCGGTATTCTTGACATAAAGAGTGATGCAGAAGCGCTACGCCCTGTTGCTTTAGAAATGTCGAAGAAGCTTCGCCATCGTGGCCCTGACTGGTCTGGTATTTATTCTTCAGAGAAAGCAATTCTAGCTCATGAGCGTTTGGCGATTGTTGGTCTAAATAGTGGTGCGCAACCTCTATATAGCTCTGATAAAAAGCACATCCTTGCGGTCAATGGCGAGATCTACAACCACAAAGAAATTCGTGCGCGCTACGAAGGCAAATACGACTTCCAAACCGATTCTGACTGTGAAGTGATCCTAGCTTTGTATCAAGATCTCGGTGCAGATCTTCTAGAAGAACTTAACGGTATTTTCGCTTTTGTTCTATACGATGAAGAGAAAGATACCTACCTCGTTGGTCGTGACCATATCGGTATTATTCCTCTATACCAAGGTTACGATGAGCACGGCAACTATTACGTAGCATCAGAAATGAAAGCGCTCGTACCAGTATGTAAAACAGTAAGCGAATTCCCTCCAGGTTGCTACTACAGTAGTGGGGATGCAGAGCCACAGCGTTACTACATTCGTGACTGGAACGAGTATGCTGCAGTTCAAGGTAACAGCACCAGCAAAGAAGAACTGACTGAAGCGCTAGAAGCTGCGGTTAAGCGTCAACTAATGACAGACGTTCCTTATGGTGTACTTCTATCTGGTGGTCTAGATTCTTCAATCACTTCTGCTGTTGCTAAGCGTTTTGCTGCTATGCGTATCGAAGATGATGAAAAGTCAGAAGCATGGTGGCCACAGCTACACTCATTTGCGGTTGGCTTAGAAGGTGCACCAGATCTGAAAGCAGCCCGTGAAGTCGCAGACAAGATAGGTACTGTTCACCATGAGATGACTTACACGATTCAAGAAGGCTTAGATGCCATCCGTGACGTTATCTACCACATTGAAACCTACGACGTAACCACCATCCGCGCTTCGACACCTATGTTCCTTATGGGCCGTAAGATCAAAGCAATGGGCATTAAGATGGTTCTTTCTGGTGAAGGTGCCGATGAGATCTTCGGTGGCTACCTCTACTTCCATAAAGCGCCAAACGCAAAAGAGTTTCATGAGGAAACAGTACGTAAGCTACTAGCACTCAACATGTTTGACTGTGCTCGTGCTAACAAATCGCTGGCTGCGTGGGGTGTTGAAGGTCGAGTACCATTCCTAGATAAAGAGTTTATCGACGTGGCAATGCGTCTAAACCCTGAAGACAAGATGTGTGGCAACGGTAAGATGGAAAAACACATCCTGCGTGAGTGCTTCGAGCATTACCTACCAGACTCAATTGCATGGCGTCAGAAAGAGCAGTTCTCTGATGGTGTAGGTTACAGCTGGATCGATACGCTAAAAGAAGTGGCTGAAGCGAAAGTCTCTGATCAACAAATGGAAACAGCAGCCTACCGCTTCCCATACAACACGCCAACAACAAAAGAAGGCTATGTATACCGCGAGATCTTTGAAGAGCTATTCCCGCTTCCATCAGCAGCAGAATGTGTCCCAGGAGGCCCATCGGTAGCTTGTTCGTCAGCTAAGGCTATTGAATGGGATGAGTCATTCAAGAACATGGCCGATCCATCAGGTCGAGCAGTTCAAAGCGTTCATAACGACTCTTACTAATCAAAAACAAACTTAAAAGAGGCTCAAAGAGCCTCTTTTTTTTCACCGCAAGCTTCTTCAATTGATAAAAATCAACCCATTTGGTTACTTACCAGCCAACCCTTGTCAATATTGCCTACTTCTCTTTACTCTTTGATATGACAGCGTATTGTAAAAACAACAATCTCGATTTTGAAAACTAAGTTTGTAGCACGTCATTTTTTGAGCAATTAATGAAAATACCTCTATTAATTCAACACCTTAAATGAAAACCATAAATGCCACTTATAGTTTGGAGCGTTGCAGATAGATCCACTAAGGAGTATACGTAACAACAAATAAAAATCTTTAATAAATCACATTAGTAAAATTTATGACAAACCAACATCAACAAATCCTTGGCCACCCTCGTGGTCTATTCCTTTTGTTTGGTACTGAGCTGTGGGAGCGTTTTTCCTACTACGCAATGCGTGCCATTCTTGTTCTTTATCTGACAGATACAACCCTTAACGGCGGCTTGGGCTGGTCGACTAAAGATGCTCTCGATCTGTATGGCATCTATACTGGACTCGTTTACATTACGCCAATGATCGGTGGCTGGTTAGCGGATAACTACCTAGGTCAACGCCGCTCAATTCTAATGGGTGGTGCTCTAATGGCTATTGGCCAGTTCACGCTAGCACTGCCAGCTGAAATGGTCGGCATGAACGCTGTTCACAGCTTCTACCTTGGTTTGGCACTGCTGATTGCTGGTAATGGTCTCTTTAAACCAAACATCTCGACTATGGTTGGTGACCTGTATGAAGAGGGTGACAACCGTCGTGACGGCGCATTCACTATCTTCTACATGGGTATCAACTTGGGTGCCCTTATTGCAGGTGTTGTTTCAGGCTCTGTCACCAATGAATTTGGCTGGAAAGCGGGCTTTGTTGTCGCGGGTATCGGTATGGTCATTAGCCTTATCATGCAAATGACGATGGCAAAATCTTGGTTGGGCGAAATTGGTACTGTACCTGCTGCTGCTCGTGACTTAGAAAATAAAAAATCGGCACAAAAACAGCCTTTAACTAAGCAAGAAGTTGATCGTTTGAAGGTTATTCTAGTTATGGGGCTATTTGTCATCGTATTCTGGGCTGGCTTTGAGCAAGCTGGCGGCCTGATGAATATCTATACTCAGCAGTACACAGATCGCATGATCGGTAGCTTTGAAGTGCCTGCTGCTTGGTTCCAGTCACTTAACCCATTCTTTATCATTACTTTAGCGCCTTTACTTGCTGCTTTCTGGGTTAAGCTAGGTAAAAAAGAGCCGAATTCACCAGTCAAATTTGCCTTGGCTCTGTTCTTCTTGGCACTAGGCTTCCTATGTATGGTGGGTGCTGTTATGGAGCAAGGTGGCGATACAGCCGTTAAGACCTCTATGCTTTGGCTAGTCGGTGCATTCTTCTTCCATACTCTGGGTGAACTTTGCCTATCACCAATCGGTCTATCATTGGTAACAAAACTAGCACCACTTCGCCTAGCATCACTGATGATGGGTGCATGGTTTGGTTTCAACGCCATCGCTAACTATGTCGCTGGTTTAATTGGTTCTCATGTAGGCGAGCTAGGTGCAATGTCTATCTTTGGTGGCATCGCCATTGCCGCAACCGTTTCTGGTGTCATCCTATTAATGTTCTCAAATACATTAGTTCGTTGGATGCACGGTGCTGAGTCTCCAATCAGCAATGCAGAACAAGTTGAAGAGCAACAAGCTCAAGTTGCTTAATAGTAAAAATAAAAAATGCCCGACCAAATCAATGGTCGGGCATTTTTGTTTTTATGGGAAATTAATCCGCTATTTCACGCTAGTCACACGACTTACCTTGTCACCCATCGCTGACACCGAGCGGATGGAGACTTCACCAGTTACATTTGGACGAGCATTGTCTGCATAGATCAACCAGTTCTCACCATCCAGAGAATATTGAAGCGTTACACCTGGGAACTGAACGTTCATTGCAAGTTTGCCATCTTCTACTTTCGCACCTGGTACAGGTAGGCGGTAGTCGATACCTGATTTCTCTAGCTTAGCCAGTTCACGCTGGCCAAGTAGGTTCGCAAAGCGGTTGTAGTCTTGGTTTAGCGCAGCTTTGTCTACTAGGTTAGAGTTTTGCGAGTATTCAACACCCACTTTGTAGTCGTTTTCCCAATCAGCACGGTGCCACGCACGCTCAGCCGCCGCTAGTACGCGAGGGAATACCATGTACTCGTATTGCTCATCGTTACGTACTGTCTCAGACCAAAGCTGTGCTGATAGACCATAGAAAGGTTTCGCTTCAATTTCACCTTTA
>WJXG01000136.1_pt1 | contig 14105 bp, 3 predicted proteins | sample 9266541 | NCBI WGS metagenome assembly WJXG01 (sample SAMN12697363, study PRJNA563984) | aquatic metagenome | isolation source: water samples from a prawn hatchery tank treated with erythromycin plated on... | place: Australia | collected 2018-10-17 | reverse complement strand
CATCACCGATGGTGCACTGACTGACCAAGCGACGGTCAACGTCACCGTGAATGCGGTGAACGACACGCCTGTGGTTGAAAGCAGCATTGCAGACCAAACCTTGGCGGAAGATTTCACCCCATACAGCATCGATCTAAATACTGCTTTCAGCGATGTGGATAACGTGGATGGCGAGTTAACGTTTAGCGTCTCTGGCAACAGCAACGTGTTGGTGTCGATTGAAAATGGCATCGCGACCATTAGCCCAACGGCAGACTGGAACGGCTCAGAAGCGTTGACCTTTACGGCTACCGATCCAAGCGGCGAAAGCGTTAGCCAAACGGTGAACTTCACCGTAGCGCCAGTGGCGGACATCGTGGCAGATAAAGCGACGGTTGTGGAAGATACGCCAACCATCATTAAGGTCTTAGATAACGACACGTTCGAAGGCGACGACAAAGTGGTGTCGCTCGATACCAATCACGGTCCAGCCAACGGCACGGTCTCGGTCAACCCGGATGGCAGCGTCACTTACACGCCAAACGACAACTTCCACGGGGCAGACAGCTTCACCTACATCGTCACGTCCGGTGGGGTATCGGAGTCCACCACGGTGAACGTCGATGTCACACCAGTGAATGACAGGCCTGACAGTGAGGACTTTACGCATGTTACTGACAAGCCTTTGACGCAAGTTGTATTTGATACTGATACGAAACCTTTAGGTGATGGCGACTCTCAGGATCATATAGCGGATATTGAAGATGACTTAAATGGCAACGATTTGCATGTGCGGATTACTGAGCTACCGACCTCAGGAACATTGTTCTTCAGAGATAACAACGGTGAACTGCATGAAATAAAAGAAGTCAGTGACACTCTTTATGAAAAAGATAGCCTTTATTATGAAGCTGATAATGTGGGTTTCTTATTAGGTATCAAGGATCGCCCAGATACACCAAATAGTTCCGAGTCTACAACAGATTTCAATAATTGGGGGCTAAGTGAGGGCGGAGGTCCATCACACTCCCGTACTGAGCATTTAGTTAATGGTTCCTCCATCACTATATCTTCTGATAGTGGTGAACTTGCTCAATACAACCGCCAAGTGTCACATATCGGAAGCGGTATTGCTGACAATGATGGGCAGGGTATTGAGAAAGGCGAGACAATTACGATCGATTTGTCTAATAACCCTGTGGGCAGCGTAAACCTTGGCTTAGATGGATTAGGTGGATTGTTTGATTACGGTGATGACAACGCTGCGCTTATTACGGTTACGTATTTAGATTCAAATAATATCGAACAGACTCAAACGTTCGAGTTCTTGAAGCCTGAAGGCAACTTCATGCTATTCCAAGAAACAAGCGTTGGTTTTGGGCAAGAACTAGCTCTTCCTGAAGGTTCGGTCATTACTCAGTTAGATTTTTCTACGAAAAATGAAGGGAACTGGGAGTTACGTTATGTAGAAGGTATTCCTGCCGGAGATAGCTTTGGATATGTGGCAGTCGATTCTGAAAGTGGAGTTAGTGATCCGTCTACGGTCAATATCGTTAACGAAATACTAGATGGTAATGTTGCGGAAAATGGACCTGTGGTGGAGAGCATTGCAGGTGTTACTGTTGTTGAGGGTGACGATGTCACGTTTTCTGTTTCTCTAAATAACGCGACAGATCAGACCGTTAAGTATCAAGTGGATTTCTCTGCAGAGGGTTCTAGTGTGAGCTCTCAAGACATTGATTTGTCGAACGCAACTTTTACTAATGGCGTGAAGTATTTGGGCGGATACCTTATTGTTCCAGCCGGAGTGAATGGCTTTGAGATTACCATTCCAAGTATTGATGATCAGTTGGTTGAATCAACAGAGAGTCTTGTGATTAAAGTCGGAGATGTATCTGGCGTTGGCTATATTGATGATAATGATGTTCCGCCAGCAGTTCAAAGCAACGAAATTTCCGGATTAGAAGACGAAGCTATTGTTATAACACTAGAACATTTAGGCATCGTTGATAGTAGTATAAGTGTTGAGTTTGACACTTCTGCTCTAAATGGCTCACTGCAAGTGAAAGGTTCTGATGGTTGGGAAGCGGTTTCTGGAAGTGTGCTCGCTTCTGATATCGAAAATGGTCTTGTTCGTTATGTTCCTGCTGAACATGAATCTGGTGCAAATGTTTTCGATAAAGACGGTGTTGGGAACGGCTTGGATACTTACGAGCAGATTCATTTCACTGTTAGTGATGGCAATTCTTCTGCTTCAGGTACGTTGAGTATCGACATAGAGCCTGTCGCGGACCCAATTAAGATTGACCTTACTTTCAGTCCAGTAACGTCTGTACCTGTGACACTAGGCGGAAGCTGGTCTACAGACGAAGAACTTAAAGATCTGCTTGAGGCAAGTAATTTACCAGGGCTTGACTTTGAACATGTGGTGACACAAACGTTTAATAACGGACATGTTGGTAATGACTTAATGCTAAGCGGTGACACTGAATCGCCACTGAGCTTTGTCGGAGATCAACAAGCAGGCGCGAACGTTGATGCTCAAGGCAGTGATATCTTTGTGACTGGAGGAGGTAATGATTCTATCTATGGCGGTATTGGTTCATTAGATGATCAAGCGGAGACGGACACAGTTGTTTACTCTGGCAAGTTGTCTGATTACAACTTCAACTATTACCCTGCATCTGACCACTCAGAGGTCCCGTATTGGATTGTCGAAGATAGCCGATTTATTGATACAAAAGATGTTGTTTCGAGCACTCATAAAGAGTCGGGTGACCACCTTTATGAAATTGAACAACTTATCTTCCAAGATGCCATTATCAAGCTAAATAACAACACAGGAGAGTATGTTGTACTTACAGAGCAGCAAGTCTCTTTTGAGCTGAGCCTTGATCTTATCGATGTGGATGGCAGTGAGTCATTCATTAACGATAGCGTCACCTTAACGGGAATTCCTTCAGGGCTAACATTAGAGGTGAATGGCAAAACGGTTACTGAAAACAGCGATGGTTCTTACACGGTTGACCTTTCAAGTGAACCAAATCAAACCAGTCATCAACTAAGCGGTACGATTACTGTACCAGCCGATTACAATGGTTCGTTAGATTTTGATGTAACAGCGACGGCAGGAAGTGTTGAAGTTAATAACAATACTCAAATGGGAACGGACACGGCTTCTGTTTCAGTTCGAGATTATGATTTTGTTTCCGGTACGCATGGTGATAACAAGATAGCTGGATCTGATAGCAATGATGTGATTGTTGGCGATGTTCAAGGATTACAGATTGTCGAGGGGCAGGACTACAACATTGCTTTTATGCTCGATACATCAGGCAGCATGGGTTACGACGTTGGTCTAGCGCTAGGTGAGCTAAAAACAGTGCTGAATACTCTTACCGAAAGTGCTAGTGGCCCTCATTCGGGCAAAGTGAACGTTTTATTGACCACATTTGCTACTGGGAGCTCTCAGATACTTGAATTAGATTTGAGTGCTGACAACGCAACATCGCAAATAGAGTCTACATTGGATGCAATTTTACAAATCGGTGATGGTAATACAAATTATGAAGCCGGGTTCCAATCTGCACTAGACTGGTTTGCTAATGCCGATAGTGGCGCAACAAACCTAAGTTATTTCATATCTGATGGTCAACCAAACCAAGCTACGGATAACAATACGAGTTGGTTTAGTGGTTGGGAGGGTGTCGTACTTGGCGTGTCAGAACAAAAGTTAGTGACGCTAGCGGATGTTTTGCCAAGTGATTACAGGTTTGGTGATACAGTCACATACAACAATAAAACAATCATAGATTTTCGCGGGGCGGTGTATTCGCTCTCTACTGGTGAACAGGTGGGGAGAATGCTTAACTCATATGTCTATGATGATTATGGAAATAATGTTCTATCTCAAGCGAATAACGCATATCAAGCATTGGCTGAATTTAGTGAGGTTCGTTCGATAGGTCTTGGTCGCTACTTAGATGAAGATTCGTTAGAAAACTTCGACTCTGATGGTGTAGTAAGAGCTAACATAGATGTAAACCAACTAGCAGAAGTGATCCTTGGTAAGGAAGTTTCATTGATGCAAGGCAAAGATGAGATTAACAGCCTTGATGGAAATGACATTATTTTTGGTGATGCCATGCGTTTCGACGTCGATGGTGAGCAAGGAGTTTCCGCGCTACAAAACTACGTAGCTTCTCAACTAGGTAAGGATGTTTCGTTAGTTACCAAAGAAGAAGTTCATCACTACATTACTGAAAACCAAGCAGAATTTGAACAGTCTCGTTATTACGACCAAGCAGACACCATCTCTGGTGGTTCAGGAGATGATATTTTGTTTGGACAAGGTGGTGACGACAAGCTGTTCGGTGGTGCAGACAATGATATTTTAATTGGTGGTTTCGGCAATGATATTTTGACAGGGGGGGACGGTGAAGACATCTTTAAATGGATTGATGTGTCCAATGAACGCGACACTGTCACTGACTTCAATAAAGATGAAGACACTCTAGACTTCTCTGATCTCTTTGATGACTTATCTAAAGATGAAATTGGAGAGCTTCTTAATGATCTTCAATCAGGTGATCATACTGGTGATGTCGGAGAGTATCACGTAGAAGTAGCACCAGATGGTAGCTCTGAGACAAACCTGAGTATTACAAAAGGTAGCTCGACATTAGACATCCATTTTGACGGTGCAAGCGTTGATGATGTGACTCAAAGCTTGATTGCAAGTTTAGAGGCGCAATACAAAGATATGTAGTGGCGTTACCATTTAGGTAAAATTAAAAATCAAAAAAGGTCTAGCAATTTGCTAGACCTTTTATTTTTACGTTCTGTTTATGGTTGTGTTAGCTTTTTGGAAGTGTAGTGAAAACGGTCCACTCTTTCTTAACTTCGCCCTTGTGACCAATCACTGTTGCGGTTACTCGACGGTTTAGCGCGTGACTCACTTGGTCAGTGCCTTGTGTTGCAAGCACTGTGTCTCCATAGCCCACAATGGTAACTCTATCCCCACTAATACCATTCGTCATGAGTTCTTTTCTAACGTTCTCAGCCCGGCGCTTGGATAAGTCGAGATTGTGTTCTGCAGTACCAGTGCGACTAGCATAGCCCTGAATCTCGATAGACGTATTTGGGTACTCTTTCAAGAAATCGGACAACTCACGAATTTGTTGCGTAAAGATAGGGTTGATAACATCGGAATCGTTCGCAAATAGGACTCGAATTTGCATTTCTTGTGAGGAGTCGACATACGAGCCGCAACCATCGTTATCTATCTCGGCACCTAAAGGGGTACCCGGACACAAATCGCGCTCGTTAATAACGCCGTCTGAGTCATCATCTATGTGATCAGCCCACTGATCGGCAATTGGCGTATCGATGTAATCATACTCATCGCCTTTATCGGATGAGCTGCATGCCGAAATCATCAATGAGAGTGCAATAAGAGTTATGTGTTTCATAATTAATACTCCACTTCTTCTAGCCATTCTTTAGGCATTTCGACCCTTAATGCACTCAACAGTTGACCTGTTGCGTTCATCACTCGATATTTGGCGTACTGCTCTGCGTATTTAGAATCTAAGTAGTCTTTACGCGCCTCAAAGAGCTCGTTTTCAGTGTTCAATAGATCAAGCAGTGTCCGTTTACCGATGCGATATTGCTTCTCGTAAGCAATTACGGTCTCAGACGCAGAGTCTACATGATCTGATAGAAACTCTTTTTGTTGTAATGTTAAATCAAGCGCACTCCAAGAAAGTCTTAACCCTTCTTCAACATTGCGATAGGCACCTTCTCGCAAGTCTTTTGCTTTATTTAGCTGGTAGGCGAAGTTTTCTGAGTTCGCTGCATCACTGCCGCCATTGAATAGGTTGTAGCGTAGACGCAGCATGGCAAGTGTCTCATCACTGCGACCTTTTAAACCATCAGCGTCGTCACGCCATGTTTGCGAAGCTTCAATGGAAATGGTTGGGTAGTTAACACCTTTAGACTGTTTGTATTGAAACTTAGCCGAGTCTACGTCTGCGAGCGCCACTTGAATAACGGGATGCAGTTCAAATGCCAAGCCTACCGCTTCATCAACTGTGTACGGAATAAAGTTTTGGTCCGCTCTCGGAAAGATTAGCCCTTGCGGTGTTTGACCGACTAAACGAGTGAACATCGTGTGAGAGTCATACAGGTTATTTTGAGCAGCGGCTAAGTTGCCGTGTGCTTTTGCCAAACGTGCTTCTACTTGCGTTAAGTCAGCGGTAGAGCCGATACCCGAGTTGACTCGTTTTTTAATGTCATCGTAGATATCTTTGTGAACAGCCAGGTTGTTTTCAGACAGCTTGAGTATTTCGTAAGCTTTTACAGCGTCTAGATACACTTTGGTGACTTCAAGTGCTTTATCCGATGCGTCGGCCAAAAGTTGAAATCTTACTGATTCAGCATCCGCTGCAGTTCGGTCGATATCATTAAGAGTCGCACTGCCGTCCCAGATAAGTTGGGTTAGTGTCACCGATGCTTCTTTTCGAGTGTAATCTGTATCTCCACGTCCCACCTCGTCAGAAGGGTCTAATCCTTCATACCCAATACCCGCATCTAGATCAATAGAGGGCAAGTAAGCACCCGAAGATGCTTCATTTACGTATTTTCGGCTCGTAAATTCATTAAATGCACTCTTAATGTCAGGGTTGTTTTTTAACGTCAATGCCACGGCTTGCTCTAAAGTTTGACCGAAAACGGGTATAGACACCATTAAACTACAGCAGCAAGCAATATTTAGTCGGTTCCATTTCACGGTATTTCTCCTAAAAATTCGTGTTGCTTTTTGCTATTTCATCTCATAACTGAGACGAAACATCATAAATAACAGTGCTTGAGTAAGGGATTTATCAACCTACTGTTAAAACAAAGCTTTTGTTTCAAAAATCCAAGATTTCGCCTTTTAAAACCTTAGCACATATGTCGAATGTTGCTTAGCAACATAGCAAGTTTAGCTCGGAGAAAAGCTTGAATTCTTAATATCATAGCGTTTCACGGCCTGTGTCACTCTGCGCTTTTTTGTAACTCTGCCCCTAGAGTTATCAAACGTCCTACAAGCTACACATACAACGAAAATATGATGATTTTGACTAAACTATAGACGTAAATGTAGGGGTGACAAACTTTTGACTTGGTTTGAAGTGGGGCGAGGTAGATATGGAACGTGTAACTTTTAGCTCATTGGCGGGCAACATTGTCGTTATCGGGTTGGACGGGGAGATTAGGACTTTAGGTCAGGGTCAACTACCTCAACCAGGAGAGTTAATAATCGATGAAGTATCAGATACTTCTGAACTTGTTATCGAGCAGGTGACACCACAAGGAAGTTCAATAAATGTAACTGATGATATCACTGCGTTAATTGAAGCAATTGCGAGTGGGGAAGACCCGACTGAGCTGGGTGAAGAGTTTGAACCTGCTGCAGGTGAAGGAAACGGGTCTAGCCCACAGAATACGGGAGCTATAGATCGCACAGGTGCTGAATTACTCGCTAGTACCAATTTTGAGACAGTGGGAACTGACGGAACAGGATTTTCAAGTACTCAGGTAGAGACGCTACTCGATATTCTCCAAACACAACCACCAGAACCAACAGCAACCCCCATTCCTGCAACGATAATTGTTCAGGAAATATCCAGTCCGACTATCAACGAAGGTGATCAGGTTGTATTCGATATTACTTTAAACCAAGCAACAGAGGACAATACTGATGTCACTTTGTCGCTACTTGATGGCACCGCAACTGGCGGTTCAACTGACGAGAGCGGAAGTGACTACGTTAATGAGCGTGTTCTCATAACATTTTCTGATGGTACAACGGAAGAAATCTTGGTTGATGATAACGGTACTTTTACAGTCTCGGTCCCATTAGGTGAAAGCGGGTTTACGGTTTCTCTCGACTCTATAGATGACTCTATATTCGAAGGCCCAGAAACGTTTACGCTTTCTGGCACAACAGAAGAACAAAATACACCTGCAACCGGGGTGGCAACCATTGTTGATGATGGTAGTGGGCCAGGTTTAAGTCCTGATGATGATCGCCCAACGGTAACGATGAGCGATGCAGGGATAGTTAATGAGGGTGAAACGGCTAGCTTTAAAGTGTCGTTATCTAATCCATCAGCTATAGATGTTGAGGTTGAACTGACTCTCAACTTAGGTGACACCGAAGCCGGTGACTTAGGTCTCTTAGAATACAACACGGGAAGTGGCTGGGTTGCAGTGCCAAATGATGGTGTGGTGACGGTGCCTGCCGGGCAAACCGAATTTGATGTGCGTATCGCTTCCATTGATGACACCGTTTATGAAGGCCCTGAAGATTTCAGTGTGACAGTAACTGGCATTGGCGCGGTGCAAGGCAGCGATACGGGTACGGCAACGATAGTGGATGACGGCAGTGGTCCGGGTCCAGATCCGGACGATGACCGCCCAAGTGTGACTATTACGGATGCTGGCAGCATTAATGAAGGTGAAACAGCTAACTTCAAAGTCACCTTATCGAACGCGTCTGAAGCGGAAACGCAGGTGGAACTGGGTCTTAATCTTGGCGATACCGAAGCCGGTGACTTAGGTACCTTAGAATACAACACCGGAAGCGGTTGGGTTGCAGTACCAAATGATGGCGTGGTGACCGTGCCAGCCGAGCAAACCGAATTTGATGTGCGTATCGCTTCCATTGATGACGCCGTTTATGAAGGCCCTGAAGATTTCAGTGTGACAGTAACCGGCATCGGGGCGGTGCAAGGCAGTGATACGGGCACAGCAACGATTGTGGATGATGGCAGTGGCCCGGGCCCTGATCCGGATGATGACCGTCCAAGCGTGACTATTTCAGACGCTGGCACCATCAATGAGGGGAATACGGCGAACTTCAAAGTCACCTTATCGAACGCGTCTGAAGCGGAAACGCAGGTGGAACTGGGTCTTAATTTTGGTGATACCGAAGTTGGAGATTTGGGCACCCTAGAATACAACACGGGAAGTGGTTGGGTTGCAGTGCCAAACGATGGCGTGGTGACGGTGCCAGTAGGGCAAACCGAGTTTGATGTGCGCATCGCTTCTATTGATGACGCGGTGTACGAAGGCCCAGAAGATTTCAGCGTGACGGTGACTGGCATTGGCGCAGTGCAAGGCAGCGATACCGGTACGGCAACGATAGTGGATGACGGCAGTGGTCCAGGCCCCGATCCGGATGATGACCGCCCGAATGTAACTATTACCGATGCTGGCACCATCAATGAGGGTGAGACAGCGAATTTCAAAGTGACGTTGTCGAACGCCTCCGAGTCTACAGTTCAAGTCGAGCTTGGCCTCAACTTAGGTGACACCGAAGCCGGTGACTTGGGCACCTTAGAATACAACACGGGAAGTGGTTGGGTTGCAGTGCCAAATGATGGTGTGGTGACAGTGCCAGCCGGGCAAACCGAATTTGATGTGCGTATAGCTTCTATTGATGACGCCGTTTATGAAGGCCCTGAAGATTTCAGTGTGACGGTGACTGGCATTGGTGCGGTACAAGGCAGCGATACGGGTACAGCAACGATTGTGGATGACGGCAGTGGTCCAGGACCTGATCCCGATGATGACCGCCCAAGCGTGACTATTACCGATGCTGGCACCATTAATGAAGGTGAAACAGCTAACTTCAAAGTCACCTTATCGAACGCGTCTGAAGCGGAAACGCAGGTGGAACTGGGTCTTAATCTTGGCGATACCGAAGTTGGAGATTTGGGCACCCTAGAATACAACACCGGAAGCGGTTGGGTCACAGTGCCAAATGATGGTGTGGTGACGGTGCCTGCCGGGCAAACCGAATTTGATGTGCGTATCGCTTCCATTGATGACACCGTTTATGAAGGTCCTGAAGATTTCAGTGTGACGGTGACTGGTATTGGGGCGGTACAAGGCAGCGATACGGGTACAGCAACGATAGTGGACGACGGCAGTGGTCCAGGACCTGATCCCGATGATGACCGCCCGAGCGTGACTATTACCGATGCTGGCATTATTAATGAAGGTGATACGGCGAACTTCACAGTCACCTTATCGAACGCGTCTGAAGCGGAAGCGCAAGTAGAGTTGGGTCTTAATCTCGGCGATACCGAAGCCGGTGACTTAGGCACCTTAGAATACAACACCGGAAGCGGTTGGGTTGCAGTGCCAAACGATGGCGTGGTGACCGTATCTGCCGGACAGACTGAATTTGATGTGCGCATTGCTTCTATTGATGACGCCGTTTATGAAGGCCCTGAAGATTTCAGTGTGACGGTGACTGGCATTGGCGCAGTACACGGCAGTGATACGGGTACGGCGACGATAGTGGATGACGGTAGTGGTCCAGGTCCCGATCCGGATGATGACCGTCCGGTTGTTGCGGCAATTAGTGATACAACCGTAAACGAAGGTGAGTCTGCTACGTTGGTTGTCACTTTGAGTAACCTAAGCACTACGGATACTCTTGTTAATCTGGCACTTAATGATGGCACAGCAGAGGGAGGGGTAGATTACACCAAATCGTCTGTTACTGTTACTTATGCAGATAGTTCATCAGACGTTATCCCTGTTAACCCTGATGGTACATTTAATGTGTCCGTACCAGCTGGTGATATGACCTTTGACGTTGTGATAAGTACCACCGACGATGAGCTGTTCGAAAGCGATGAAAATTTCACATTAATTGGACAGACCGAGATACAAACAACTCCGGTTACAGGCACGGTAACGATTCTTGATAACGATACAGTCAGCGTTGCCTCTATTTCTAGTGAAGTGGTTAATGAAGGTGAACCTATCATTTTTGATGTTACTTTAAGTAACCCTAGTGATAGTGAAAGTTTGGTCAATATGGTGCTCGCTGATGGTAGCGCAGAGGGGGGCATAGACTACATTAATACATCGGTTACAGTTACCTATGCGGATAACTCAACAGATGTCATTACTGTCAACGCAAACGGAACATTTGATGTTTCAGTTCCCGCGAACGACGTCTCATTCAGCGTCACAGTCAATACTATTGATGATGACCTATTCGAAGGCGCAGAGACTTTAACACTCTCGGGTAAAACTGCCACTCAAATTACATCTGCAATGGGTACAGGGACTCTTCTTGATGATGGTTCGGGGCCAGGACCTGATCCAGATGACGATCGCCCAACAGTTGCAGCGATTACCTCTACAACGGTAAACGAAGGTGATATTACAACACTAGATGTAACGTTGAGTAATGAAAGCACCACCAACACCATTGTCAATATGATGCTGACTGACGGATCAGCAGAAGGCGGTGTGGATTACACCGATACTTCAGTAACAATTACTTATGAGAGTGGCGGCATAGAAGTCGTTACGGTAAATCCAGATGGCAGCTTTATTGTCGATGTGCCCGCAAATGATACGACTTATAGTGTTTCTGTAAGTACAACAGATGATGACTTATTCGAAGGACCTGAAACCTTTACGTTATCAGGTAACACTGATAACCAAGTTGGCTCTGTGATTGGTACCGGTACTATTGTTGATGATGGTAGTGGCCCAGGACCAGATCCTGATGATGACCGACCGACTGTAGCAGCGATTACGGATGCCATAGTTAGTGAAGGTGAGCTGGCAACGCTTGAAGTCACTTTAAGCAATGCAAGTACCACAAACACCGTTGTTAATATGACATTAGCAAATGGGACAGCTGAAGGAGGTTCGGATTATACAAATACGACAGTAACCGTTACCTACGCTGATAGTAGTACCGACGTTATTTCAGTGAACCCAGATGGTACGTTTGATGTCATTGTACCAGCTTTAGACACAACATTTAGCGTTACTATGGTGACGTTAAACGATGATATTTATGAGGGTGATGAGAACTTTACATTATCCGGTGCCACTGCTGTGCAAACAACTGCTGCGGTCGGTACCGTAACGATTAACGATGATGCAGACATACCAACTGTCACTGAAATTACGGATATTCAAGTGGTGGAAGGTAACGATGCGAAATTTAACGTTACACTGAGTAATGCAAGTGCGGTTGCGATTATGGTTAGTATGTCTCTCTTAGACGGAACCGCTGTCGCTGGAGATGATTTTAACGCTACGAGTGTGACCATTACTTATGCTGATAACACGACGGAAGTTATTGCGGTAAACCCTGATGGAACGTTTGATGTCTCCGTACCTGCGAGTGATACTAACTTTAGTGTTACGGTAAACACTGTTGAAGACCAGATTTATGAATCTTCAGAAAACTTTGTTTTAACTGGTTCGATTCAAGGGCAATCACCTGCAGCGTCAGGCCTTGGTACGATTATTGATGATGACAATACACCTCCGACAGTAGAAGACTTTGGCATTTCGGTTGACCTTAGTGTGGGAGGAGACGCTTTAATTGACTTTGCACCACATGCGCAAGACTTTGAAGATGACTTTGATCTTCAAGATGATAAAGAAACGAGCATCTGTGTCACGACGCTTCCAGACTATGGCTATCTCTATTACTTGGATGATCAGAACAATGAAGTCATATTGGACATTGGTGATGTGATTCCAGAAACTACGGAAGTCAGATATGCACTAACGGAAGATTTCTTTGATGAGCAAAGCTTTGATTCCCAAGATTTACTCGATGAATTTTCTAAAGACTTCATTGCCGATTCAGTCGATGTTAACGGTTTAAGTTTCTTTGGAGGAACCATTGATGGTAATGGTGACTTTATCAATAATGCTCAAATCAAGGTTGACTTTGCCGCTCAGCAGGTAGGTTTAGTTGTAGTGTCACCGGGCGAAACTGGCCAAGGGGATGAAATTAGTACGAGTGAGTTCATTGCCATTGAATTAGATGAAGGGCTTGAAGCTAAAGAAGCAAGGTTAAACCTAGCAAGCTTGAATGATAGGTTTAACAGTGGCGGCGCTTGGATTCAAGCATACTTTTATATGGGCGATACTCTTGTTGATATACAAACCATACAGACCAGTGACATCGTATTTACTGGTAATCAAGAAGGTTACGCTGACGTATCGCTAAGTAATGGCAGTTTTGATGAGATTCGCTTGTTCCCTGAAACAGACAGTTCAAGTGATAAAGCCAGCTTTACTCTAGTTGGTACTCAGATTACAAGTTTTAATAATGTAAACGACTCGTTTGATTACAAAGCGATTGACTCAGATGGTTTAGAAAGCGATACCACTGCAACCGTTGATATTGATTTTAACAATGTCTCTTTTGAAACAGTGACCGCTTTCGGTACACAGACTGCTTCGTTACAGCAAGAGCCTAATATCATCATGGGAACAGACCAAGATGATGTTCTTGTAGGCACCGATGGTAATGATATTCTAATTGGTGGTCTAGGTAATGATATTTTGACTGGTGGCGGAGGTGATGACATCTTCAAGTGGACAGAGATGCAATCCGCAACTGACACCGTGACGGATTTCAGTGACGGGGATCAGCTCGATTTTACCGATGTATTTGATGATATGAGTGGTACTGATATTTCCACATTACTTGATGATCTCGGCTCGGGCGATTATCACGGAAGCGTGGATGATATCACGGTGGCGGTGACTGAAAGTGGAGGTAACTCAACTCTGACCATCAATAAAGATGGACAACAGTTGGAGGTTAATTTTGACGGAGCTTCTGCTTCTGATATCGCTAATAGTTTGATTTCTAATCTTGAACAATTACGAGAGTAAATGATTCAAAATGAAAAACGGAGCGAAAGCTCCGTTTTTCATTTAGTAATGCAGTAAGTTCAGGCAATAATTAAAGCACTTTACATGCAAAACCTTTTAAGTAGAAACCTTCTGGATATGCTGTATCGGTTGGGTGGTCAGCGGCTTGCTCAAAACGCTCCACAAACTTTACTTGGCGGTTAGCGTCTACGGCTGCATCAGCGATGATTTTCTGGAACAGAACTTGATCCATCAAGCCAGAGCACGAGTAGGTCAGTAGCGTGCCGCCCGGTTTTAGAATTTGCATTGCAAGCATGTTGATGTCTTTGTAACCACGACATGCGCCGTTTAGTTGTGCTTTGCTCTCTGCGAACTTCGGTGGGTCCATGATCACAACATCGAACTGAGTTCCTTGATCACGA
>WJXG01000134.1_pt1 | contig 14470 bp, 10 predicted proteins | sample 9266541 | NCBI WGS metagenome assembly WJXG01 (sample SAMN12697363, study PRJNA563984) | aquatic metagenome | isolation source: water samples from a prawn hatchery tank treated with erythromycin plated on... | place: Australia | collected 2018-10-17 | reverse complement strand
TACGTCTATCTTGTGTCAGATTGAGTCAGAATTATAACCTTGAGAATTCGCTTTATTATTATTGCTTTACAACATGCCTGTAAGATTCTTTAGATGATACAATGTGCTAAAGTGACAAAAAACTCAATTGACACCGCTTAGATTTAAGTATTGATTGTTATTAGTTTCTTCAGCCGCCAATTTGTCCCTACTTTTCAAGGAAGTAGAGTTGTACTGTGCAACTATAACTCTTCTACCCTCAATCGTGAGTTCCAATGTGGGTGACCATATATTCTGATCGCGATGCGTCACAATAATCACGGTCGAGTTCAATGTTTGAATATGTTGAGCAATACTTTTTTCGGTTGCTTCGTCTAATGCTGCCGTCGCTTCGTCGAAAATGAGGATTGGCGCCTTTTTAATGAGAGCTCGCGCAATTGCAACTCTCTGTCTTTCACCTCCTGACAACCCTGAGCCTCTTTGTCCTACTGTTTGATGTATTCCTTTAGGAGATGAGTCAATAAGTTTGTCCAATTGTGCGTGTCTTGCAAAGCTCTCAACTTCATAATCACTTGCATTGGGATTACCTAACAGAATGTTATCCGCCAATGTGCCAGTATAAATGACCGGATCTTGAGCAACATAGGCTATATGCTGGGTGAGCACATCATAAGGGATATTCTTTAGATCTATCCCTCCGAGCGAAATAAGACCTTGGTCAGGATCATCAAACCTTAGAAACAGGCCCAGTAAAGTGCTTTTGCCACTGCCACTGACTCCATTGATGACGACGGTATCACCTTGTTTGATCTCCGTGCTAGCATCTTCAAAGAGATCTAAATGGCCCACAAGGTTCAGTTCGAACTTATGGTTTTTGGGGGAGGTTGCAAATTGAGGATTAGGCTCAGGCAGAACAGGGACATTCGTTAACTGAGCGTAATTTTTAACTGAGGATTTTACGTCGTTAATCGCAAAGCCTGCCAACGCGAGTTCACCCAAAGGTGCAGCTGCACGGGTAATCAATATCAATAAAGCCAAGACTAATAAGGGTTGAGTAATCGGCTCTAAGACGAGATAGATGGCGATACCTGCAAGGGGTAAAATCGTTGCCAATCCTGATACTAAGGTTGCGATAGAAGCGTTACGATTAATAGTTGAATGAGCTTCTTCTTGTGCGTGCCAACTCTGTTCAATACGCTCGATTGAGCGCTCAGGCCCCGCTGTTGAGCGAAGTAACTCAAGGTGATCTATGAGTTCAAGTGTTGATTTAGTCGCTTGAAGCTCTGCGTCATGTCGGTCGCTATCTGAGCGACTTAGGTATCTTTGCGCCTTGTACTGAACGAGCAGTGCAACTAGTAACAATACGGCACTGAGTAGTGCGATCTCACCTCCTCCAACAACCCCGATACCGATAACTAAAAATATGGGTAACATTGGAGAGTGTAAAAATGTTTGTAGCTGATGAGCAGGAATGGCCATAAAGCCAGGTATTCCTCGTTCTGCTAGTTGAGTGAGCTGAGTTCTATGCTGATCATTAAACCAAGCTAACTTTGCTTTACTGAGCGAATGACCTACTGATGAATAAAGATCCCCAGCCAGTTTCGCACCAGAGAGAAATCCAGAACGAGTTACAATAACGGTAACTATCACAGTTAGAACAGCAGCTATTATGACGTTCATTGGTGGAGCTTGTTCGACAATAGATATTGCAAGAAATGTGTAAGCCGTTGCCTCAAATAATGCAACTAGTCCCCAACCTATAGCGACTCGATATAGACGGTGCTTTGCACTTTGTGGAATTGTCGAATTGGAATAGAGGGTATTGTGAGCCGTCATACTTCTTCATCCTGTCGTTGAGCCTTTCTGTTGAGCATCAATGTAGTGTCTGCAAGTTTCGCGAGTTCTGAGTCGTGAGTAATTATGATCAATATCTTGTCTTGTGTTTTCGCAAACTTCGCGAGATTTCTGATCACAGTGAAGGCCGTATTTTTATCGAGAGCACTGGTTGGTTCATCCAGTAATAGAACGTTGGCTTGAGTTAGAAATGTGTTAGCTATTGCGACACGTTGTTGCTCGCCTCCTGAAAGCACGCTTGCATCAGAATTGAGGTCAATCTTTAATTGAGCTTGTTGCAAAGCTTGGTTCAGCTCGTCGTCACTTGAACTTGGCGTTGATAGTTTCAAATTCTGCCTAATGGTAGTTTTGAGTACACCGATATCTTGAGGTACATAGCGTATGGCGGAGTATCGGGATATCTCAGAGAGTTTAGACAGTTGATGGCCTCCTAAGGTAACGAAGCCTGAAAGAGGTGTTTCTTGACCTGCTAATAGACGTAGTAACGTACTTTTGCCTGCTCCGCTAGGCCCCATGATGGCTGTAAATGAACCCCGTGGGAAGTTGTGGGAGAAGTTATCAATAATATTAACAGTTCCATTAGCCACTACGATATTTGATGCTTGTAGTGATAGCGGTTTTTCTCCCGCGCTCAAACTGCCACTTTCTATTTGTGGTTGCTGTAAAAAGTCGCTGATGTTCTTTGCAGCATTCTTTCCTGCGTTAACGTAGTCCAATCCATGGCCAAGCTTCAGTGCGGGTGATACGACGGCCAAACCAAAAAAGAATAGCGACGCCATTGCCACGGGACTTAATTCATAGCCAATGGTATAGGCAATTGCGAAAGTCGAAACCGCTTGAAGTAATGCGGTAGCAATTGCAGCTGGAAGGGCAACGCTACCAACCCATTTCACTATGCCGTGAGTAAAGCGTCTTGTGGCATCATTATAGCTGTCGAGTGCTCCTGCTTGCGTGCCGTAAATTCGATTTACTCGGATACCTCTTGTGTAGTCGTTTACTGCGGTAACGATATCACCCATTATTGTCATGCGCTCTGTGCCATGTTTAGCGGCGAACCTAGGTAAAAAGAGTAGGTAGTACAATGATGCAATTAGACCAGGGAGCAGAGTAAGCATCGCTACCGGACCTGTGAGATTCAACATGATAAAAATAGAAGTTGCGGGTACGACAATGAATGTCACGAGTTCTGAAGGCAAATGCGCAACCATGTGGTGAAGCGTGCTGATGTCTTCGGAAACTATGCGACGCAGTTGATTATCACCATATTGAGAGATGGTCTTGCTTGGCAAGCGCGTCAAGTGCTGAGCAACTTGGCGACGTAATCGAGTGGAAAACTGCGACTCGGCATCATGAACTAACCACGAGCCCACTGATGAGGCAAGTGCGCTAGCCGCCCAAAGTCCTATGGCACCGTAAATCCATTGGTTTGCAAATTTATCGATAAAGTTTATCAAGCATAGCAGTGCACCAACTTTTGCCACAGCGGCAAGTGCTTCACAAAACGTTCCCAAAGCAAGCTTCTTAATCGATGGCTTTAAGGCTGGCATTAAGCTAGGCGTAACGTAATGTTGGCTGATTTTACTTATCATATTGTCACCTTATCTAGCCTATCAAGCGAAAATAAGGAGAACGTGGTAGAGCATATTGAGCTCTTATCGTTTTTCATATAAAGCCTATGGAAGTGGACGTTGATGGATTATGTTTTGAATTAACTTTGGCCGTAGGTGTTGCGAGCTCTTTGTCTGCTTGAATGTTGAAGATGAGTACTTCCTTTGATTTGTTGTGAATTTTCATGAACAGCCAAATGGGAGTAAGTCCCCCTTAGAAGGCAGGCTAAAGGGGAGGTGGAGGGATTAGAAATCCGCAGTAGCTGACAGCATCACTGTACGTGGTGCGCCAAGAGCTAGGTCCGCATAGTGGGTGGTTGTCCAGTAATCTTCATCCAGTACATTGTTTACGCTAAGGCGCCAAACCACGCTTGTTTCAGCAATTTTTGAGTTGTAGCGTGCGCCAAGATCAAGAATAGTCTGTGCAGGTAATGCCTGAGTGTTTTGTGCATCAATGTATTGTTCAGACATATAGTTCGCTTGGCCGATAAGCGTGAGATCACGCATCGCAGGGAGGTTCCATTCTAATGCGAGTTTAGCTTGTAAATCGGGTAGCTTAGTTGCTTGTTTCCCCTCCTCTGTCACATCTGTTGCTTTTGTAATCTCTGCATCTGTATAGGCGATACCACCGATGAGTGTATAGTCCTTTGATAGTGTGCCGTAGAACCCCCATTCAATACCGCGATTGCGCTGTTCACCACCGAAAGAAAAAATGTTGGTATCCGGATCTTGGTACCCATTTGGCTTTTTAATCTCAAATAAACTGAACGTATGAGCAAAGCCGTCCAGGTCAAGCTTCACGCCTGCTTCAGTCTGTTTGGTTTTTTGGGGTTCAAAAGCCTCTCCTGCGTTTGCAGCGCTAGAGCCTGCTGTTTTCCCATTCGTTAAGCCTTCGGTGTAGTTACCATAAAGCGAAACTGAGCTCGAAACTTTGTATAATGCTGCAAGTGCGGGAGTGTAAGTACTTTCCTTAAACTTGGTGGTAGGAAGCGACATTCCGTTCATTATTATTCCAGATTCATAATCAATGCTCTGGTAACGCAAGCCGAGCGTGATTTGGTATTTCCCATCAACAAAAGATAACGTATCGGCAATGCCATAGCTGACCTGAGTTGAATCGATAGGTAAACCATAGTAGTTGTCGTAAACTGAATTTTCTGGTCCCCAAACAGGATCATAAATATTCGAGTTCCAAGGGGCTGGATTATTATTACCTGTTGGAGAATCATTTTTATCTTCTCTAAAGTAAGTACTATTCAGTACAAGGTGGTGTTCTACTGGGCCAGTGTCAAAGTTGCTACGAACACCTATCTCACCTGAAGTCCGTTTGTTCTCAAGCTTAACTGATCCGAGAGATACCTCTAGGTTACCCTCGTTATCGATGATTTTGATTCGTTGCGGTACATTTGAATGAAAATCTGTACGGCTACCACCCAATGCGCTGTATACAGTTACAGAGTCACTAACGCTTAGCTCCCCGCGAATCATCATCCCTTTATCTTCGCTATCATTGTAGGCCCAACTTGGCGTCAATAATGTGTCAGATGGAGGAGGTGATGGGATTTTGAGACCAGAAGCGATGCTTAACCCACGGTTTGCACCTTCAACTCGCTCTGTACTGTAGTAAAAATCTGCTTCAAGGAAAGCAATGTCATTACGCCAATCAAGGCTTAATGATGCAAGTTGAGTTTTGTTGCTTTGGTTGTTTATCGCGGTGTCTCCATCTTTAAATGCACCGTTGAAACGAATACCAAATTCTTCATTTGTACCAAAGCGACGTCCAATATCGATATGTCCTCCGAATTGAGTGTCCGATAAGTAGCTGCCGGTGAAAGATGTGATTGGTGTTTCTTGTGCTCTTTTTGTCACTAAGTTGATGGTGCCACCAACAGATCCATTCGGTGGCATACCGTTGAGCAAAGAAGTAGGACCTTTAAGTACATCAATACGTTGATACATTTCAGGAGAGGTTCGGTAATAAGGAGCGATACCATACAATCCATTAAACATAACGTCGCTAATGTCTGAGTTGAAACCTCTTATTTTGAAACTTTCTTTGTTTAAGCCGGTTTCACCGCTGGTGAAAACAGAGGGATCAGAAGCTGAGATTACATCTGAGATATCGCGTGCTTGTTGGTCTTGAATGTGTTTTTCTGTGTATCCAATCGTATTGAAAGGCGTTTCCATGAAGTTTTTGTCGCCAAGCATTCCTATATTACTCACGTGAGAAACTTTGCCAGCGGCATAAACTCTGTTTGCTTCACCATAAACTGTCATTGATTCATCTACGACTTCTTCAGCTTGAGCGATACTAATTGGTACGACAAAAGTACTAAATTGAAGTGAAATAAAGAGGGCGATATGACATGGGCTTGGTTTGTTTTTCTGTGAAGAGTCCATCGCTATCTGATGATAGTCATGAGTCATTATAGATTCCTTTTCTTTGTTTGGGCTAGCTCACATCCGTTCTGACGTCGATTGAGTGTTGAATTACTTAAGATCCAACTCATTGTTATTAGATTTAGCTTTGGTAACCTTTTAGGATGTCTTCAATTATGATTTTCAGAGATGTGATGCTTGCTGAAGTGATGTACCAAGCATCGGCATCAACAAAAACGACGTTGTCGTTTTTCCATGCTTTGGTTTGACGGAGTAGTGGGTTTGCTAAGTGTTCCGCATCAATGACAGGCTTTCCTTCCATTACTGCTGTTCGATCAATGATGTAAAGAATGTCTGGATCAGCTTGGCTAATGAACTCGCTAGAAATTGGCTGACCATGCAAACCTGTCTCCACTTTTTCACTCGCTGGTTTTACCCCCAGAACATCGAAAACGAAGCCATAACGAGACTCAACGCCAAATGAGCTGAAAGCACCATTGTTATGCATGACAACCAAAGCTTTTTCAGAACGCTCTTTCGTAACAGCGCGCACTTCTGCGACTTTTGCATCGATTTCGGCAACTTTCTGTTGGGCTAGCTCCTGCTTTTCAAAGATCTCACCAAGCTCTACAAGGTGTTTCTTAATGGTATCGACGTGATGGTCACGACTATTACGGTAGTTGATGTCAAAATGTAAAGTCGGAGCGAGTTGAGAGAGTTCTTCATACTGATTAGCATGTAGCGGAGTCATCAATACGAGATCTGGTTTTAGGGCATAGATCTTTTCCATATTAGGCTGAACTATCGCACCAAGATCCGCTATCTCAGGTGTGTCTTTGTATTTCGCTAGAAAGTGAGGAACAAAGTCTTTCACCATTCCTGAGATTGGAACATTTAGCTGATCTAAAAAGTCCACTTCGTTCATATCTAATGCTGCCACTCGTTGAGGGCGATGAGAAATAGTAGTTGCTCCGAGATTGTGTTCAATCACGATGAGCTTTTCTAATGGTTGAGTATCTTCAATTTTAATTATTTCCGGCTCGCAACCTGATAAGGTTCCTAGAGCGCAGCAAGCAAGCGCGATACTCAAACGTAGGGGGCTCTTAAACATGGGGTATTTCCTTTTTGTCAGTGAGTTGTCTTTAAACAGGCGAGTAACAGTTTTCATATGTGGCTTCTTGTTCTTATCGTGATGGCTAGGAAATATCCCCCACAAAGGACATTCACCAAAATAGAGACGGTGGTTTTAAAGTTAAATAAGTGCTCTACCAGAAGTTGACCAGACAAGAACATGACAATTGCAATAGCACAAGCAACGAGCAATATGTGTCTGTAGTTCGGTGCGCTAGTAACGGAATAAGCAATATTGGCAATAAAAATTCCCATAAAAGCCGTTGGGCCAATCAAGCTCGTCGAAATTGCTACTAAAATGGCGATTACAGCAAAGAACTTTGGTACATATTGCTTATCATTTAGTCCTAATGACATCGCTTGGTCTCGACCTAGACCTATCACATCTAGCTCGCGTGACCATCTGTTAGCAAAGAGTGCCAAAACGCTTAACGCAATACTGGAAAAAAGTAACGTAGAAGGTTTCGCTCGCTCAAACGAGGTATAGCTGAGCCCTTGAAGGATAGAGAATTCTCCAGGGCTTATTCTGAGCTGGATAAATTGAGCAAGAGTTGTCAGCACCATTGTCAAAACAAAGCCAATCAGCAGAACTTGGTGCATGTCATGTTTAAATCTATTGAGTACCCAAGATTGAATCGCTAAGGAATACAACAGAATGAGTATTGCAGAGACAGCGAAATTACCGACAACACCTAATGTAGCAATGCCAGAAGTGCCCCCTAGTAATAAGAGTAGGGTTTGCCAAACCAGATAAACCGACTCATATCCCATAATGGATGGCGTAAGAATACGATTACCAGCTAAAGCTTGGAAAATAACAGCAGAGATGGCCACGCAGCTGCCCCCAATAACTATGGCACCAAGTTTAATCAGCCTCTTAGGGATGACGTAATCAAAATCCCACCCAGAGCTTGTAAAGATAAAGGCGATAGACAGTATGCAAACGAGTATAATGCTCACTCGCATGTTTGAGTAATGTGATCTCATACTCGTGCTCCTTTCAAAAGAAACACAAGAAACATGACTCCCCCGATAGCACTGGCTGTTAATCCAATTGGGACTTCAAAAGGAAAGGCAACAACTCTGCCTATGACATCGCAAAAAATAAGTAACGAAGCGCCGCCTAGTGCAACGATTGGTAGGGTGTTTTTAAGGTGATCGCCATATTTTAGTGCGACTAGGTTAGGTATGACTAAACCGATAAAATGAATGGCACCTACGGTCACCACTGTTATAGCAACTGTCACGGAAACTAGCATTAGACCCAAGGCGGCAGTGAACGCAATATTAATTCCTAAGTTGGACGCAACATCTTCGCCCATTCCCATCACAGTAAACTTATGTGCATATAAGTAAGTCAGTAGGGTGATGGGTAAAATCAAGAAAATTATTTCATAGTGTTCTTGGACCACTTTGGAGAAATCTCCCATTAACCAACCGGACATACTCTGTAAGATGTTGTTTTGATAAGCATAAAACTCCGCTATAGCACTTAGTACACTACCAAACATAAGCCCAATCACAGGTATTAACGCAGAGTTACTGAATTTAATTTTTCGTACGATGGCAATGTAGATAAGGCCAGCGGCGAAGCAAAATAGTACGGCGAAGAGCATACGTTCAAGCTTGTCTGAGGATGGAAGCATGACGATAGATACCAAAATACCGAGCTTTGCCGCATCGATACCGCCTGTGGTGCCCGGCTCAACAAAACGATTTCTAACAATATGTTGAAGAATAACACCACATATTGCGAGACCAGATCCGGTAAGAATTAGTGCGATTAGCCTTGGTAATCTGCTAGCAGTAATCGGTAGCCAAGCTTTGTCATCCATGGTCAGCAATAACGACCAATCTAGTTGGTTTGCGCCGACGAAAATTGAAGTTAAGCACAGTATAAAAAACAGGCTTACTACGTGAATACTCATACAGAATCTGCCCCAAAATAAAATGAGTTTCTCTTAACTTATGACTTGGGGATGGAATACGAATAATGAATATCTATTCGCATATAGGTTCTAAATTCCAACAAAACATAACCAAGTTATTTTTTATAAACATTAAGGTCACAATCCAGCCCTCAAAGTATCACTAGGCCATACCTAAAAATTCAACGTGCTGATTTGGCTTTAAAACTGGATTAACTAGCAAAAGAAAAGTGCCGCTTTCAATGCAAAGAGAAAGAGGTTCTCGATTTAAAATTAAAATACAAATGATAATTATTTTCATTATATCTTTGTTTTTTCGGTTAAGCAATGAGGCTCATATATGTTTCTCTAAAAAGATCAATCGCGTATAAAAAACAAGGCAATGGCTAATGCATGTGCTTTTGGGTAAGTGATTAAAAAATAAAGCCAAAGAGCATTAAGCTTTCTTATTGTTTAAGGATGTTTTTCGCTTCAGAAGCTCGTTGGTTGAGGTTTGATTTAAATGGTATGACGATAGTTTGTTCAGGAAGAGGAGTTAGTAGTGACGATGATGTCTAGATGTCGTTTGTATTTTAGGATTTATTAGATACCGCATTAAAATAGCGTCATAAAGTCGTGATGCTTCGCATCTTCAGTGTTAGCGATGTTAATGCGGTAATTTCTAATAAACTAGCGGATTAATGTCTCAACTTGCTTTTGGAGCAAAGTAAAGCTGATTCACAATTCAAAGACATCGTCAGTTGCTTTATTGTTAACCTGTGTTATTCGAGCTTACTTAGTACGTAATTCAAACCACCCACCACGGCTGCAACCTGTGCATCGTTACATTCTTCGTCGGTCACCGTTGGGCTGTCTGGGTACACTTCCGTTGTCGTGCCGTAAACGCAATTTGTTACGCCGCCACACAGGCCCAGTTTTACCATTGGGTAGTTGATAACGCCAAACTGTACGACGGGTGAACCAATGATTTCGCCGTTTTCATCTGCTGGTGCAATGTGAGTCACTTTTGCAACTGACTCAATGACCGCTTTTTGGAAGTCAGGCTGAGGGTTTTCACTATCTCCCACCGTGTAAAAGCCATCTGGGATCATACCTTCAATGTACTCAATACCATCACGAGCAGCTAAGGCTGGACGGAACTCAGTTTCGTCAGAATCTGTCGTTTCATGTAGATCAATGTGCATTAACACATCGCCTAAAGTTGCAACGAGCTTCATGAGGTTAGCGGACTCTTCGGCAGGGCTATCCTTATAGAAAGAGCGGTTTGGATCAATCGCGTTTGGATTCCAGCGGTTGATCACCTCGTAACCCCAAGGGCTTACGCAGGGTGCAACGACAATATTGAAATGCTCTGCATAGCGCTCTGCTTCTGTTTCTACAAACTTTAATGCGCCATGTACACCGCTGGTTTCGTAACCGTGCACGCCGCCTGTGACCAACACAGCAGGTTTAGTTGAATCCCAATTGCGTGTTTTGATACAAAACAGAGGGAAGCGTGCCTCGTTGTATGAGAGCGCCCCATATTGTTCAACATCAAAACGCTCGCGTAGGGCATCGATTTTACTGACGACTTCATCTTGGTAGCTACGTTTTACTTCTTGCGTTGCTAACCAAGCTTTACGTTCTTCTTCGTTCCAAGGTTGGCCAGGAGTACCGATCGGGTAAATGTATCCACTTTTCATCTATACTTTTTCTTTTGACTGCTGAAAGGTATCACAAGACTAGACCTGTCTTATCTTTACGGCAATATAAAACACCATTTGGGGTGGTATTCTTTGCAAAATCATCACTTTGATGAGTGATTCATTGGTGTTACATTTTGTTACTTACTCAATTTCATATAAGAGACAAAAAATGGCTGGAGCAAGTTTACTCACACTGTTGGACGATATTGCCACGGTGCTTGATGATGTCGCCTTAATGTCAAAAATGGCGGCAAAGAAAACCGCAGGTGTATTGGGAGATGATCTAGCGTTAAACGCTCAACAAGTGTCTGGTGTTGCATCTGAGCGAGAGATTCCAGTGGTTTGGGCGGTTGCAAAAGGCTCATTCAAAAATAAATTGATTTTAGTTCCTTCAGCTTTACTTATTAGCGCGATTATTCCATGGCTTATTATGCCATTATTGCTAATTGGCGGCTTATTTCTCTGCTTTGAAGGGGCAGAGAAAGTACTTGAGAAAGTGTTTCCTCACTCGCATCCGCACGAAGAAAAAGAGGAGCTAGTTAATACTGGCGAGTCGATAGAAGAGTATGAAAAGCGTAAAGTTTCTGGTGCGATTCGAACAGACTTTATCCTTTCAGCAGAGATCATCGTGATTGCGTTAGGTACCGTGACAGGAGCCAGTCTTGTTACGCAAATTTTAGTTGTCAGTTTAATTGCAGTGATTATGACGGTTGGAGTTTATGGACTAGTCGCTGGGATTGTGAAGCTAGATGATTTAGGCCTTTACCTTGAAAGTCGCTCAAACGGTAAAGGTTGGGTGGCGAAAGTCGGAGGGGCCTTGGTCGCTTTTGCACCAAAGTTGATGAAGTTGTTAACCATTGTAGGAACTGCTGCGATGTTTTTGGTGGGTGGAGGAATTGTGGTGCACAACGTGCCAGCCATTCATCACTTTGTAGAGCCGATTATTATGAACTTTAGTGGTCATTCGGTTGCTACAGCCATTTTGCCTATTTTACTGAACGGTATTATCGGCTTTGTGGCGGGGTTGGTTGTGGTTGCGGTATGGACGATGGTTGAAAAGCTTCGTGGTCAATAATCACATCTAAAACATGAGACGATAATAACAAGGGTCATGACTTCTTTTTACAAAAAGCATGACCCTGTTTTATGGGTGAAACGTCAGTAAAGTACTTACTTCACTTTCCACTCGATCTGTTCATTTGCTCGAATAGGCACAACGATATCATTGCCAAATGGCATCGTTTCTGGCACATCCCAAGCGGATTTTTCTAACGTTACTGTATCTGTGTTACGTGCAATGCCGTAAAAATCAGGACCGTTGAAGCTTGCGAAAGCTTCCAAGTTTTCCAACTTGCCTTCTTTTTCGAAGACTTCTGCATAAAGCTCTAGCGCTGCGTGTGCAGTGTAAGAACCAGCACAACCGCAAGCCGATTCTTTTGCCCCTTTCGCATGTGGCGCTGAGTCTGTACCTAGGAAAAACTTCTTGCTACCACTAGTTGCTGCTTCGATCAGCGCTTGCTGGTGGGTTCCGCGCTTAAGAATTGGCAAACAGTAGAAATGAGGTTTAATACCACCCACAAGCATGTGGTTACGGTTGAAAAGAAGATGGTGGGCAGTGATGGTAGCCGCTACGTTGTCTGAGGCGTTGTTAACGAAGTTTGCTGCGTCGGCGGTGGTGATATGTTCTAGAACGATTTTAAGATTAGGGAAGTCATTGACGATAGGAGCGAGGACAGTATCAAGGAATTCTTTCTCTCGGTCGAAGATATCAACATCGTGATGTGTTACTTCCCCATGAACCAAAAGTAACATTCCTACTTCTTCCATCGTTTCGAGAACGTGGTAAATGTTCTTCGCATTGGTCACACCGGAATCTGAGTTTGTGGTAGCGCCTGCAGGATAGAGCTTGGCAGCAACAATGTGTCCGGTTGCTTTAGCCTTACGTATTTCGTCTGGTGTCGTGTTATCTGTAAGGTAAAGCGCCATTAAAGGCTCAAACTGTTCGCCATGTTGCTCTTTGAGAATTCGGTCACGGTAGGCTAGGGCGAGCTCAGTTGTAGTAACAGGTGGGACGGTATTTGGCATAATCAGCGCACGGCCATTGTAGCGGCTGATGTCGCGAACGGTGTCTTTAAGAACTTCCCCATCGCGTAAGTGAACGTGCCAGTCGTCAGGACGAGTGATAGTCAGTGTTGTCATTAATTGCTCCCACCATTGAAAAGTTGTCTGATTGGAGCCTAAGCGCCGTATTTGCTTTTGAGCAAACGCTTGCGCTTAGGCGACAGGATGATAGAGGAATTGCCCTCATATTTCATCCCATTTTTCAATTTTATAAAGAGTGAGAGTGTAAGTGGTTACTTCATTGTTAACCAAAGCGCGTGGATCGTACCTGGTAGAAAGAAGAAACACGTCAATATTAGATTAATCAAAAAGTCTTTATTTAGACCTTTCTCCATAAACACCGCGACAGGCGGAAGAAAGATACATAACAAAATCAGAACCAGTTTTCTTGTATCCATAATTAAGCTCCAAATCGATAAATGGGAGTAGTGATAACTTGGGTGAATTATGTGTGTCGTATCACACTTTATCAAACGGTATTTGGTCAGAACGGTGTTAAAAAACGCGAATATTGAGTGTAGTAAATACTTGTCACTAAAACCAAATTTATAAGAATATGGTTTCGAGAAAGTTGAAATGGATGAAGAGGCAGCAGACTCTGCAACTTAATGTGATTTGAGTATACAATACCGCAACAAATAAAAAACACCCGTAGGAAGAAGGCTATGTCGCAACCCGTTTTATCCCAAATTAATGTTTTTCCGGTTAAGTCAGTTGGCGGATTATCGCTGTCGTCCGTATGGGTTGAGAAGCAAGGATTGAGCTTCGATCGTCGCTTTATGATTGCGAAAGCTGATGGCTCGATGATCACTGCGCGAAAGTATCCGCAAATGGTAACCATTAAGTCTGCCTTATTGTCCGATGGAGTGGTGTTTAGTAGTTTGGGTATGGAGCCACTTAAAATCCGTTACCAAGATTTCAAAATGCAGGAGACATCTGCAACGGTTTGGAAAGATACGTTTACTGCCTATACCACGACAGATGATGCAGATGACTGGTTTAGTCGTGTGTTGGGGCAGCGCGTTGAGTTGTTGTTTAGTGGTGAGCAATCGAATCGTGTCCGTGAAAAGCTAGGTCAAAACGTCAGTTTTGCTGATGGTTATCCGGTTTTAGTGATCAGCCAAGCTTCACTTGATGAGCTGAACCGAAGAAGTTCAGAGCTACACTCAATGGATCAGTTTCGTACTAACTTAGTTGTCTCTGATACTAAGCCATTTGAAGAAGATTCATGGAAGCGCATACGAATCGGTGAGGTAGAGTTTGAGTCTCTCAAACCTTGCGAGCGCTGTATCCTGACTACGGTGAATACCCAAAGAGGCACATTCCGTGAGAGCAAAGAGCCGCTCAAAACCTTGCAACAGTTCCGTGCAAACGATGTCGGTGGTGTGTTCTTTGGCCAGAATCTTGTCGCGCGAAATGAAGGCATTATTCGTCAAGGCGATAAAGTTGAAGTATTGGAGTACAAAGAGCCGGAGTTTTACGCAGATAACTCGCCAGTGCGCATGAAGCTTACATGTGTTGAGCGTGAAGAAATTGCCCAAGACTTTGTGACCTTATGGTTAGAGCCAAACAAAGGTTCGTTGCCTAATTACTTGCCAGGACAACACCTGCCAATAGAGGTGAATATTGATGGTAAGAAAGTGGGTCGACGCTATACCTTATCATCCAGTCCTTCTCGCCCGGGTCGTTATGCTATTTCTGTAAAGCGTATCGCGGGTGGAAGAGTCTCTAACTCACTCTTAGACAACTTACAAGTCGGTGATGTTTTAGAGGCAGAACAACCTGA
>WJXG01000133.1_pt1 | contig 14477 bp, 9 predicted proteins | sample 9266541 | NCBI WGS metagenome assembly WJXG01 (sample SAMN12697363, study PRJNA563984) | aquatic metagenome | isolation source: water samples from a prawn hatchery tank treated with erythromycin plated on... | place: Australia | collected 2018-10-17 | reverse complement strand
CGTTCGTGAATGTCTTGAGCGATGAAATAAATATTTAAAAATCGGTCACTAGGCCCATCAATGTGACCCCGTTTCGATCGGTTAAGTAATGTGGTTTTACAAGCGTTTAGTGCCGTAACCGTGGCAGCATTGCATTTTGCAGCTTCAATCCGTAGCGGTTGTGGCGTCAAGTTGGTCACAGGATGAAAAAGCTTGGCTTTCGCATCAAGATAATTCGCCATTTGGAAGAACACATTGGCTAGGCTTTGTTGCACCGGTTGAAGGGGCCAAAATATCTGCCAAATCATGGACATGAAGTAATACCAGGCGGCACCGGTTAACAGCAGTAGTGGCTGAAACCAAATGTTGGTGCTTTCATGTGCGCCAAGCATAGTATAAATAGCGATTAGCAACGAACCAAAAGCAATACTCGCGTACTTAGGACCTATCGCCCCAAGAATGATGAAGCCGAAGGTTGAGACAAATAATCCCAACGCAAAAGCCCAAGGGGTATCGAACAAGATTTCAATTGAAAAAGCAGCAAGCGCAAAACAGAGAAAGGTGAGAATCAGAGCCTTGATGCGTCCAGTGAAACTGTCATCACTTTCAGCCAAAGCAGCAGCAATAACGCCTAATATTAATGGCGTTATCAGCGTGTTTTGCTCGAAGTACCAAGTTGGGATAACCACACCCAGTAAGGTAATAAGGATAAGAACGCTGTAATTTATCGTCTTGTTTGCCCAATATAGCCGAAATTTAGAAGTTGCTTGCACAATGCGCCTTATGTTTTCCGATGAAGAACAGGGGGAATACTACCAGACCCACTATAGCGCGTTTATGATTTACTTTAAGAAAAATTCGTGGTTGCTGATAAAATCAGCAGGGATGTCATTGACTTATATTAAAACTGCCAGGTCATGTATTGAGGATTGTAAAGCCAGCTTCAAATAACCTCAGCTTTAGGTTATTAAATCGACAGTAATGTGAATTTTATTAAAGAATAGAAGAAGAAGCTTACTTAGGTGCTCGCCGTTGCTACAATTTAGCGCCTTAAAATGATATAAATCGACAACTTCTAAACTAAAAGGCGCACGTTTCATGCAGCTTACTGCCACTAACAAAGCACAGTTTTTTATTCAAAATGAGTACCATCACGTCGAAATAAAAGAGAACAGTGTTTTATTAAGCTCGATAGGCAGTGAAGAACATATTCCTTTTACGATCTGGAATGGCAAAGTTAGCGTAAAGCGTGGGTTATTATGGAGCTCTTTACAGTTTTTTGCTCATGAACACGAAGGCAAACAACAAAGCTGGCTAGTCCAAGGTTTACCGTGGCCACAATGCCGAAAGTTCGCGCTTGAGGCCGTTCGTCAATATCAAGAGTGGCACAACACTCAGTGCCGAAAACTGGCTGAGTATCTACCTAAGTGGGAAGAAGAGCTTTACAAACTAAAGCACTTGCCTGCTTACTTATCGCATTCTCAAGTGGTCTCCTGGGTTGAAAGTCTTAACCAAGAGTTAAGCGAGATGAAAACCACCCTAGAAGAAGCCAAAATGCGAATGCCGAATCGTATGTCGCAAATAGAGCCTTGGCTCATTGATACCTCTGAGGCGCTTGGTGAGCGTAATCGCGATTGGCTAGAAGCAGAACGTCCAAATTGGGAAGTGCTGTTTAATCAAATTGAATCCTCTCCTTTGAATTTATCCCAGCAATATGCGGTATTACTCAACGACGACCACAACTTAGTTCTTGCTGGTGCCGGCTCGGGCAAAACCAGCGTTTTAACCGCACGAGTTGCCTATTTGTTGCAAAGCCATCAAGCTCAAGCAGAAGAGCTTCTCATGTTAGCGTTCGGTCGTGATGCGGCGACTGAAATGAAAGAACGCTTAGTAGATAAAGTGGGCATGGCGGCAGACGGTGTGCGCGTAAACACATTCCATCAGTTGGGTTTGTATATTCTTAAACAAGTCGAAGAGCAACCTGTCGAAATTAGTCCTTTAGCGTTGGACGAAAATCAACGAACAGCATGGTGTGTAGACTGGTTGAAAAAACATTGGATGACACCCACCAACTTTAAACGTTGGCAAAAACATTTAGACAAATGGCCGATTGCGTACCTAAAAGGGGATGATGAGTTAGGAAGCCATTCAGAAAATCCAAAACTGATCGCTTGGCTAGATTCGCAGCTGTCTCATTTAGCGTCGGTAGGGTTGACCAAAAAGCAAGTACAAGAAAAGCTCGTAAACCACCAAGACTATACGCGTTTAAATAGTGAACTCGCCTTATGCTGGCCATGTTTTACAGCGTGGCAGAAAATGCTTAAAGAAAGCAACCAAGTGGATTTCCCAACCATGATCAGTCGTGCGACAGATTATGTGAATAAAGGGAAGTTTGTCTCGCCATGGCGCTTTATTATGGTCGATGAGTATCAAGATATCTCTCCAGATCGTCTGGCATTGATTGAAGCACTGTGTGAATCCACTCAGAAACAAGCAGGTGCCACGTTATTTGCTGTTGGCGACGATTGGCAAGCGATCTATCAGTTTGCAGGAGCGGATGTCGATCTTATCACTGGCTTTAAAGAACGCTTTGCTCACTCTACCGTTCATCACTTAGATACAACTTATCGTTTCAACAATCAGATTGGTGATGTAGCGAATACATTCGTGCAGCAAAACCCATCGCAGTTGCCGAAAACACTAAACAGCCACAAACAACGCAAGCAGAAGAGCGTACATACCGCGCCGAGCAATCAAGTGGAAAAGATCTTGGATCACTTGAATCAACAAGCCAAGCAAACCAAGTCAGTTTTATTGCTAGGACGTAACCATTATCATAAGCCCGATTTGTTCGACGATTGGTTGCGACGTTTCCCTAATCTCGATATTCGCTTTATGACTTGCCATGCGAGTAAAGGACGCGAAGCTGACTTTGTGATTATTCTTTCTGTGGATGAGGGGCAATTCCCCGCTAAGAAGAAGCAAATTCACATTGATGGTGCGTTGACGGAGTCCAAAGACAAATTCCCTTACGCAGAAGAGCGCAGGCTATTTTACGTGGCGATTACACGTGCGAAAGAGAAGGTTTGGATCACGCATACTGGCGCGGGATCTGCATTCGTTCAAGAGCTCGTTAATGGTGACTATCCCATCGTGACTTCCCGTTAAATGCAACGTTTAGAATGTTAAAAACAGCAAGGGCGATACTTGGTATCGCCCTTGCTTTATTTGGTTGGTATCAAAGCTTACATGCGCTCAGCAAGATAGGCTTCGTAATCTGGTACTTCGATGTCTACTTCTTGCTCAAGAAGAGGGGAGTTAAACAGGAACTTAGCGGTGGCTCGGTTCGTTGCTACAGGAATATTCCAAACACTAGCAATACGAAGAAGCGCTTTAACATCTGGGTCGTGAGGTACGGCATTCAGTGGATCCCAAAAGAAAACGAGAACGTCGATTTTGCCTTCTGAAATGAGAGCGCCTAGTTGTTGATCACCGCCCATCGGACCACTGATCATGCTCTTGATCGCAAGTCCAGTTTCTTTACTCAGCATGTGTCCTGTCGTGCCAGTTGCGTAAAGGAAGTGACTCTGTAGCTTTTCTTTGTTTTCTTTTACCCAGCGAAGTAGCTCAGGTTTGCAGTTGTCGTGAGCAACCAAAGCCACATGTTTATGGGTTGGCATGGTACGAATGGTTTTTTGCATCAAGATGTTTCCGTTTGTATGATTTTAAAATTGTTGTGACTCAATAGAACACGTTTTTGGTCTTTCAATCAACAGCCTTAACACGGAATGTCGGCCTATATTCTGACGGAGATAACGATTCTTCGATCGTGTCGTCATGAAGCGTCTTCGGAGTCAGTGGTTTGATGGTTGGTGAGGCATGTTTGTCATAAGCTTCACCTCTTAAGTAATGCGTTGCTTGCATCACGGAAAGCCGACCTTGCTGCACCATTTTATCTGTTGGTGCGAAGAGTACTTTGTTACGTAACAGGCCTCGATATACACCATGACTTAAGTACACAGAAACTAAACCGATCTCCTCAGCTTTGCCGGCACTGCGCAGCTCACTGATGGCCGCTTCAATCGCCACTGCACTGCCAACAATGTAATCTATATTTCCCATATCGATCACACGTTGAGCTAGGTTACGTTGTAACTCCTTGTCGTTGTCTGCCCAAAATGAGTCAACAATGTTGATATCACTTCCTTGTATCGCTTCATAAAATCCGGCAGTAACGGGTTTCGTACCACCACGAGTTCGCGGCCCCAAAAGTAAGGCAATGTTGGTTTTTCCTGACCCCTTTGGATGGCGAGCTGCCAAATATTGACCCGCTTCGTATCCCATCCAATGCCAGTCAACACCAACAGTCCCTTTTAGCAACTCACTTTGTTCTTCATCCAAGTCGAGTTGGTTCACAGTAGCAAAAACGGGAGTATTCCCCACCCAATTTTTAAGTGAATGCTCGTAAGCCTGTGGGTCCACGGTCCCAAGGATAACCGCATCTGCTCCCCATTGGTTACACAGTGCGAGTTGTTGTTCTTGACGGGTTTTGTTTGGGTAGCCGCCCGCTTCAAGGACTCGTAGCTCGACACCTTCTCTTTTCGCTTCGGACACCATTCCATAGTTTACTGACAACCAGTATGAATCCTTTAGGTGAGGGTATATTGCACATATTTTCTCTGCGGCAACCGCTGGCAAAGAAGCAACGAGGGTTAAAGTGGCTGCAGAATGTTTGAAAAATGTGCGAAATGCGTGTTGATTTTTAACCATGAAATGAAGTTCGTTGGCATAGATTAAGTAAACACTGCAAAATATAACGTAATATGTCGCTGAACACGAACATTAAGGTCATGAAAATATGCTGCTAGCAACTGCAAGCATCGGTCGTAAACTTTTGTTGTCTTTCATTGCGATGGCAATACTGGTCATGTTATCGGCACTTATTGGTGTGTCTGGATTTTCTTTGGTTGCCAAAACCGAAAGAAATGTCGTGGATTCTGCGATTCCCGCCATGATTGAGGCGAGGCAAGTATCTGAGTTGAGTACTCGTATTATTTCGTCTGTACAAATGTTGTCGAACGCAAGAAACGAGCAGGAAAGAAAGGAGTCAGGGCGAGTGCTGTTCGAACAGCTCGAGTCTTTACTCACTCACATCAAGGAGCTCGGGAGTGAGTCGTTCGATTCTCAATTGTTAGAAGCTTTAGAGAATAACGTCCAGAACGTTATCGACAATTTGGCAGAACTCGGTGTTTCGGTTGAAAAAAAGCTGTGGATTGCAAAAGAGATAGATACTCGTGTTGAAGAAATGCGTCTGCTCAGTGAAGAGCTAGAACAACTAACTCGTACGCAAGTTCAGAATACAAGCACCATTGCTGTTGCTAACGTCACGCATATTTATGACTTATTAGAATCGAATAAAAAATCGCAAGTTTATCAGGCGCTAGATGCACTGGTGGAGGTCGATCTTGATCTGACTGAGCGATTGCATGAACTGCACTTGTTGGCCTTTAAAATGTTGAATCAGATTGAAGAGGCTCGGACATTAACGAATATTGAGCGAATTCAACAGGTTCAAAGTGATTTCGATAGCAACCTCAAAATCATGCAACGCCGTGTACTCGCTGTGGAAGATCCTACGCGCTCTAAGCAAATGAGCCAACTGCTCATAGAGCTTGGTAAGCGTCAGGTCGTATTTTCTATACTGATGCAGCAATACGAGAATAACGAACAGTCACAACAGCTGATGCAAAAGACATTAGAGTTGTTCTCAGAGCTTAATGGCACGGTCAACAAATTGGTTGATGATTCAAACAAAACCACTACCGTCGCTGTAGACCAATTGACCAGCACACTGAAATTCGCTCAGTGGTCTTTAACCGTTATTTCAATTGTTGGTTTGATTGTATTGGTGCTGATTTTATGGCGTGTGGTGTACCTTTCTGTTGTGAAGCGGTTAGCTGAATATTCCGCTGCGTTGCTGTCTGTGGCGCAGGGTAACTTAGCGGTTGAGTTGGAAGTGAAAGGCAAAGATGAGTTGGCGCATATGGGGCAGGCCATCATCACGGCTCGTAATACCGCGCAAGCACTAAAAGTGGTAGCAGAGGGTGAAGCTCAAGCCAAGCGAGAGCTTGAGGAGCATAAAGAGCATTTAGAAGAGCTCGTTGAGCAGCGCACTTCGCAGTTAAAACAAGCAAACCGCCGTTTGAATGAAGAGGTTTTGAATCACGCTAAAGCTCGCAAGCAAGCAGAGCAAGCGAGCCGAGCAAAATCGGCATTCTTGGCGACGATGAGCCATGAGATAAGAACGCCAATGAACGGAGTGTTGGGGACAGCACGCTTGTTGATTGACTCAGGCCTCAACCCAATTCAAAAGCGTTATGCGGAAATCATTAATCGTAGTGGTAAAACGTTGCTCGCGATCCTTAATGATGTACTGGATTACTCCAAGATTGAAGCGGGGCATTTAGAAATTCGTCACATGGGCTTTGATTTACACCAAATGGTGGAGGACACTTTCCAGTTAATGAACAGTCGAGCACAAGAGAAGAAGCTGCTGTTCTCCTACCATATTGAAAGTGATGTTAGTCGCTACTGGAAAGGGGATGTCACCAGAATCAGTCAGGTGCTGAACAATCTCGTTGGTAACGCGATTAAGTTCACTGACGAAGGAGAAATTGATATCTACGTTAGCCTGAACCCTGAGGACGAGTCGCAAGTCCTGTTTGAAGTATCAGACACTGGAATAGGAATTGCCAAAAAATACCAGAGAACGTTGTTTGATGCCTTCACGCAAGCTGAAGGTGGGATGAGCCAAACTGGAGGCACGGGGCTTGGACTTGCCATCAGTAAGCGAATCATTGAAGCGATGGGCGGTGTTTTAGAAGTCGATTCCGAAGAGGGAAATGGTAGCCGATTCTGGTTCTCTATTCCGTTAGAGGAAAGCGAACCTGTTGAAACAGGAACCGTGGCAACCGCACGTTGCAAAGTGAAAGCAAAGGTCTTGCTAGTAGAAGATAATGAAGTCAACCGAGTGGTCGCGGAAGGTTTTCTAGAAAGCATGGGGCACCAAGTCGTGATGGCAGAAAACGGCTCACAAGCAGAGCAACTGATCAGCACACAAGATTTTGATATCGCTTTGGTCGACATCAACCTCCCTGATTGTGATGGAACTGAGTTGATCCAACGCTTAAAGCGGATTGAGTGTGATAAGCCGGCCAATAAAGCGCTTGCCGTCACGCCAATGATTGCAGTGTCTGCGCACGTTTTTGCGGAAGAAGTTGAGCGCTATCTAGCCGCTGGTTTTGACGGATACTTGCCTAAGCCATTGGCAAAAGAGGCACTCGCGGCATTGATTCAGGATGCGCTAGACGGAAAGCCGTTGTTGTTGCCACAAAATGCCGACTGTACCCCGTTTGATCAAATTTCGCCTCAAGAGCAAGAGCTACAATCAAAGGTCGTTCAAGCACCCCAAAAAAAGGAACCCGATGTGGTTATCATTAATCCGAGCGTGATTGAGTCCGATATGAAAATCTTGGGCAGAGATAAGATGTTGCACATTATTAATCTGTTTAGAGCCACCAGCACCGATGTATTAAGCAAGCTGCAAGCGTCTGCTGAGGACAATGATAGTAAAGAAGTAAAGAATCTTGCCCATAAATTAAAGGGCAGTGCAGGAAGTTTAGGGCTAACTGCATTAATGAACGCTTGCCAAGCAATTGAAGCCGCGCCTCAACCTCTAGATACCTATAATGCGACTAAAGATGATTTAGTTTCTCAAGTGTCTGCATCAATTCAAGCTCTTGATGAGTTAATGGCGAAGTAATCCATCGAGCATTGAAAATAAAAAAACCTCCGGCTTTCCGGAGGTTTTTTCTATTCGGTCATGTCATCTTCCCACTCGAATCGAGTGTCTAGGGCATAAGGGTCATCATCGAAAGGATGTTCCACTTTGCCACGTAAGTATTCGAGTTGATGCTCAAGCATATTGACCGTTTCGTAGTCTCCCTCAGAACAAGCAACGTAAATCTGTTGTTCAAGAGCGGCAATGTTATCTCGGATACCCATGAGAACCCCCTTAAATCATCATCGATTCTCAAAACGATTATAGTCAAGTAATCCAAATTCGATCGGTTGTTTTGTACGGTACCAATTGTGTAAACGATCGCTAAATGACCAGAATTTTTCTGAGCTTCTACGAATCGCAAAATTATCCAATAACTTAACGTAATCGGACTCGTTTTGGATGGCACTAAATTGATCGACAAAATCTTTTACTTGGTTTTCGTTGATCGAGAAAAATGCCGCAGGGTAGCTTCCCACAACGCCGCGTACAATGGTCATATCATCGTTAGCAAAGTCACGGTTACTTTCTTCATCAAACAAGCTAGAGATGTTTGTGTGTGCATTGTTGTGAAGTAAGGTGAACAGTTCATCTTCCCCTGATTGACTTCTCACCATAAGCATAGTGATTTGCGGAACGGTTTTTAGGCCTTCACCACGAACGTGGTCAATACGTTTTAGTTGCTTTTCACTACTCGCAGAAAGAGCCGTGTCTTGAATTTCGTAGCGAGGCAGAAGCACATCTGAAACATGTTCGCTCAACAACTCCACCAACTCCGTTTTTGGATCGTCACTCTTATACTGAACGCTGGTTGGTTGGTTAAACGGCTTCACATTTCGTTGTAAAAAGTCACTCAACTGCGGGCTTTGATCTTTATACCAGCTAGATTGAAGTTCATGGCGCATATCGGCGGGTAACAACGAGATAAAGTTACTTTCGCCTTCTAGACGCAAGAAGTCCATAAACATTCGTGTCATGAGCTGATGGCCGAAGTTACCGTAAACGTCAAACCCAGCAACAAGCAAATAGTGGATACGCTCTAGTAGCGCGTAGTCAAGAATCCACACTGTTTTAGGCTGCTCACCAACTAACCCTTGAACAACAGAAGCACTATCAAAATGGCGGAATATCGTTAATGCCGCATTATGGTTGGTGCCATTACCATCCCAAATTACATCGGTGGATAGGTTTTCACCTTCTTTAAACCAGTTATTAGTGAACTCAGATTTAGCCTCTAGGTAGCGAGCTTGTTGACGCGCGTACTTGACCCAGTTGGTAACAGGTAGCGTGTTACTTTCTTGCTCTGCCGGTAGTTTTAGATTATCAGCCTGAGATCGGTAAAACTCATTTACTTCTGGGATGTCTGCTTTATCTGGATCAAGGAAAAACACCCAAAAGCGATCATTGATAACATTCAATGCCAGTTGGCCACGACAAACTGGGCCTTTGATGTATGCCATTATTGTATTTTGTGCATTATCTAGCATGAACTTAAAGCGCGACTTCACTGGAAGGTCGATGAATGATGTCATCGGGTTTGCAGCAACTTCTGGTTCATAACTCGGTAGCTGACTAACCATGTAATCAGCATCAATAAACCAAGTTTTCCAGTTCTCTATGCGTTGCTTGTTTAACGCGAATGGCATGTGAGTTTTATCTACTATGGTCCCTTGCTCTGGAATAATTCGATAAAACACACGTTCAACCCCTGGATCATCGTACGGGCGACGCGTTGAAATACGTTTGACGGGCTGTCCTGGTGGTGTAGCAGAGCGGACGAGCGTGAAGAATCGGGGATCTTCATCGAGTTCCGAAAAGTAGAGATGAGATAAAAATAAATGCTCATATATATACCTAGCCATCAGCTGATTTTTCAAATCAGAGTGGTTAAGTAATGCTTCGTACTTATCTATTTGCGCTTGCTCTTTCTCACTAACAGGTCGGTGAACGTTCATTATTGCGCCGTTTTCCAACCAAGTCATGAGTGTGTGGTATTCACTGTTTGATAGGTTTGGCATACCAAAAGGCATTCCCCAGGTCGGGTTATCCTTTTCGTATTGCTCGTATTCTTCAATCGTCGGACAGGTTTGCTCTCGGTCTATCGAAAAGTCAAAGCCTTCTAACTGGACTTGGTCAGGCAATGGGTGGCGCTCTTTTTGTTGTAGCAAACGTGCGATAAGGCCTGCATCAATGTTGGCTGCCATGCTTTGATCACGTTCGTTGAGAACCGGATGAAAACCCGCATCGCGCCACTCTTGGGTTGTTTCTGCATCTTCGAATAAGCGTGTTGGTGCTGCGGCTGTGAGTCTTGTTCCTTCATATACCAGTGCTTTACTCGCACCACGGTCAATGCCCTCAACAGAAGAGAGCTTAAGTTGACATGGTGCATCGTAGCACGCGTGGCAGACGACACAGCGGTTATCCATAATGGGTTTAACTTCGCTTTGGAAGAAGTTTGCTTGAGGGGTTTCCACGTCAACTGTGCGTTCACGCACGAGCTGTGGACCAAACAGTTGATCATAGTTAAGACCAGCATAGGTTGCACAGCCGGCAAACAAAGTAGCAATGCAAAGTGTAAAAATTAAGCGCAAATTCATTGAGTTATTTTACGTGATTAGAATTTGCATTAATTAAAGCAAAATAAGCGGTCAATTACCAAAAGTTGGGTCAATTAGCGTTAATTTTTCTGTTGATTGTCTGAGCGCTTGAAAATGTAACCCTGGCGGTGGACTGTCTGAATTCTGTCTGTCGGAACGCCTTCGTGAACTAGACGCTTTCTCATTCTGCTCATGTGCATATCGAGTGCTCGATCATGTTCAGTAAATTCACGTTTTAGTACTGTTTCGTAAAGAAAAGGCTTACTAAGTACTTGATCTTGATGGTGAGTGAGAGTTTGCAGCAGCTTAAATTGAATGCTTGTTAATTGAACAGATTTCTTGTTTGGCAAGTAATTGAGTACCACAGAGTGAGTGCGCTTATCTAGTAATAGCTCCTCATCATTATGGTGAACGCCGTTGTGTTGGCATTGGGAAGTTTTTCCATTTGAAACCTTGGAGTCAAGCACACGGGTACCTTAATTATTAATAGTAGTAAAACGTATTATCATTAATATTTATGTAAAAGCAATCAGGTACTTTATGAGCACTGTGATATGCGTAGACAATCTTAATACTTGAGATTACCAGTAGTGATGAATGGTGCGATGGCGCTCTGAACTAAAGTGCTATTGGAGTGCGTATTAGCTACAAATAACGGTGTAATGTTAGGCAAAGATAGAAAGAATTCTCATTTAGTAAATTCGCTTATCCGCTATTTGTGAACTATACATTCTGTTGCAGGAAGCACTTTTCTAATACACACAGAGGTTTATATGACAGCGAAATATGGCGTTAAACGCCGATTAGCGATTCTTGCCGCCGCTTTAATCGGTGCGACAAGTAGCAGTATCGCAGCAGAGAAACCAAATATTCTCGTCATTTGGGGTGATGATATTGGCCAGTCCAATCTCAGTGCTTACACGTTTGGCTTGATGGGGTACAAAACACCAAATATAGATAGTATCGCCAAAGAAGGCATGATGTTCACTGACTATTACGGTGAGCAATCTTGTACAGCGGGCCGTTCTACTTTCATTACGGGCCAAACCGTTCTTAGAACAGGTTTGAGTAAAGTGGGGCTTCCAGGTGCTGATCTTGGCTTGAAGGAAGAGGACGCAACCATTGCCGAAATGCTGAAGCCGATGGGCTATATGACAGGGCAATTTGGTAAAAACCACTTAGGTGATAAAGATGAGCACCTTCCTACTAATCACGGCTTCGATGAATTTTTTGGCAACCTTTATCACTTGAACGCCGAGGAGGAGCCAGAAAACGTCGATTATCCTAAAGATCCTGAGTTTCGTAAAAAGTTCGGTCCGCGCGGCGTTATCCGTTCGTACGCTGATGGCAAAATTGAGGATACAGGACCTCTAACTCGCAAGCGCATGGAAACCGTGGATGAAGAGACGTTAGATGCGGCACTCGACTTTATGGATCGTGCCGTCAAGGCTGAAAAACCTTTCTTTGTCTGGTGGAACGCAACTCGTATGCACTTCCGTACTCATGTGAAAGAAGAGAACTCTGGAAAAACAGGTATCAGCGAGTATGCAGATGGTATGGTCGAGCATGATAACCATGTAGGTCAGCTACTGAAAAAAGTGGATGATTTGGGTATTAAAGACAACACAATCGTCTTTTACTCCACCGATAATGGCCCACACATGAACTCGTGGCCAGATGCAGGTACAACGCCATTCCGTGGAGAGAAAAATACCAACTGGGAAGGTGCGTACCGAGTTCCTGCGATGGTACGTTGGCCGGGTAAAATTAAAGCTGGCTCTGTTTCGAATGATATCATGCATCACATGGACTGGATGCCAACGTTCGTTGCTGCCGCGGGTGATGACAAGATCAAAGAGAAATTGCTCAAAGGTTATAGTGCGAATGGTAAGAAATTCAAAGTTCACCTAGACGGCTATAACTTCCTACCATATTTGACTGGTAAAGAGGATAAGGCCCCACGAGAAGAAATTTTTTACTTCTCAGATGATGGAGACTTAACTGCACTTCGCTATAACAAATGGAAGCTGGTCTTTATGGAGCAACGAGCAAAAGGCACGTTGCGTATTTGGGCTGAACCATTCACCACACTTCGTGTTCCTAAGATCTTCAACTTGCGTATGGATCCTTACGAAGTGGCTGATATCACTTCTAACACTTACTACGATTGGATGCTAGACCGTGCTTACATGCTTGTTCCTGCGCAAGCTTACGTAGGCAGATTCCTTGAAACGTTTAAAGAGTTCCCACCAAGGCAAAAAGCAGCAAGCTTCTCGCTCGATCAAGTGATGGAGAAACTAAAAGAGAACCCAAATAAGTAGGAAAAGCTAAGTGAAGTATCACATATAGAAAGAGGCTCATTAACGTGAGCCTCTTTTTTATCTGTAAAATTCTATCTATTCAGGTTTGTAGAAAGCTTGATGACGAAAACGCCTAACGCTTCAATTGACAAGAGTTATAAACAAATTGGTTCGTAGTGGGCTGCCGTTAAGTTGGCTTTGATTTTTTCACGTAGAGCGATGTGGGCTGGGTTGTTTACCTCTCGCTTATGGTAGACGAACTTGTAAGGGATAGAGCGTATCGAAATGGGGCAGGGCAAAATTTGAAGTTTGAGCGCTTTGCTCCACTTGTTTGCAAAAGATTGAGACACGATCCCTAAACTGTCTCTTTGGGCGACATACAGCGCCATGCCCGCTAGCGAAGATGTGATCAAGTCGACTTTTCTTTCTTGAATTGTTTCCTTTGCTAGTTGCTCGAACCCCGACATGTTGTTCCATTTTCCTGAAAATAAACAGTGAGTTTCCTCATAAAATTGCTCTTTTGTGAGCGTGCCGTGTACACGGGGATGGTTCTCACGACAGATAACCACGGCTTCTTCCTCATAGGCATCTTCAATAATAAACGCTGCATCTTTCGTGATCACCGTATCGATTACTAGATCGACTTTTTGTTGTCTTAACAGCTCAAATAATAGGAATTTTTCGGGTGGTGATTCATAAAAAATAGTGTTCTTTATCGGGTCCATAATGTGCAACAAAATTTCCGAACAACACACTTCAAAATGATTTTTATCAGATATCGCATTGTCAATAATATTAACCGCTTGCTGGAATTGCGGCAGTAATTGATAAGCGGTGGAGGTTAGTGCGATACCTCGCCCTTTTTTAACGAATAATTGCTTATCGACGACTTGCTCTAAACGCTTTATTGCAGCGCTCACAGCAGGTTGTGTAAGCCCTAATTGTTCCGCGGCTTTTGTATAAGATTGAAACTCCGCAACAACAAGAAAAGTTTGGATCAAATTCAAGTCCATAACGTCACTCATAAATTTAATTTATAGGTTAACTAATTTTGACTGCATTTATCGCCTGAAATTAGTGCTTTATCTTATATCAACAATGGTATTGAAAAGCGAATACCATTTTTACGCACTAGCGAACTCTTGGAGATAATATGAAAAATGCGACCAAAACGAGCAGTAAAAAACTCGTACTTAACGCATGTACGTTAGCTTTGGGCGCTGCATCTGCAGTTGCACATGCAGCGGACAAACCCAACATTCTTGTCATCTTTGGTGATGATGTTGGTTACTGGAACCTTAGTACCTATAACCAAGGCATGATGGCGTACAACACGCCAAACATCGATAGCATTGCTAAAGAAGGTGCGAAGTTCACTAACTTCTACGCACAGCAAAGCTCGACAGCAGGCCGTTCTGCATTTATCACTGGTCAAATGCCAAAACGTACAGGTCTATCAAAAGTGGGCTTACCAGGCGCTCCGGAAGGTATCTCGGAAAAAGATCCGACGATTGCAACCGTGCTTAAACAAATGGGTTACGCAACCGGACAATTTGGTAAGAACCATTTAGGTGACCGAGACGAGCACCTTCCTACCAACCACGGTTTTGATGAATTCTTCGGCAACCTATACCACTTGAACGCAGAAGAAGAGCCAGAGAACGTGGATTACCCTAAAGATCCGGAGTTCAAGAAGAAATTTGGCCCTCGTGGCGTTATCCATTCTTACGCTGACGGCAAAATCGAAGATACCGGTCCACT
>WJXG01000132.1_pt1 | contig 14495 bp, 10 predicted proteins | sample 9266541 | NCBI WGS metagenome assembly WJXG01 (sample SAMN12697363, study PRJNA563984) | aquatic metagenome | isolation source: water samples from a prawn hatchery tank treated with erythromycin plated on... | place: Australia | collected 2018-10-17 | reverse complement strand
ATCAAACGTCAGAAAGAGAAGATATTCAGCAAAATGTGGGCGCTGAATAAATCGAATGTGGGCATCATACCAGAACTATTTTAACTCGCCAGAGAAAAAGCAAACGTTTGCTCTTTGCTGTGGGTTAACTTGTTACGAGTTGGCGAGAAAGTGCCTCATTGTTAATCAGATCTCTAGCTAGGAGATAAAGACAAATAGAACTTATTTCTAGATGAAAAATATAAGTTACAAGTTGACTTGGATTATTTTCAATATGTCGTAATGTATTTGGTTTTATTTTTTTAAATATAATTTAGATGTTTCTAATTATTCTTTCGAGTCTTGATCTTTATTAACAATAAGATTAATTGTGGTTATGGATAGGCGTAAATGTGTTCTTGGTTGCTATTATAATCTGTATTTTTGACATTTTGTTGACTTAAGGATTTTATTTTTAATTTGAATGTGTAAAATAGCTCGCTATTTTGTGTTGTTCAATTTGGACAGTAAGCTTGTCGATCGTCTAGTTACAGTATTTTAAAAATAACATACGGTGTAAGAAATGAGAAAATTTACTTTATTATTTTTATTGTTTTTATCTATGCCTGCCTTTTCCGGCGCGTTTTCTAATGCAGCTGTGCCAACTAGAATAGATATAGAGCGGGGGAATGGATTTATGGTTTATGGGAGCTTTGGAAATCCCATGAACTGCACTAACGAAGGTCGATTTTTTATTCAAAAAACACACCCCCAGTACAGTGAAATCTACTCGGCCATATTAGCGGCGTTTACTGCAAACAAAAAGGTAAAACTTTATTCAAGCTCTTGCCAACCAGCCGGTTGGTACTCTAAACCTGAGTTTACATATAATACCGTTACTTCAAATGGAACGGTATATATTCTTAACTAACGCTAGTCATCAAGGGTTAGTTTTTATTCAATAAGTGAGATGAAAATTATGAAAAAAGCGCTAATTGCTATTTTATTATCAGGTCTATCATTTGCAAGTTATGGCAAATATACCTGCTTCGGTGATGTCAAAGGGTTGAGCATAGATCCTCAGACAGGCGATGTATTAGTTGAGAAGTTAGGCCCCTTGAATTGGCCCAAGTTGTGCAGAGTTGGTGGGGATTACAACGGAATAAGTCAAGAGACGTGCAGAACCATATATTCCATGTTACTGACAGCGCAAACAACCAACAAGGAGGTAACGCTCTGGTTCAACGATCGCGGGGATTGTACCGATTCAAGCCACAAACCATGGGAGTGGTTAACGGGGTGGTATTTTGGTCCAAAGCTCAATGACTGAGTATGAAGAAGCTCATTCACGAGCCCCAACAATACGGACTCTAAAACTCAGTCGTTCAAAACACTTCCTCCCCGACAACTTTTGGCTTTGCTCTCTTTTACTTCCTTTCATTAAACTCACTGGAGAAAATAAATATGCGTAAGTTATCACTACTTTTAAGCTTGGTTTTCATCTCTTTTAATGCGACATCTGCACCTGATTATATCTCGAAGGTGGTGCCTAAAAACCTCCATGTCTGGGACTTCTCGGGGAATACATTTGTTGATCTTAAGGCTAGTGGTTGTTCAGGTTCCCGATATCATTTAAGTCCTAATCATCCAAAGTATGATGCGATTTTTTCAGTGCTTTTGGCTGCGCAGTTGGCACAAAAGACGGTCACTGTCCGTTTTGATGGTTGTATCAATGGTAGCAATGCTCAGGGTGAGATTATTGGAGTATTCCTGGACTAAGAGGTTTGACATACATATATCAATATTGAGTTTTTGTGTTTTTAAGTGGCGAATTCGTACTGGAAGTATTACATCCTTGAGTCATAACTATCGGTATTGAAGTGTGTCGTTCATCGTTTATTGCCAGAAATTAGGAGGAAAAGCCTTGGAAATTACTAACGAAGGCATACATGAAACTGAAAAAAAGAGTTTCATAAAACGAGCTTTGTTTTTAGCTTTGTTATTAGTTGCTGGGATCTTGACTTTGAATATTTACCTTTGGAAGGATAAAAAAGAACAAAGGAAATTAGAAGCTCAAATGCTAGCTGATCAGTCTTTGTTTGAACCAGCTTATGAAGATGACTTCTCGGTTGATAAGCTGAACTCACAAGTGAGTGTTAAACAGCTTCGAAAAGCACTTTGGTATAACGAATTACCTGCGGTTTCTTCCGATTCGGAGCAGCTTTCTAGTGCCGAACTAGAAGCAAGTATTGCCCGTCTTTATAAAGAAATTGAACAACTAGAAAAATAGTCCAGATTATATATTTAAAAAGGAAAGTAGAATGTCTCGTTTATCGATGCTGTTCCTTAGCGTTTTTGCTTTTTCAATTCAGGCAGTAGAAGTTGGAACCTTACCTGGTGAACTTGTTGTTCAATCGGGTACAGCCCAATATCAACTTCCAATCTCCGTGCCTAGAGGTCGTGGTGGAAATACTCCACAACTTTCTCTCGTTTATTCTAGTGGTGGGACTCCAAGTGGTATAATTGGTTCTGGTTTTTCACTTACAGGAATGCCAACCATTTCTCGTTGTGGCTCTCAGCAAACTATTGATAGCCAGATTAGAGCTGTTCAATACGATGAGTCAGATAATTTTTGTTTAGATGGAAGTCGTCTGATTGTTTCAGAAGGTGCAAATGCTAAAAAAGGCTCAGTTTATCGACCTTATATAGAAGATTACTCCAAAGTTGTACTGCGCAAGGACGCATCTTTTGCTGGTAGTTCATTTACCGCTTATACAAAGTCTGGTGATATTCTTACATTCGGTAAAAAAATCGACAACGCTACTTGGTTATTAACGAGAGTTGATGATAGAACCGGAAAAAACCCAATTCATTATCACTACAATACGATTGGCCAGATTCAAAACATTACTTACGATATTTTCAACATTGGTTTTGTCTATAACGAAGCGGAGACTATTCAATCTAGAGATACCACACATACATACCTTAATAAAGTCAATGGTGTGGTCAGAAAAGGCAACAAACAGCTAAGTAAAATTGAAATCAGAGCGAATGAACAGTTAAAAAATTATTATCAATTGAGGCGGAGAGGGGTTTATCAAGGAGATAGCAATTCTGTCTTATCCCAGCGAATTATGGGAATTGAGTATTGTGACAATACTGGAAACTGTTTACCCGAAACTACATTCGATTGGTTTGAAAATGCTACAGAGAGCTATCAGTTTAAAACCAACATTCCCAAATGGGGTCATGTCGATCCTTATCATCCGATAGCACCAGATTGGTTTGGTGATGTCGATGGCGATCAAAAGACTGATTACTGTCGTCTTGACAGTGGGGAACGAACGGTAGAGTGCCACTATGACATCGCGTCGAACGCCAACAATACGACATCAAGAACTTTTACCCCGTTAGAAGGGTATTTTAGAGTTAACTATTGGATGGATTGGGTTGATATGGAGAGTAGTGGTGAAAGTCAGCTCTGTACAGCAACGCCACTACAGAATGGTAGTAAAAACTTACAATGCCAAACGTTTCCAAAGCAAGGTGAATCAAAGAAATCTACGTACAACATTGATGGTCTTGGTCGTGAAAATCAACTAATTTGGGCATTAGATTTTACCGGTAATGGCCGTACTGACATTTGCTTTAAAGCTGCTGACAATGCGCTAGTCTGTAGCGAAAATACTGATACTGACACATTTAATAATCGTTATGTCTTTAAAGAAATCCAATGGGGCAAACCTTCTGACACATGGTGGGCCGACATCGATGGTAATGGCTTTCAAGATTTATGCTCGGCAACAAAAACAGGCCACGATGCCGAGTTGACTTGTACCCGATTTAATTCTGGTAAAGTTGTTGGAGAGAAAAACCAAAAGTTACCATTGACTGATCTCGGTTATTCCGATCGCCGATGGTGGGTGGACGTCAATAGCGATGGAGCGGATGATTATTGTCGTGCAACCGGTAACACCTCGGGCAATGGTAGCAACTTAACCTGTTCACTCGGCTCGCTTGGAACGATTCAGCAATTTAACAACGATATCAACCTCGAAGGCGACATAAATGGTGATTGGGATGGCTACTGGGGAGAAGCGCATCGTCAGTGGTGGTTAGATATAGATCAAGATGGTCGGCTTGACTATTGCCGCATGAAAAAGACCTCTAAAGCCCTACGCTGTACCAATATTTTTTCTGAAAATTCGCTCTCGTTTTTTTCTGGTGATAACACTATAGGAAATAGAGTATGGCTCCAGGACTTCAATCAAGACGGCTATATCGATTATTGTCGCCAGATTGGGACCTCGTCTGGTGCCAATAGCTTTTTACGATGTGATGACTTACATCAACCTGAAACCGCACAAGCAATGCTGAGGTCGGTTACCAACGGCTTAGGTTTTAAGTCCAGTGTTGAATATGCGCGTCATCAGGATGTGGGCACTGCAACTTGGCCGACAAAGCTAACGTATCCTTATGCAAAATCGAACCCTAATGCCCCTGTTGTTTCCAAATTGTCTACGGATGATGGTGTAGGCGGAAAAGTTCATACGCTATTTCGCTATGGTCCGGGACGATTTCATTTACGAGGAGAAGGGCATAGTGGCTTCTCTTGGATCAAACAAGTGCAGTATCGAGTTGATGACCTTTATATTAAAGGACGTGAGGTGATATACCGTACCGATTTCCCCTACACTCAGTCGATTTCTGAAGCCAAAGAGTTTATCTTGCCAACTCTTTCAACCAATGGATTGAATTGGAATTTCTCTGAATCTGGTACTTTGTTGAACCACTCGAAAACCGAATATGCTCATAAGAGCTCGGGAAAAAATGGTCAAATCGTTCGTGTTGAAACATCTCAAGGTGGTACTTACTTACCCAATAATGAGTTTGGTTATTATGAGCAATATAGCTACCAAGGGAAAACGTACTTAAAAGTTCCTGATACATTTGTACCAATTGCGGGTGAGATATTGGTCCCGATTTTTTTACCTTCTAATGACGTTTATGTTTTGGAAGACAAGGTATCATCAGAAGTCATCGATGGTTCATACACAATATATGACGCGAAGTTGGTAAAGCTTAGCCAAAGTCAAGTCGCTCATATCCTGCCACACTTAAGTCACTCGTCCTCAAAATGGTATGTTAATGACTCCAATCATGATGGTTCTCTCGATCTCGCCAATCATGCAGAGTTGAGCAAAAAGCGTTTCACGGTTTATCAAACTAAAGAAACGTCAAGCAGTTATGATCTTAATGGTCGTTTACTTTCTACAGTTGAGACTACTCAAGGTCGACTAGATGAGTATGGTAACGTTGGTCTGTTAGAAGTAAAAACGACAGCAAAAAATCCTGTAACTCAAAATGAGGAGACGTTCACTCAGCGAACAGAGAGCATTTATAGTAACAGCCCTACCTCTTGGATATTAGGTCGACTTAGCCAATCAACCGTCACCCACATCGCGCCGAATGGTGACCAAGAAAAACGCACTTCAAAGTTTGGTTACGATACTTCCACGGGTTATTTAACGAGAGAAATTATCGAACCAGGGGACAAGCTTTCTGTTACCAAGAATTATGCGCTTAACTCGGAAGGTGAAGTTGAGACGACAAGTATTAGTGCATGGGCAGGAGACAAAAAAGGTACAGAAACTCGCTCAGGAAGTTCTGTTATCAATTATAACGGCCTAAATGTAGAAGTTGTTTCTACCAACGCCAAAGGTTTTGTGACTCGCTCATACACAAACCGTTTAACGGGCTCTACAACAGCGTTTGATATTAATGGACTTGAATCTCGTGTGCTTGTTGATGGATTTGGAAGAACAGTTCAAACACGCACAAAGAGCCAGGATGGATTTAACGATACATACACCAAGTACTACCCAACCTCTGATGCTCAATGTAGAGCTAGTGGCACAGTACCATCGCAGGCTGTGTATTGTATTGTTACACAAACTGATGGGCTTGGTACCAGTATCACTTACTTGGATGTGCTTGAGCGAGAAGTCAGAAAAGCCTCTCTAGGCCTTAACAACAAGTGGGTTATTAAAGACTCTTTTTACAATTCAAAAGGGCAACTCTACAAAGTCACAAGACCTTATTTCGCCGGGGAAACACCACAGTATTCCATTACTCATTATGACAAATTAGGCAGAGTTCATTCGATCTCAGAGCCTGGTCCTGCGGGAGAGAAACCTTCATGGATTAAGTTCTCATACGGACCATTAACTGTAACAGAAACCGACGCTTTAGCTCGTTCAAAGACCACTTACAGTAATGCGATGGGATGGGAGATCAAGGTTGCTCAGCCTGAAGGTGCGACGGTTGAAAAAACTTACTCTCCTATTGGTAAATTGTTAACAGCGACGGGAGCGGATGGTGCGACGATCGTCAATCGCTACGATAAACTTGGTAACAAGTACTATACCGATGATCCTGATCTAGGAAATTGGACCTACAAGTATAATGGTTTTGGTGAGTTAATTTCCCAAACGGATGCTAAAGGTCAAATGACCACTATGGATTACGATGTTCTTGGTCGCATGACATCTAGAACGACTCAAACTATCACCGAGGTTAGCGGTAAAAAGAAGACTGAAGTAGAAACATCGAGTTGGATCTACGATACGTATGGTAAACATTCATGGAAGGGCGCCCTTTTAAGGGAAACTAAACCGGGTTATACCAAAAACCTTACTTATACATCGTTAGGCCAAGTTGACACTGAGCAAGTGATTACCGCTTCACATACGTTTTCTCGTAGTTTTGAGTACAACAGCTTAGGTCAACTAGAGAAGGAAATACGCCCTAACCAATTTAGTTTGCATTACGATTACGACTCTAAGACTGGGGTAAATACTGGAGTTTGGGGAGACAAGTCTCAAGTTAAATTGACATTTAGTGACGCTGAATACCGACAAGTGATTCAACCACTGATCAATGAAGCGATGTCGAAATCACGTTCGTATCTGTCTAAAGCGAACGAGTTAGTTAGGCAAGTCAATGTCTATGACGCTAGGGTTGCTGAGTATGAGATCTTACGTGATAAAATTCAGCACGTTGCTGGCGGTACGAGTGAGATCTACGAGCATGTTTATGGTAAGGCGCTTGATGTATTTGTTGCTGCCGATGGTGTGCAATACCTGCAAGTTCCAGACAATTTTGTTCTCATCGCTCAGGATATAGCGATCCCGCTTTACGCGCCGCCTGCTTTCCATCTAAAACTGGAAGGTAACTCAATTTCGAAGGTAAACCTTGATGAATGGCGAGCGATTGAATCGTCGTTGACGCCCAGTAACACGACGGTTTTCTATGGTGATTTTGATGGCTCTGGTCAAGCGGGTATTACTGAGGTTCCTGTTGGTCGAGATCATCCAATGTATGACAGCGAGATTAGACAGCAATTTAATCGCCTACACAATTTAGCTGCCGATATTCAACGTCTTGAATATGTGCGCAATGACCTGCACCAAAAAGCGACCAATTATGTTTCTGCAGCACAGCAACTTGTTTTCCTGGCCAAGCAGACAGAATTGATAGCGACTCGTTATCAAACCATGTCTGCGGATAGCAAGCTAGAGTCTGAGGCACTAGAGGGGTTGGAGAGCGAGAACCTGAACAAAGGTCGTATTTACTACTGGACCCTCAACGGCCTAGATGCTGAAGGTCGAGTACGAGCGGAATTATACGGGAATGGGTTGGCTAATCTTTATGACTACCATGAAGGTACCGGACAACTTCTCAATATAACCACGCAAGATGGCACGAAATCTATACGAGCTCTGCATTATGTGTATGACCGAATGGATAACGTCAAACGTCGTACAGATTTAATTAACAATATCGATGAATACTACGATTACGATAAGCTCGATCGTTTAACATCTAATACCTTGAATGGTTTAAGTGGGAAGCACCGTCAAAATGCTCAGTTCTACAAGACTTATTCTGTTAGCTATAACCGCGAAGGTAACATTGATTACAAATCAGATGTCGGACATTACAAATATGATGATACCGACCATGTTCACGCTGTAACTAAAGCCGGAAACAAGCAATATACCTATGATGCCAATGGCAATATGCTCTCGGGAGACAACCGATCCTTTACTTGGACTGGTTCCAATAAGCCAAGCAAGATAACAAGGGGCAGCCAATGGGTAAGCTTTAGCTATGACAATAATCGTCAGCGATATTTCAAGCAGAATCAAAATGGCGATAAAACGTGGTATCTCGGTAAAGCTTATGAGCGCATAGAAAGATCGAATGGTGAGGTTGAACATAAACAGTTCATTAGTGGTGGTGGCAAACTGGTTGCCGTCAATATTGATCGTAAAAAGTCCAACGCCTCGGGACAAACAGCTTCATTTGACCGTCAAGTTCGCTACTTGCACAGTGACGCTTTAGGTTCAAACGATCTTATCACCGATCTGTGGGGCAATGTTGTCGATCGCAAGAGTTACGATGCTTGGGGTAAAGAGCGTTATTTTGAGTGGGAAAAGCAAGCAAACTACCTAGAACAAGATCCAATGGTCAATCGTGGTTATACAGGGCATGAGCAAGTCGAGGAAATCGGTCTTATTCATATGAATGCTCGTATGTATGACGCGACATTGGGGCGTTTCATTAGTGCCGATAGCTTTATTCAAGCCCCTAGTAATAGCCAGTCGTTCAACCGTTATAGTTACGTTCAGAATAATCCGATGAAGTATACGGACCCCTCTGGTCATTTCTTTAAGAAAATTTTTAAAGAGATAAAACGGGCGTTCAAAAATGTCGGTAAGTTTATTAAGAAAAATTGGCGTACACTTGCAGCCGTTGCCATTGCGGTGGTTGCCCCTTATGCTGCTGCAATTGTTTTTGAAGTAACCGCTATTGCTAGCTTAACCGCAGGACAACTGGTTGTGACGGGTTTTGTTGCCGGAGCTGTATCTGGCGCCATCACCGGAAGATCATTTAAATCTGCATTTATCGGCGGGATATCTGGTGCTATGTTTGCAAGCTTCCATGGTTTTGATCCATCAGGTGCTTATGAAGCTACGAGTAAAATGGTTGCCCACGGCATGGCTGGCGGGATGTCATCTGTGATGCAAGGTGGTTCTTTTGGTGATGGCTTTATTTCAGCGGCTGTGATGCAAGGAATTAGCTTAAGCCCACTTGGAGGAGCAATGGATGCGCTCAGCAGCATAGAATTTAATAATCAAGTATATAACGCTGCAATGAGTGCAGTTATTGGTGGTACAGTTTCTGTCCTGACGGGAGGTAAGTTTCAAAATGGTGCAGTGAGTGGCGCATTTTCGAGGATGCTAAATGATCTCTTTCAAGGCGTTAAAAACTTTGGTGTTAGTGATGGCTATGGAGAGATGCAAACAAAAAAAAGAGAGCTTCAAGAGTTAAATGAACGTGCTAACGAAGAGGCAAAAGCATACGTTGTTGACACACCAAACCGAACTTGGATCAATGCAAAAAATGATCCATTAGGCACTCTAGCAGACATAGGTGCAGTAAGCCTTTGTACAGTATCAGTAGGTGTTGGCTGTGTCATAGGTGCTGCTGGCGTTGCTGGAAGAATGCTAGTGCCGGATGGTACAAACCTTGTTGAAGTAGGTCTGGGGCTTGGGGCTAAAGCAATAGGCTCGCAAAGCTCAACTGGACCAAAAGCAATAATGCTAGGGCTTGGCGTTATGGGATCTACATCAACGATACGAAATTGGGGAGCATCAAGCTTTCAGAATGCGGAACACATGACGGATGTAATTGGGGTCAGCTCTGCAGCAGAGGGCCTGAGGAAAGAGATTTGGGAAAGCAAGTAACAAATTTAAGTAATAAGTGGATAATTTTTCTGTTCTTTGTCCTTTTTTTATGGTGGTACACCTATGTGCCACCTGAGCGAGTTGAGTATGTTACAGAGTCTGTTGACGTTGGTCGCGTCAACTGTGAATACGCCAGTCGTTCGGGATCATATATCGAAATCCTCGATGCAAGAAAGGACAGAGCTCATAGGTACACTGCTGGCATGTCAATGGATAAGTGCGCCGATTTAAAAGCAACACTAAAGGCGTACAAGCGAGTTAAAATCGACACTCAAATAGTTGATGATGATCTGGTATTCGCAGGCTATATAGTAGAAAGAAGGCCCATTTTTTATCTCTATTTCGGCAAACATAAAATCAAGTTGGAAAGGAAGATCGAAGGTGTTGGAGATCTTTGTCCCTACTTTCCATTCCGGCTATGTAGATCCGATTAAACTGGCTAATTTATCTAAGTAAAAAGCCGATGTAGATACATCGGCTTTTTAGTGGGTTATTTCTTTCTGCGAGTATAAATCCAAGGTTTTGCTTTACTTGGCTCTGGCTTGTTTTTCGCCAGCTTTAGCAATGCTTTTTGCAAAATCTGGTTGTTTGGGTAAGTGATTAAGTTACCGTTGTCGTGCTTAATTAACACGTGAAACATGCTGATTTCTTGAATCTCACCGCAGATGTCTCCATCTTTGTCTACGACTTTAATACGATCGCCCACTCGGTATGGGAAGACAAAAAAGATCAAAAAGCTTGCTGTGATGTTACTAAGAATCGACCACTGTGCTATGAAAGTCTCACCCAAAACCGCAAAGATAGACGATAGGAAAGGGCTTGTTGCAAAAAACTCACGCCCGTTCAAACTTTGGCTATGATTCATAACTGAGCAAAGCTTTATGGCCAAGTCTGAATTCAAATTGGCGTCATTTCACCCTTGAACGTATCTTATGGTGCGACCGTTGGTATAGTTCTACTTCTATGGGCTACGCCAATCTTAGTGATATGCTTTCAGAACGAAGCATTTCTGTTAATCGCACCACGATTTATCGTTGGTTTATTCACTATAGCCTTATCCCGCATAATAAGAAGTTACGTCGTTATAAAACGTCCTTTAATGAATACTGATAAACATTCGTCTTATCGCCCTCCATTGCTTGTCTCAAGCGTGAAAGCCGTTTACGGAAAGATGCAGTACACTGACAAGTGAAATATCTCAACAATGGTATCGAATCTGACCATGCCCCGAATAAAAAGCTTACCGTAGCCACCTACGGATTTAAAGTGCGAAAGTGGACTTGGTCAACGGTTCAAGCTTTTTGAAGGAATACGTATGTTGAATAAGGAAGAGTTTGATTTTTGGCTACGTCGTGATTAGCCGAAACTGAGGTCGCATGAGAGCTCTGTCTTCCTCAACGAAATCTTAAATATCTTTGGAATTTGTGCTTAAAATGAGGTGCTCAAACAGGCACCTCAGAAACATCTTCAGTTTTTGCAACAAGCCCCCCAAATTTTTATAGCTGCTTAAATGGCGAAGTGTTGCACTTCGTACTTGAATTCGGGACCCAGTTATTTATCAAAAGAGAGTTCTATTCTTCGTAAATCTTCAACACTTTTATAGGAAGTGCAATTTCCGGTGCCATCTAGGCTAACAGGTTTCCCTGCCATATGGGCTGTCAGTAGCATTGAATACATAGTCTTTGCTTTTTCATTATCTAGTCTTAAAACGTAAGACCAAGTTGAATTCTGGCAATCTGGTGAACCTGCCTCACGGGGTTTACTGGTTTTAATAAATACTTGATTAGGATATTGCTGATCGAGCATAAGACTTGTAATTTTGGTTGAAGCTATTCCGCTTGCATTACTAACACTTGTTGTAAAGAAAAGTATAGGTAAGAGGGCTCTTTTTATCATTTGAATAAATTCCTAGTTGCTGTATTTTAAACGCTTATGATATCGGATTATATCATTTAATTTTCAATTCGTATTCTATATGTTTTTAATAAAAACAACGGCGATTTTAATACGCCATTTACTTCTTAATCAGAAGGATTTTAGATACGTGAAACCATCAATATGCACATGTCATTGTCATAATTTTTAATTATTAGGTTGGAATTTATTAAGGTGGTTTAATTATTTGTCTTCTGGTTTTCCATTAAATAAATGCCGCAATATGTAAAATATCTACATGTTTTTTCATGATTTATTTATTTTTCCTAGATGTTTTTAGATCTTGGGTATTCATTAGTTGGTTATATTTTACTCTAACTTTACTTTAATTTTGGAATTATATATGATTATTTTGTTTTTATAAAATAAAATATTTTCAATATGACTACATAAGGTGCTTTAAATGAAAAAACTATTCACACTGCTGTTTATCGGCTTGATCTCATTCAATGTCTATGCGGGCTCTCAAACTGGTAAAGTCAGTAAGATAAACCTATATGGTGAAAACTGGAAAAATGGTCATCGAGGTGAAATATTGTTTACGTTGGATAATATGCCAAGTGATGCTAGGCTATTTCGTATAACAAAAAGTGACATTGCTTTTAATACACTTCTATCAACGCTGTTATCCGTAAAGCATGCCAAAACGACGATTACTGTTCATTATAATGTTGATGATTCGGCAAATAAGTATGCACCTGTCACCGCGATTACTATTGAGTAATCTAATGAAAACAAAGGCCCTCTTTTGGGCCTTTTTTGATCGAGCTCCACTCCCATTTTTCTCATAGGCCGATATTGTCGTGTTGGCGTTGAGCCGCGAATAAAAAATGCCCCCTTAAAAAGGAGGCGAGATGCAGGATGGATAACGTCGAACTTATTAGTGGTACTTATTAACTCTGCCTTCGACGAAAAAGACTTCACACTGATAGCGCTGCGCCATGTCGCGCAACATAGATTGATTCATAAGTGCAATTTTATTTGATGCAACAACAGCACTGGCATTGCCTGATCGGATGGCTTTGATCACGATCTCGACTTCTGAAAGCTGTTGAGAGGGCTTCATTTGAATAACGTTTTTACAGTAAATATTAGAAGCAGTGAGTTGTTCAAAGTCTGGACGAGGGCAGTCTGCTGTAAACAAAATCCATTGTTTCTGCTGCGATAAAACAGCCAGCTTAGATAGAAGCTGATCCGAAACGGCCATGGGCTTAGTTGCTTGTGCCAATACGTTGTAACGAGAGTATGTATGAGATTGACTTTGTAACTGCATCTTACTGTTCCTTTATACACGCTGTATGTGTATACAGTAGTTTGTTTTGGTGACCTGATCAACCAGTTTCTCAAAAGTTATTTGCGGTTTTTTGAGAAGGAAATAAAAGGATTTGATTCTAAGTAATTGAATTTATGTGGTTGTTTTTCATTTTTGATATGTCTAACATCAATTTAAAAATGTGAGGTGAGTAGAAAACTGGACGAGAGACATACAGGGGTTTACTACTGTATATACAGGTGTTTTTCACGGACAATGGTTTGTATACAGTGGGAGAGGGCTGATAACCGATGCGACGTGCTATGTAAGATAGGAGGGAATACGAGATAGAGATTGGAAATAGGGCTTGGCCGATCAAAAAAGCGCCTTAAAAGGCGCCTTTGAAAATCAGTTCCGTTGATTCCGTCTTGCTTAGCTCGCTCGTTGCAAGCGTTCGCGCATTTGTAATTCGCCTTGGTTAAATAGGCGCACGTCGATTTTCGCCATATCGTAGCAAGCTTTACATGAGTAGTGGTGCTTGCCATCTAAATAATCGTGACGAGTTACAAGGCTAGGTTTTTTACACCAATCACAGGTGCCTTCTTCAGTGAACATTGATTTTCTCCCCACCTAGATTAATTTGAGTCGTTAGGTGTTATTTTGCGCCGGGCATTATGGCATAAAAGCGCGACTTAAGTTAAATGTCTGTTAATTTGTTTGAGAGGGAGATCGATTGCGGCGCTTGATTATATAGGTCTAAAAGCATGCTAGCCAAAGTATCCTGACCTATTTTTACTGTTTTGTAACATTTTGTGAGACGAGCTTAAAGGCATGATTGAGTCGCTTCATTTCTTCTTCACTGCCTCTTGTGTCAGGATGATAAAGCTTTGATAGCTGTCTATAGCGTAGCTTGATTGCTTGTAAATCAGGGATGTGTTGTGGTGTGTAGCCAAACATAGCACACGCGACGCTTAGCTTATGGTTCTCTGCCTGGGTTTTGGATTTCTTAAATTCTTTGAATACTTTCTCTAGCTGGCGTTTCAGTTGCTTGTTCGTAAACTCTAGCTCTTTTATTTTTTTCGCCATTCGTTGATTTTGGCTTTCCTCTTTGGCTTCAAGCGCTTTTCTATTCTGCTTAAGTTTCTTGATTACGAGAAAACTTAAGCCGCTGATGATGAGTATCGCCGCTAGCCAGATCAGCCATAAAAACTGCGAGTGTTCTACTTTGGGGTTTGCAACTGTGCTTTTCTCTTCCTGTGCTTGCTCAGCCTTTTTATCGAGCGACTTTATTTGCGAGACTTGTTTAGCTCGCAGTTGGTTGAAGCGCTGCTCTAACAGTTGATTATAAGCTTGTTCTGCTGCTGGATTATGCTGAGAAGCCATTTGATACAAGGCTTCAGTCAATTGAGAAGTTGTGACCTTATCTGGATTGCGCTGAATAAAATCGGCGAGAAGAAAGCCACGATCGGTTGGGTCATTGAGTGCGATAGAGGTTAGCCAATATAACGCTTGTGTTTCATTTTTTTCGCCATTTA
>WJXG01000131.1_pt1 | contig 14695 bp, 7 predicted proteins | sample 9266541 | NCBI WGS metagenome assembly WJXG01 (sample SAMN12697363, study PRJNA563984) | aquatic metagenome | isolation source: water samples from a prawn hatchery tank treated with erythromycin plated on... | place: Australia | collected 2018-10-17 | reverse complement strand
GGGTAAATGGTGTAGTCTATATGGGTAACAGGTGTAGTCTATATGGGCAAAGGAATACAAAGCTGTGGATGAAAAAAACATAACAAATCAAATCATTAACTCCATTGAAGAGAGTTTATACATATCTAAAACTGACACCGTTCAGCCAAATGTTTTGTTGAGAACGCCGCTATTTGTCCCGGTTGGCAAGCACAAAGGAACCATTGTCAGCAACGATATAACGGAGAGCTTTCGCACGTTAGAGTTATTCAAGAGCGAGGGGTATGACTCTGTAATCATTGAGGGTAAAAGGCTTAATCCTCAAACCGATTTCAAAGTATGGTGCGGTATTATCTTTGCCTTCTCTAAGTACGGCTACGACACTGACGCGATTAACCTACCATTTTCGGACTTTGTTAAGCTCTGTGGCTATCCAAGCAAAAGGATCGATAAAAACCTTAGACTTCAGATAGAAGCCTCTCTAGGGCGCTTGCAGGGCCAAAACATCCGATTTAAAAGAAAGGATGCTAAGAAAAGCATATCTACATCGCTTGTACTTAAGGCGAGCTACGACTTTGACGAGGATGTGGTATCTCTTGTTGGTGATAAAGAGCTGTGGGAAGTGTATCGAGTCGATCACCAAATCTTGGTAAGTCTCAATGTGTTGCAGAAAATCCCTAAGTCAGAGACGGCGCAATGTCTGTATCTGTTCATCGTTGGCCTACCACAAAATCCATTACCAATAACCTTGAGCCGCATGAGGGCGCGATTGCTGCTTAACATGCCAAATAAAGAAGCGAACCGCAGTATCAAGAAGGCGATAGAAAAACTTGAATCCATTGGGTACCTAAAAGGGGAGTGGGTCCAGTTTAACGGCGAAGCTGCGTATTTGGTCCATGTGAGGGATAGAGAACTACTGGCACACTCAAAAGGTGTAGTCTAAACGGGTAAATTAGGCTTTCTTTGTTACTCCAATTGCGCCAAAGCCTTGCTGTGTAAGGTTTTGGCCATGGTGTAGTTTATATGGGTGTAGTTTATACGGGTAGCGCCTGAAATGGCGTAAAAGCCCAGCTCATTAGCCCGAAACCCTTGCTATATAAGGGCTCCCGAGGGTGGTGTAGTCTATATGGGTAAGCTTTAGGTGTAGTCTAAATGGGCGATAGGGCCAGGAATAACGTGTGATTATCAAAGCCCTTAATTAAGAGGTAAAGCCTTATTCCATAAGGGTTGATAGGGTGGTGTAGTTTAAATGGGGTGTAGTCTAAATGGGTAAATCGTGACACGTTTCCCATTTATGGGGTGTAGTCTATATGGGTAGAAACGCCATCAAATTTCTCAATGGCGTTCCATTACTGCATATTAAGCAGCGTTCCCAAAGAAATATTGGATCACTATCATGATGGAATTGCTCATCAACGTAATGGAATCGGCAATATCAGCAACGCTAAAAACAAACTGCCATATAGCAAGCCACTTCAAGCAGGAACCAATGGATTTAAAGAGGTCGGTTAGGCTCTGTACTTTTTCTTCTGGAACTTCGTCGGCTTTCTTGTAAATCGCTAAGCCAGCTGCGATACGAGCTAAGAAATTAGTCATATGTTTTTTTTCTTTGACTAAAACTTAGAAATTCAAAACCACCAAGTCAACGGCAATCCGAAAATAGTTTTAAAAAAGTTATAAGTACAAAAGATCACATCAGCTTAATTTGCCATCTGTCTCCCCCCGGTAATAAGATAAACCTGAATTATGTGATGTCGCTGTATGGCATTATGGTGAGATTTTGACATTTAATTGGTTTATATTTGAAGTCATTAAATTTCATGCAAAACAGTCACCGAAACTATCTGTCAGACATTTTTGCCAGAATTTGAGGTCCAGTTGGGCTATATTGGCATTATCGAACTTGGCACGGATGGATAGGCGTCGTTTTTGTCAGAAAAAACCGCAATTTAGGTTTTAGTTGTTTATGATTGCCTTCAGCGCCCACGGAGAATGGGGGCAGTGCAAGTCGATAGAAGTTTTATACCAATGAGATATTTGTAAGACCAACGATTTTTTGGTTACTCTCTTCATCAATAATTTTAATTTCGAATAGGAACTAAAACGCACTAGTCTTATTAAATTTTTGATGTAGATTGGTATTAAATTCATAGACAGTAAAGGCGTAGGCTGCTGCCCGCAAACCTTACTGATATGACAGGCATAAAAAAGGTTGGATCCAGAGAACCCAACCTTTAGTTAACTAGGAGATAACTAACTATGTAATTACCTACCAAGTTCGGAGCTAACTAGAACGCTTCACTCCGTGTATGTGGGTAAACGATGGCGGCAACCATCAAATACCACTTACGTTGTTTTTAACCATGAGCCTTATCAGGGGAACAAATGGTAAATTTAATTGAACTGATTATAGCGATAATCAATCTCGTCGCCGTTATAGTGCAAGCACTATTCGGCTAGTCAACTAACGGGGGCGAAAGCCCCCAAACAACGCTTAATCATACCCAATATGATTAATTAAATGAACACAGTCAAGTTAAGGTTGAATTCCTGCTTGAACGTTAAAGGTACTTCATTGCTTCTAAATCGGTATCTTCTATCGAGTAATCAAAGGGTTCATCGTCAATTGTGAACGGGTGGATATTGTAACCTAGCATCTGCATATCAATGATGTGTTGCTGATAGGCCCATGCTGCACACATCAAATCAACCGGATCATCGTAGTTAAAATGCTCTCGAGTGATCGCCTCATCGTCTTCACCATAATCAAAGCCGCTTGCCTTAAGCAGAGACTTAACCGCCCACCAGTACGGGCCGTAACTGCGGTATGACTGCGGATTCTTTTGGAGTAGGGTAGATATTGCCGTAAACTGCTTGTTTAGCCATGCTTCGGCGGTAGTACCTTCTAATGCTTCATCTCTTAATGGTGCCAGAGCTTCAGCTGGTGGCAATTCAATATTAGTAATCATAAAACTTCCTCGGATAGAGAAAGTTTGGCATGCCAAACTTTCCCTTTCTTCACTTATGCTACGGCCATGATATCTTGATAGAACGATTCTAGATCGCTCTCAGAATCAATGAACCACCAAGCCCCAACAAAATCATTGCTAGGGTCGCTGTTAAACTTGGCTCCATACTTTTCTTTATTGTCTGCGTTCTTTCTACCCATAAGCAGCTTGGCCAGAGCGCCTTGCTTCTCATTGATATCTTGCAGCCCAATACCTTCATAGGCTTTGATGGATATTGTCTTGCGCTTGTACTTCCAAGATAAATCTTGGGTAACAGGCTGGACAGTAATGCCAATCTTCGCCAATTCCGTCTTGAGTGTGTCGACGCCTTCAAAGTCGACCGATAACACTTGTTCAACTTTTTCCTTCTGGCGATCAGTAATAACCGGTTCCAGCTCGGGCGTCTCTTTCTCCCCGTATAGCTCATCAATCTTTTGGTCGAACACGTTACGGTAATTTAGGCGCACACTATCCCACTTGTCTAAAGCGTTTCGACGCGAGTAGCTGGCTGTTGCGAGTAGAACCTCACCACCTTCCAGTTGAGCGTGCCTTTCCGTGACGGTTAGGTCTGCATACGCTGAAACAATCGCGCTATTATCGTCAGGGTAGAGCGCGTCAATATCGTTAATAAAGTCATGACTTCGCTTGCGTCGCTGCATTGATTCATTCAGCTTAATTAGTCGCTCTTTACGGCTTGGGTCGCTTTTAACAAGAGCAATGTAATCAGCAAAGAGTTTATCAATGACTTCTTGGCGCTTGATGCGTCCACGTTCTTTGAATGCACTGCGGTAGTCTTTCATCGCGTCAGAAATATAACCACGGATTTGATCGCGGTTCGAATAACCCGTCCAATCAAGTGCGTTTAACTCATTCTGTACCCATTCAACGACTCTGATTCTCGATATCATGTAAGAGCTCGCAGCTTCAATCAAATCTGATTCTAGATATGGTTGGTTTGCTTCATCACGCTCAACGGTGTTTATCGCGTTTTGTACAGCGGCCACAACGTCACTTTGTGTTGCAACGTTCCCGCCCGATTGTGCTTGTTGCATCCAATCGTCACCAACAAGCGCTTTGATTGTTCCATGCTCGCAGAATGTAACTATCCCACGACTTTCAAGATCGGCACTTGCTTGGGTGATAAGCGCTTTAACCAACGACTCGTCGCTTGGGTCCGGGTAAATCAAGAATGCGCCATCAGGGATCTCCATGCTATCAAGTTGCTTCACGCGCCCATTGGTCAGGTAAACCAGTGGGGTTTTGTGGTGGCCATACTTTGACAACAATCCGCGCTTGTGGAAATCAAAGAACGTCTCCCGGTCGATGGTGGACGGGATAGCACTAAGTGGGATACCACTTGCAATTCGAGATGCCAGCTCTTGCTCTGACTGATTCACATCGGCCAGCTGGTACCATTTTTCAAACGCGATGTTTGATTTACGGCTACCCGCGCTCGCGGTTGGGTTCTGCTCGTTTGGCTTGCTGACAATAATGCCTGTTGCGGTGCCTTCATTACGATTGAATTCTGATAGCGTGAGAATGTATTCCTCATGCTCGCCATCTTCTTTCCAATAATGAGTTGGAACGTTAACGTGATAAGTGAATCCCTTACGTAGAACGACGCCATTTTTCGTAGCATAAAGCTCCGGGTGTGTGGTGATATCCTCATAACCCGCCAGCGTGCCATCTTTGACTGACGCCTCAATAACTGACTTCAGTCGCTTGATTGCATTGCCCGCCTCGTTAGATAGCTTGATGGTTTTCTGAAGCTCTGCACGTTCCTTGGTTAGACGGAATAGCGAGTCTTTTTCTGACTTAAAGCGTCGGTATTCATAAGAGTTTCGTTTTTCGCCTTGCGCGTTTTCTTCCGCATCTTTCGTGCGTTCGGTTTGCGTCTCGATCTCTTCCACCAGCTCTTGTAGGCGCTGGCGAATTGGACCGAGGTCCGTGTTTGCAGCAATGGACGCCTGAACGTACTTGCTTACGTTAATCGCGGCTTGTCGCTGCTCTTCGCGTTTAATTCGGCGTTCGCGCTCGATGCGTGCTTGCTCGATACGTGCTTTCGCCAGTTCTGGATCCGCTGCCAGCATGATTGAGGTTTCGCTGCCATCGTCAGCACTGCCGTTTTCAACATAGCTTTCGTCACCAGAAAACAAGTCCTGAATCCATCGCGCTTTACGCTCAATAGTCTCGATACGGAACTGGTCAAATGATCCTTTGCCAGCGTAGTAATGGACATTGACGTTTGCTGCTTTTGAGCCGACACGCGCACCACGACCATTACGCTGAGTCAGGCTGGATGGAGTCCAAGGAAGGGTGAGGTGGTGAATATCAGTGGTGCCCCTGTGCAGGTTCACGCCCACTTCCCCTTTTTTGTTAAGAATCATGAACTTGTATTTGCTTGAGTTGTAAGCCTTCTCAAGCGCAGCCAAGCCCGCCTCTTCATCATCTTCCGTGGCTTTAGAGCCTTTTTTACCCGCTACCGTGTCACTGTTTAGAATGCCAATTTCTGACATATCACAACCGATATAATCGGCCACCATGCGAGCGATTTTAACGTGCTGCGTCTTCTCTTCAGTGAAGATTAGCTGCTTACCACCAGCCAGATAGCTTGCCTTGGCTGTCTCTAGGAACTTGGCGTATTTTGGTGATACCGGGTGTGAGAATTTCAGGCCCGCATCGTTGCACAATTTAGAGAATTGCCCGTCCAGCTCTTGAGCCAGTTTTAGCTCAAGGAATTTGCCATCGGTATTGATTTGGTAGTTAGCTTCAATCTCGACAGTTTCAGTCACCGCTTGCCCGGCGGCGTTAAGCACTGGCTCGCCTTCGTCGTCCAATTTCTCTCGACGGACCTTGATCGTCTTCGGCAATTTATCAACAACTTCATCAACCTTGCTCTTATCGTCTTTGTTGAATCGGTAAGTGACGACGCCGTGATATAGGTCCATATCGGTATTGGCCTTGTCCATCATTCGGATCAGGCTGAATACTGAGTCGTTCGGGTACTGCTCAATGATTTCTTGGTTTTCTGGCTCGTCAGGATTGCTCAAAGCGTCGGCACGCTGGCGCAACTCTTCATACACTTCCTTTTGTTCATCGCTCATTTCAACAACGTTGGTCATTGATTTAAGCGTTGGGACATGGACGTCAGATCGAACGTCTTCCGCGCTCATGGCGGTGGTGTAACGTCGGAAGATAGAGCGCAGAGCATCGAGGTTTTGGAAGCCAAGTAGTGCCTCTCGAGTGTCCACCTCACCAGATAGCTTGGTTACGGCAGTTTCCCCGGTGTGACCAAACAAACGGATAAAGTCGTCTGCATCCACAATACCCATATCGGCTAGGGTTTGAGGTGGCAACACTTGGGATAGCATGTTGAACAGATCAACCGGACTATTCACGGTCGGTGTCGCTGTTAGCATGTAAACGCCACGCCCGTCATTGCGGCTCTTGATGTGGTTGTTCTTGATCTGCATATCAAGCGCACGGTTGGCCTGAGCTGCATTAGGCAAGTAAGCAAGGCGGTTGCCATAGCCGCCCATTTTGTAGCTGTTTCTGAAATCGTGCCCTTCATCGACAATTACGCTGTCGAATAGCAAGTCTTCAAAGTAGGGAAGGGTTTCTTTTTTGGCCGTGCCGTCGTCAGAGTGTTTCTGCTTAAACTTCGCGTTTTTCTGAGCTTCGCGGTATGTCTTCGCTTCCTTGGCGTACTTGTTTGAACCAGCGACAAGGCCAGCATCCACCATGTTTTCCACGTTCTCGGTGATCGTGGCTGGTTTCAAAGGAATAGAGTTGTAAACGTCCTTGGTCATGAAGACCATTTGAGCGCTGCTTTGTGCCAGTGCGTGAAGCTGCTCGGCAATCTTCTTGCCGTTGGTGTTTACTTTGATTTTAGGGCGTTTGATTAAGTCGCCTTTCGCGTCTTTTCTCTCGTTCCCGTCCTCATCGAGTGCGACCTCTCGAACCAGTGCGCCATCGTCGTCACGCTCGAATTCGATGCCAATGAACACCTTGTTTTTTAGGTTGGCTTCACCAAAGAAAATATCCGACTCAAACAACCAGTTATCGAGTACCGATTTCGGCATAACATAAGCAATACGACTCGCCTTGTTATGCTGTATGAGATATTGGCCTAAACCCAAGGCTGTCAGCGTTTTACCTAACCCGGTACCAAGAGCAAGAATACCGTTGCCGTCAGCTGCGTGCTTACGGATAGTCGCGTTCTGGTAAGGCATAAACTTGATAGCACCAGAAACGTCCTCTAGGTCGATGCTTGTCGTCTCGTATGTCGGTTCAATCCAACCATTGAAAGCATCGTTGTAATCGCCTTCCAGTTCGTCAGCGTAAACGCTCGATGCACACCAGTTCGTAAAATCTCGATCTAGGTTTCGCATGCGCTCACGAACAATCGCTTTTTGTTCGTTGTCAGAGCCACCACGAACAGAGCCATTGTTTAGGTAGGATTCTACTTGGCGTTCGAATGCTTCATCTTGAGAGCTAACTTTCTTACCATCTCGCCAGCGGTACCCGGTGAACGTGTCGCCGTCGCCGTCTGCAACAAAGTCTTCAAAGCCTTGTTCATCAACCACAAAGCGGCCTAGCTGAAACTCCGTGTAACCTTGGTCATGAAGAAACTCAAGCATGATTCGCTTAGGGATCCACTTGTCGGTGAGTTTCATTTTGATCTGGTTAATTGGAATGGTTTTGCGCTTCTCATCAATGGTGTTTATCTGCTTGATGTAGTTCGCACGCAGCACTTCACTGTCGGTATTGGCTACCGCTTCGCTTAGGTTGCGTTTTTTGGCTGCGACATTGCCGCTGGTGGCCACACGCATTGGAGAGAAAGAACCGTCTCGATTTACGGCAACGTTTTCCATTCCCGCTAGGTGTTTCGTCAGCTGGTCGTCGTCTAGTTGAGAGGCTTCATTGAGGTAAGCCATTCGAATGTCAGTGAGACGAACAGAGCTCATTCCTTTGTCGTGTTCAAAGAAGTGCAATACATCGTCGATGCGCGACATATCGTATTGCTCCGCTTTGATAACGGTAAGTTCACCAGTAAGCAGATCGGAAAGCTGGCCATCTTTGCTCACTGAGTTCTGGTAGCGCAGCCAGTGAGAAGTGAGCTTGTCGTCAATGCCCTTGATGCCAGCGGGTAGGTTGCGTCCATGCTGCATGTGCATGGCCATCACATCGGCGCTAAGTTTGGTGCGTAGTGCGCTAACCTCATCATTATTGATAGATAGCTCGTTGTCTGTTCGGCTTAACTCAATAACGTTTTGTAGCTGCTCGATTTGTTTGCCAATCAAGATCCCCTTGTAGGCTTTTTCTCGAGCGCGAGGGGGGAGCTTTTTGATGTTGGCGACAATGGTTTTAAATTCGCCATGGCATAGATGGCCATAGTCATCATTGAGTGCAATGGCTTGCTCTGCGGTGAGTTTGCTCATTGCTTTTGTTGTGCTGGTGGCGTCACCAATTCCGTCGATGTGCTCAATGCCATAAGAGGCTATATCAAGCGTCTTTTGTTGCTCGGTAACGTGTACCGGGTGCCATTGCCCGGCGATGTATTCCATCTGCTGACCATTATGGAAAATGGTATCGCCATCGCTGTACTTATCGCTGATTGGCTCAACCGTATCGAGCTGATCCCATTCGATGCGAGATTCAAACCTGTGTGAGAGTGCCTTAGCAATTTGCTCGTTAGAGCGATCGCCACGGTCCACCAGCTTGCGGCCTTGGAATCCGATAGTTTGAGTGCCGTTGATGAATCGCTTGCCTTCTCGGTCAAACCAATGGCCATCAATCCAATCGGACCAAAGTACATTAGATTCAACCAATGTATTCTTGTCTGCATTCGCTATGCGTTCTGCGGCATCTTCAGAGTGTTTTCGCCAGATAACTAGGTCCGTAACCACACTAGAGCCGTCAAATACGCCAGAAGGTAAACGGTGCGCACCAAGGAATTCTGCTTTCATGGCCGTGCGCGTTCTGAAGCGTTTTAGCTTGGAACTGTCACAAATTTGAGTAGGTAGGACCAAAGCAATAAGACCGCCCGGTTTGGCCTTGTCGATAGAGCGCAATACAAAATACTGCTCGTTCTTCTTAACGTCTTTGTATTCGCTATCTTCAGCAATCGTGTCTGAACGGTCGCCGTATGGAGGGTTCCCGGTTACAACGTCATAGTTGCCGTTGTGTGGGTCCGTGGCGACGGCTTCAAAGCCACTAGAAATCACGTTGTCGTCAGGGTGAAGGATTTGGTTTATTGCTGAACTGGTCGGGTCCATCTCAACGGACGTCATAAGCGCGTTGTCTGGTTTGGTTTCGCTGAATACGCCCACGCCCGCAGCTGGTTCTAGGATGGAACCACCATTAAAGCCATAAGCGCTCATCGCTTCCCATACGGCACTTGCTACCCATTTAGGGGTGTAATACTCGTTAGTGGATCCACCAATGCCGCCCCAACCGGAATAGTCGCGCAGCTGTTCGCGTTCCTCTTCAGTGATTTTGCTAAAGTCGCCTTTAACGCGCTTAAGAATGGATTGTGCTAATTCGTTGGCTCTAACGCGAGCGCTTGCGGTTTTGAGGCTTTCAGGTGTGATGGATATGGAGTAGGTATTGAAGACCGAAAGTAGCTCACTGTGAGAGTTTGCCCCGAGCACTGCCGATCTGAGTTTTTCTAACATGGAATTTTCCTCAGTTAAAAAAAAAGCCGAGCACTTGGCTCGACTTTTTTATTGCTCCCCGCCTAAAAAAAACGCATGGAAATTCTGAACAACTAGGTTGTTCGCCATAATCTTTTTAATAGACAGCGCTCATTATTCCTAACAACTTTTTTACGGGCAATGTTATTTGATTTGCAAATCTGTATGTAACGCTTATTAAAAAATAAGCCTTGTGGGATTTAGTTCAATACTAAGTTATTTTATACACTCAATTTTTTAATGCTCCCCCGCATAAAGAAATCGCGTCCTTCTATTGAGGTCGCACAATGGCTCCGAAAAGCGAAGGTTCGCTAAAAAACCTAATGAAAATGGCGTTCCCTTTCTTCAATGAGGAAGATAACGCTAATGCAGGAGTGTCCTACGAGTCAGGTGCCGGGTATGGCGCTACGGCTTTCACTGAAGCTCATTCAGAACCGGGGCACTCTCCGCTTACAACCACTGGCAACAAAGAGGGCGACGTCGTCTCCCTTGTTCGCCTACCCAAAGATCGCTTTCTCAAATACGACATTCTTCAAGAGATGGCCGAAGACAGCACGATCTCTTCAGCTCTTAACTTGCACTTGTCTTATGCGCTTTCTACGCCGACTGATGGCGGGATGTGCATGTACCTCGAACCAATAGACGAGAAAGACACGGAATACGTGAAATCGCTCGAGCGTGAAGTGTTGACGCCAATTGCTCGCAATGCGTTTAACTGGGGCCGAGTCATGGCCACGTTTGGTGTGAATTACATTCGACCATATGCGGTACCGGGAAAAGGGATCACGCACTTTGAAAACAACTATTTCACCACGCCGCGACAGATACGAGAGTTTGAGCGTTCGGGACAGCTGGCCGGGTTCACTTCAGAAAGCCTGAAGCAAAAACCCAATGGGGATGAGGTTCGTCTTGCCGAGCCGTGGACGCTGGTTGCGTTGAAAATGCCAATGTACACACCGGATATCTATAACGAGCCAGTGAACTATACGGGTGAACAATACTCGCTGTATTCGGATGCGTACTCCCGAAGCGCTATAGAAACACAAAACTATGGTACTTCAATCCTAGAGTCTGCCTACGAATCGTGGACGCTCATGAGACAGTCTATTGCTTCTCTTTCAGCCAGCCGTGTGAATGCAGCCATGATTGACCGCATCATTACCGCCGAGATGGAAGGGTTAGATTCTGGTCGTGCAGCTGAATACATCAATGGTATCGCGCAGCAGTTCCAAAAAGACCGGGACAACATCATCAAGCACGCCAGCAAAACGGGCGTCGTTCCCACGGTAATTAACCGCATTCTGCCGTCGCTGTCTCCGGGTAAAGGGGGCTTAAACATCGACACGTTCAGTATCGATCCAAATATCGCGCATATCGAAGACGTTATGTTTCACCTTAAACGTATGTCGGGCGCTCTTGGTATCGATCCGTCGATGCTTGGTTTTGGTGATCTGCTTGCTGGTGGTTTAGGTGAGGGTGGTTACTTCAGAACGTCCATACAAGCGGCCCTGATTGCCAACATGATCCGCACTGCATTTTCAGAGTTAGTGCATCGCTCAATAGACATTCACACCATCTTCAAAGACGGCAAGGTCTGGACGGACCAAAACCGCCCTTATCGTCTCAAGTTCCATTCCGTGAACACCGCCATGCAGATTGAAGAAGGTCAAGCTCGAGAAAGCGCAGCAAATTACGCGACAACATTAGCGACCGTTCTCGACATGATTGAACAGTCTTCTATCTCCAACAGCCCATCGCTGAAAAGCCATTTTTATACGTCTGTTCTCAATATCGACGCAGAGAAATCCAAGCAGTTTATTAGCGAGCTCTCCAAGAAAGTAAGCAGTGACGATCAGCTTTTGGAGTCGGTCGGGCTAACCAAAAACGATGACATAGAACGAATGATTAAAGACGTCGTTCTCGATTTTCTTTCAAACATGTAAGAGGTAAAAATGAAAGGATTACAAAAAGTTAACGACCGATTCAGTCTATTTAATCACGGTCGAAGAATTGGTGCTAACAAGCGAAAATACATCGTGCAAGCCGTTCAAAAGCTCTTTGATACCGAAGAGGTGAAAGAGGCTTTACGCTTAGGCGAAGCCTACGGTTACTATGGCCATGCTCCGCGCCAGCGTGCGGGAAAGTTATCGTTAGGTGAAACCGAAGTGATCAACATCAACAACAAGCCTGTTGTTGTTGAGAATATTCCTTCAAACCGCACGATTATGATTGCTTGTGATAATGACGGTATTGTCTCTCACACAGAAGAATTTCTAGAGACGGAAACGGGCCGTATTGCGCGTTCTCTGCATCAAAGCAAAGCTGGTGGTTGGAGTTGGGCGACGGGTGGCCATGACAGCGCAAGCAACGCCATTGCGACTAGCTTCCATGGTGTTGATTATGTTCTACAGCCTAACTACCTATCACTGGATCATCCAGCCATGATGTTAGAAAGCGTCGAGCAGAAGAATGAAATGTTGCTTGAGTCGCTTCAGTCGGTTGGTGGGTTTGATACAAACAGTGCCGCTAACATCGTGGATTCATTCAATAATCAAATCGGTGTTTCACCAGAAATCATCACTGAGCTGGAAGGCGACAAAATGTATCTTGAGGGCGTGAATATGGAACTGAGAACGAAGCTCGATAGCGAGTCTCGATTCCGTAACATGCTGCTTGAGTCATTGAACAAACTACCGTTCTACATTACAGATGAGCAGAAAAACGCACTGGCCAGCATGAGCAACGAGCATGACTTTGAAGTCGTAAACGCGATGTTTGAGTCAATGGGGTCCACGCCGCTAGAGACGTTGCCGACAAGTCAGTACAAACCAGCCACGCTTTCATCGCGTTCGTTGGGTACTGGTCGCATTGAAGGAGAGATCAAATTTGATACCCCTAGACGCTTCACGTAAGTCACAAAAAGGATCTAAATCTGAGTAGACAAGCAATAAAGATTTGTTAGTAATTGAATGGGAGCATCTAGGCTCCCATTTTTTATTACATCAAAGTAGGGGCAATAGGTTTTAGGAATAGTTTGTTTTTCTTCCATTTCACCGGACGCCAGTTCCAATCCGCAATAGTTACTTCCTTGTATACGCCATGAATGTAACTAATCACACGAATTTCATCGACACCTTTATCAAAGTTGATTTCTGAGTTCGAACACAAAATAAGCTGGTTAGGCGTTTGTTTATGGACGTTAAAGGCACATCCTGACAAAGTTATTAACAATGACTTATCGAGTGTTGGCGCGTTCTTTTTTGGCACCTGATTGCGCTTGCGTTCCCGTTGTATCTCGTCTGCTTGTTCTTGGATTTGAGCAATTAGCTGGTCGGTTTTATTCATAATTAACAGAGTTATCCACAAAAATGATTAGGAATTTATGAGGCAAAAACCAAGAGTAGAACAAAGGAAAAGAATAGAAAAGTGATTTCTTGTTAGGAATAAAGCTTTGTTGGAACGTATTGAAGTCTGTTTTTAGGTGATCAATAATAGCCGCCGCTGTAGATCTTCTCGAGAATTGGATCTAAAGTATCAGACAGAAAAAAACCCGCTGGCAGGCGGGTCTTTTCAGAAAAGTGAACAAGCGATGTTTGCAGCATCCTTGTTCTGTTGTGTGGCAACAAAGTTGCCATGCGTACGTGTAACGCACTGGTGATTATAGCAACGCTCGATCTCCGGTGCAAACTTCCTTATGGAACAAATATGGATTTTTGCGTAAAAAATGCGCTAGAACTGAATCCGCGCTTCCTAAAAAGCGGGTTTAGAACTCAAGCCAGAAACATTTCAATCAGCCAACCGCTTAAGGTTCGCCAAATGGCGTGCTTAATGCAGGTTATCTCTGACCACACTCTCAAACATGACCATGCTTGCTTCGCGTTTACGGGTCGCTTACTAGCGATGTACAACAAAGTATCTGCAACATACCAAATCAAACCGATCAGCACTCGAACGTTAACAAATCGTCTCAAAGACGCTGAAAACCTTGGTCTTATCTCGCGTGATTACGCCCACAACCATGAAACAGGGCAGACTCGACGCCTTGTATCAGTGATCCTTGATGGCGTGAAATCTGTGTTCCCCGGTGTATTCAATTACGCTGCGAACTGTGCAAAAAAATATCATGCTCGCCATACGTTGCCATCGTCCCGGTCTGAGCTGGATAACTCTACTGAAGCTTGTTCGGAAAAGAGTTTTCAAGCATCTGAAAATACTAAGAATTGCGCACTTAAAGGATCAAAGGATCTCTCTAAAGAGAGTGATAAGTATAATGGCACGCCGTCTGATTCTTTCTTTCTGAAGTTCTTCAAGAAAGACGCCGACAATGCTAAGTCTCTTCAGCAATCAGCAAGACAAGGCCGTATTACTGCAAGTGGGGCTAAAAAGCTCATTGCTATTCATGCCAAGCATGGTGTGGATCTGGCTCAATCATTCAGACGCTATCTAAACAGTGTGATTGCTAAAGCTTATGCAGGATCTACTCAATCCACCGTAAGCAGTCCGTCATTAGAGGCGTACCAGCAATACCAAAGCACAATCCCTACAGATCAAGACGTTGCTGAAGGTAAGGCGGAATACTATCGTGATGGCGCGAGCCGAATGCAGATCCGCTGGCTAAATGGCTGATGTAATTAATATGTTAGTCAGTTCGTGACAGTTTTAACTTAAGCACAAAAACACGTTTGACTCGTTGACCGGGTGCGCTTGCAGGGGAGAGCATTATTCTTTTTGAAGAGTTAAAAAGAATATGGAAAAGGTTATTTTAGGTAAATCTCCCGTTCTGAAGCTCCCTTTAAGGCCAAAGAACCCGTCAGGATTGGAGATGGCGATATATAGGTTTCAGGTTAAAGCGTACAAGCATTACCACAAGATAAAGGATCTAGATAAAACCTCGCCTAAAGAGGTTAAAGAAGCAGAGGAAACCATTGCTCATTTGAATCGAGAACGTGCCAAGATTAACGCGCATGCACAGTTGCAAGAGCAGTTGCTTGCAGATTTGGAAGCGTATCGAGA
>WJXG01000127.1_pt1 | contig 15003 bp, 11 predicted proteins | sample 9266541 | NCBI WGS metagenome assembly WJXG01 (sample SAMN12697363, study PRJNA563984) | aquatic metagenome | isolation source: water samples from a prawn hatchery tank treated with erythromycin plated on... | place: Australia | collected 2018-10-17 | reverse complement strand
TCCCAGCTGAAAAGCATGAAACTCAGACAGAGCACTTTTTTCGATTAACGTTCCTTTTGCTTCAGGAAATAGAGCATAAAACTCATCACCTATTTTACAAAAGGAGTGGTGGTCACGCGTCAAAACAGGGGCAATTATAGTATTCAAATTTTGCGATAGCTTTCTCAGCAGCTCATGTTCTAACTTGATCTTAGCAACATTGCGAACACTATATTTTCTAAGATAATAAGTCTCTGAGGATTGGATACGAAAAACATGATTCGTCGCACCAGCTGATTGACGTTTTATACTAGCGTCTACACCAATCTGACTCCAGTTTTCACCTACCTCACGAACAAATTCACTCATAATTCCAGTTATCCCTTAGGTACATAACGCCCAGTTAAGGGGTGAAGCACGCAATGACTAAGCATCTGCATGGCACTTCAACACCGAAATCAACGCATACTAAAAATGCCACGCGTGCTGAATCCCTCTTGAACTGTTTGTTATGTTTTGGAGCCGAAGACGTCATATGCAGTGATGGCAGCCGCACCAATAGCGACTATCACCGCAAATACAGAAGCAAATAGCGTTGATTTATGGCGCTTATTATCTGCTTTCAAGTTAGCAACAACTGAAGCTAATATTGGAAACTGTATACAGTGAAGTTGACCATCAACTTTAAACTCGAATAGCTTAGCCTCAACATCTTTACTTTGCTGATATCTATAGACGTTAGCTAAATGATAATACAAACGCCCAAATACGAGCTCAGGATCGGCACCTAATTTACTAGCAACCAACTTGCAGTCAATTGGAACATATATCTTGCCTTTTCGAACGTAGGAGTCCTTATCATAAAGCTGGAAATCGGCTTTATATTGCTCATAAATACATTCCAACAGTTCCAAGTCACTCGGATTTTTAAACACTTACCGTTTCCTCAAAAAACATAACGCCCTGTTAAGGTGTGAGCAATGCAATACCGAAGCTCCCGCATACCACCTGAAACACTGAATGCAAAGCATAGTGAAAATGCCGCGCGTTGCGAATCACTCTTAAACAGTTTGTTATAACAACGATTTCTTCGATGCTGATGTTTATGCGTTACCCTGCTCGAAAGCTAAAATATTCTCGAATGCTATCTTGAAGTAAAGCTCATAGCTGTTTTGCTCTACATACCCTAAATGTGGGGTAGCCGTAACGTTTGGTAATGACAATAAAGGCTCGTTATCAAGCGATGCCGGTTCATTGTCAAATACATCAACGGCAGCTCGCTTAGTTGAGACCGCCGCCAGCTCGTTGTATAGCGCAGAGTTTTCTACAAGCTCTGAGCGACTAATGTTTACAAATAAAGAGTCGGGCTTCATTAAGCTCAAGTCCTGAGCTGTTACGCACGCCCTAGTTATTTCATTCAGACGTAAGTGAAGTGACACAATATCCGAACCAGAGAAAAATGCTTCCTTTGAAGCGACAGCTTCAAAGCCATGTTCAAGCGCAAGATTTCTAGATTCCTCACTTCCCCAAACAGCCACTGACATTTCAAATGCTTTTGCATATTGGGCAATTCGTTGTCCAATTTTTCCGTAGCCCCAAATACCAAGCTTCAAGCGCTTTAGAGTTCGACCTAAACCAAGCACCCCAGAGTTTTGCCATTTATCATTTTGGATGATTAGCTGAATAAGTTGGTACGTGGCGACTTGCCGCCATAATCAGCGCCCAAGCTAATTCCGAAGGAGCAACAGGAGAGCCACGCCCCTCCAACACCTTTACTCCATACTTTTCGCATAGGTGGACATCAATATGATTGCTGACTTTACCTGTTTGACTGATAACTTTAAGGTTAGATAACTGTGCAAGCAGTGACTCTGTAATCACTGTCCGTTCTCGGATTAAAACAAGAACCTCGGTCTCTTTTAGCTTAGCTACCAACTCCGTTTCAGGAAGTGTTTCGTTCAAGATGGACACATCGTGATGTGATAGTAATTCGAAACAATCTAACGTTCTAACTACATCCTGATAGTCATCTAAACTGTTATTTTCACGGAACTCTCCTTGTTGTTATAACGCCTCATTAAGGTGTGAGCAACGCTACTACCAAACCTTAACCATATCACCGTAAACACAAACCCCAACCTTTACACCAAAAATGCCAAGCGTTGGGAATCACTCTTAAATGCTTTGTTATTGCGCTAGTTATTACCGCAAGCCAAAGCACCCTTGATGCTGCTAACATTTTTCAATGTATTATCGAGCAATAAAGGAACTGATATAATGCGAGACTTGATCAAAGCAAAGTCAAAGCTTGAACTACCAGAAGGCATGCTTTCAAGCGTAATAGATGCTATGGCAGATTTGCACCCACAGCTACCTATATTTTTTTCTAGTGTCAGCTTCATATCTACTAGAGTTAGATTGTTACGGTCATAAGTATCGCTAGTATCAATAGAAACACAATTTGAAAGTGTATTCTCGAAGTCAACGAAACTACTTGCAGTCTGCTGCGCGAACGACAAAAAGGGGAGGCAACAAAATAATAAAATACAGATTCTAGCCAACATAAGTTCCACCATTAGTTTTTACATTCGGTTGGTATTTGATACTTAACATAAGCTTCCGAGCATCTGTTTTTTTGATAAACGCTCTAAGTTCATTGAAGAAGCGTCCTTCCACTTCGATACAGCCATGGCTGTATCCTTTAGTTGAATCATGAAGGTAAAAGCCACTTCTCGAAGGTCTGCATCTTTTTTTGGTAACCTCGTCGTATGGTTCAAAGCGCACCCGATTATAGCCCCAGTTAGCCCAGTAAGGATCACACTCGCCTGCGCTTTCTCCACGCGGTATTTCTTGAACCTGCCATGATGGTTTAAGCACACAAAAGCCAGAACCATCATCTTCAGCCAAAGCTCCCAATATAAGAGGAATATAGTATTTTCCCTCTGGGACAGGACCTTTATCTGGAATACACTGGTCTTCAGGGTATTGATAACCCTTCATTCCAGAAGTCGCTTTAAAGGTACCGCGCCCGTGCCACTTCAGCTCTGTTCCTGTATAAACCAAACTCTCCATGTGTAACTCTTTTTCACTTTGAAAAGGCAAATATTCACTCAAATGAATAACGAATTAAACTGTATGTTTTAGTTTAATTTATCGCATCTTATGCCAGAGACAGGCGGTAATTGAAATTGCGATCAATGCAACACTATCGCCTAGCGCTATAACGCCCAGTTGAGGGGGGAAGCACGCAATAACCAAGTTTCTGCATGGCACTTCAACACCGAAACCAACGCATACCAAAAATGCCACGCGTGCTGAATCCCACTTGAACTGTTTGTTAGTACGCTGCCCCTAAAGCCTTTGGCACACGCCAAGATATTGAAATATAGCACGAAATTTATGGCTTAAAACACTGAAACCAAACGGACAGCTGCCAAATTGAAAACTAGCGTCAAAACGTAAGTTGGCTAAGAGAAAAACATGCCTAACTACCCTTTTTTACCGGTTTCAAATTAGCAAAGGATACGATCACGGAACTCAACCGCAGCGACAATAAAACTACATTTTTGCTGCTGAAACCAACAACATCAAAGAAGGCGCGCCAAAGAAATAGCCCAAAAGTTAGAAACCGTAAACGGTGAAGTCAAAGCAAACTCAACTCATATAGTGCCACCGGAAAGAACGTGAAAGGCACAGTTTTTCAGGTGTAAAGCAAAGCGGAGAAACCGATAAACTCCGAAGATTTTAACTTTTGATGCTAAGCATTAAGGTGTGAGCAACGCTACCACGAAACCTAATCATACCACCGTAAACACAAAACCCAGCGATGGAGTAAAAATGCCACGCGTTGGGAATCACTCTTAAATGCTTTGTTAGCCTTTAGTTTTAATCTTCTACCCAAATATCATTAGGGAGATCTTTTTTATTGGTTGGAGGCAATTCTCTATCAGAATTCTCTGGCCACTCTGGGGATAACGCCATTTTGATATCATCGGCATCTACATAGGCTATAATTTCAACCTGCTGATCTGTCTCCCACACCTCTCCACTCCACAGCATGAAGTCATATCTACCTATAGATTGCCCCAACTTCAGTGCTACAAAGTAAATGCCGGGAGTTGGTGGTGTGCCTTTTTTCCAGTTTAAAGTGGTTTTCATATTTGTTCCTATAAATTTTTATTGCTAAAGCTATCAGCAATATCAGACATTTCCAATAAATATAATAGGTTATTTTTGTAGGCGTGATGAGCATTATCTAGCAAACCAATAAGTAAATAGCAATTGTCATCAAAATAGTTACTAGAATAGATAAGAGCTGTATTGCTAGTTTTATCAAATGCAAACTTCTTCAAGTTCCAACGCTTGGACGTTTTATCTTTTATATGTATATGTCGCAACCCGGATAATCGAAGCTTTTCGGGAAAATCAAACGTCGTATCTCTCCCAAAATCATGTGGTTGCACACCTTTTTCCTTGTGCTCACGAAACTTGTTTTTTAAAGCCTCATAAACATCAGGGGAGAGCGAATCTTTAAACGGCTTATAAGCAAATATTCTATTCACTATTCCTCTTCCACAATGAGTATAGTTTTTGCTATCTCAGCTCGTGACAATATTTTTCTCTTTGAGTTGGCCGCAGCAGAAATAATCCGCACCTTGTCATGCAACGGATCTCCTGAATAAGTTACACATTGAGATTTTGATTTTAATAATACAATAGGTCGATTTTTTATTTTCATTTGTTGATCTCCTTTTCTCGAGAGATCGAAGATATTCAGTCCAAACTTATTTACCTATTTGTCAATCGTCGATATGCGACAAAACCAATGACTACTGTGTAACACAATGAAATACGTAGCTGAGTTCGGTAAAAAGGCTAACGCCCAATTAAGGGGTGAACAACGCTTCCACCCAACCTAAAGCATTGTGCCATAAACACTAAATTTGAAGTAGAAGCAAAAATGCCGAGCGTTGTGAATCCCTCTTAAATTGCTTGTTAAGTGCCTATTTGCGCCATATGCAATTGTGGTATTATACATACCTTATATAGTTTAAGTCTTCGGGATTATGGCAAAAATTAATTTAGGTAAACTAGGCGAAACAGATTTTGTTAGATGGTGTACCCAAACTGGATTGATTACTAACAGCTCAAATGAAGAAGATGTCGCAGGTTGGGATTACTTAGTTGAGTTTCCAACTATGCATAGTTCTAACACCCCCAATGACAGAGCAGCACTCCCATTCGAGTGCAAAGTTCAAGTAAAAGCGACACAGAGAAAAGACAAGCGCCTTGGAATTAAATTGTCAGTTCTTCAGCGCTTGGTTAACTATAATTACCCAGCTTTTATTTTATTTCTTGAGTACACAAATCAAGCGCAACTTACTATTGAAAACGCATATTTAGTGCACATCGATGACAAGCTCATAGAGCGAACGCTCAAGAAATTGAGAGAAAACGATTTACTAGCAAAGCCGAAAGAGTTGAACAAAGTAAAACTCTCTGTCAGCTACAATGCAAGTCATCAACTACCAAACTTGAGTGGCGACGCTCTAAGACTGTCGATTGAAAACTTCTCACGCACTTGTGTTGATACATACATAAAACAAAAACAATCACTTCGAAACAACATAGGTTACCAAGATGGTGGAATCACCATGACTTGTACTTTTGGAAAAGGTAACTTCAATAAACAGCATTTCATTGAAATGTCATTAGGTCTACGAGAATCAATTGATGTGGATAGATTCGTTGTTAAAGACGAAAGATTTAATCTAGCGAATGATAAATTCATAATGTCTCAGTCAGAGTCAGGAAAACTGACCATTCGTAATGAAACTTCGAGACAATGCAAAATAAGAGTAAAAACCAGTAAGTATTCCCCTGCGATCACTTTCGATGCAGAACTAATCACACTGCCTATAAACCCTTTATTACACAAAGATGAGCAAACTTTACTGCTAAAGACTACATTATTTACATTCGTATTGGAGGGGCTAAAGCCAGGAACAAATACGAACAAAATCATGTTCACATTAGATCAGACATGCAAACTTGATGACGTACTATCAGTGCTCAAGGTTTTCTCTTTTACTAACAATGGTTTGATAATGGAAATCGAAGGTTTACATGAAACAACTATAAAGTTTGATATTGCCTTTAATCTTCCAGAACCTTATGAACAAGAATTCATCCAAAGCTTGGAAAGCATCATAAATACTTTTGAAATCGATAGAACTAGCGAAGCAAACTTTAACCACATAGCACACCAAGAAGATAACATTGTACTGATTAATAGCTTACTAAAAAACAACATTAGAGATGGTTATATAGATACTCAAGAGCCAATTCCAGATGACCCAACTGAATTCGTTTTCTTGGAAGCAATGTTTATCAACCTTGGTAAGGTCATTGTTGGTGGACTATTTGGTCTACATGCAAGCAAAGAGTCAGCAACAACATTCAAAATCGATAGAGCCGAGTTATTACAACCAATTTGCTCTTACGATTCTATTTCGGACGACGAACTCTCCAGCATATTTGAACAAACCAAGGCTCAATTCGATGATGAAGACATCTTACTTGTCACCAGAAACTGATGTACGTCGACTGAGCACTTAACGCCCTGTTAAGGTGTGAGCAACGTAATACTGAAGCTACCGCATACCACCTTAATCACTAAACACAACGCATCGTAAAAATGACACGCGTTGCGAATCACTCTTAAACAGTTTGTTATACGCGTAGTTCACACAAGATCTGTTTCAGTAAAGTTCGTTTTAAATGTGAAAGCAAATGGCGTATCTCCATGGTCTCGCAAATGTTGAAGGCGGGACAACGCTTCTTGTGGCGTTGGTATATGGCCGTCTTCAACCCACCATAAAACATAAGTATCTTCTGCCAATCGATGAAACCATTCGCTTTTGCGGCGCATGAAATCTCTATGGCCAGTGCGAAACATAAAATTTTTAAGTGAGTCAATATTTTCCCAAACTGACATATTTACAATCATGTTTGGATCATCAAACAACTTAATGCTTGTAGCATCACCAGAGTCGTCTTTTAAACGCCAGATAAAACCTTCACTTTCTTCAGCTATGCCATTAACCAGGTCTAAATTGTCTACAAATTCTTTAATTTCAGGCGCATCCAAAGGATATTTGGCAAGCGCAATATTTAACTGTGCTAATTTCATTTCATGACCCTCCTTGGTCAATAAGCGTATAACGCCGCATTAAGGGGTGAACAACGCATTCCACCCGCCTAAAAGCATGTGCCGTAAAAACTAAAGCTAATTCAAACCAAAACTGCCAAGCGTTGTGAATCCCTCTTGAATGCTTTGTTAGTTGCCAACGAGAAAAACGTAGCCAAAACAGAATATTTAGGGTTAATGTTCGTGCATTTTTGGCTCGGTTTTGTATTTCAAATTTTAGTCTTTTAGGTTTGTGCAAATCAGGCTTTGTTTTTTTGTGGTCGGATTTTCCGTTTCAGAAGCCGATTCACTTGTTGAAAGTCAGCTTTGTAATATTGTCTTTTCAAAAGATCTTTTTGGTGTTGTTAATCCGTTTTCTACGGCGTTTTGAGTTCCAAGTGGTTTCAGTGACAGGCGCTTTGAAACTGCGCCTGATTTGAGTTTCTTAAAACACGTAAAGCTAGTGTTGGCAAAGCGGTAATCAACTCCAAACCTAAGCCTTGGGTTTGGCAACTAACAAAGCATTCAAGAGGGATTCACAACGCTTGGCAGTTTTGGTTTGAATTAGCTTTAGTTTTTACGGCACATGCTTTTAGGCGGGTGGAATGCGTTGTTCACCCCTTAATGCGGCGTTATACGCTTATTGACCAAGGAGGGTCATGAAATGAAATTAGCACAGTTAAATATTGCGCTTGCCAAATATCCTTTGGATGCGCCTGAAATTAAAGAATTTGTAGACAATTTAGACCTGGTTAATGGCATAGCTGAAGAAAGTGAAGGTTTTATCTGGCGTTTAAAAGACGACTCTGGTGATGCTACAAGCATTAAGTTGTTTGATGATCCAAACATGATTGTAAATATGTCAGTTTGGGAAAATATTGACTCACTTAAAAATTTTATGTTTCGCACTGGCCATAGAGATTTCATGCGCCGCAAAAGCGAATGGTTTCATCGATTGGCAGAAGATACTTATGTTTTATGGTGGGTTGAAGACGGCCATATACCAACGCCACAAGAAGCGTTGTCCCGCCTTCAACATTTGCGAGACCATGGAGATACGCCATTTGCTTTCACATTTAAAACGAACTTTACTGAAACAGATCTTGTGTGAACTACGCGTATAACAAACTGTTTAAGAGTGATTCGCAACGCGTGTCATTTTTACGATGCGTTGTGTTTAGTGATTAAGGTGGTATGCGGTAGCTTCAGTATTACGTTGCTCACACCTTAACAGGGCGTTAAGTGCTCAGTCGACGTACATCAGTTTCTGGTGACAAGTAAGATGTCTTCATCATCGAATTGAGCCTTGGTTTGTTCAAATATGCTGGAGAGTTCGTCGTCCGAAATAGAATCGTAAGAGCAAATTGGTTGTAATAACTCGGCTCTATCGATTTTGAATGTTGTTGCTGACTCTTTGCTTGCATGTAGACCAAATAGTCCACCAACAATGACCTTACCAAGGTTGATAAACATTGCTTCCAAGAAAACGAATTCAGTTGGGTCATCTGGAATTGGCTCTTGAGTATCTATATAACCATCTCTAATGTTGTTTTTTAGTAAGCTATTAATCAGTACAATGTTATCTTCTTGGTGTGCTATGTGGTTAAAGTTTGCTTCGCTAGTTCTATCGATTTCAAAAGTATTTATGATGCTTTCCAAGCTTTGGATGAATTCTTGTTCATAAGGTTCTGGAAGATTAAAGGCAATATCAAACTTTATAGTTGTTTCATGTAAACCTTCGATTTCCATTATCAAACCATTGTTAGTAAAAGAGAAAACCTTGAGCACTGATAGTACGTCATCAAGTTTGCATGTCTGATCTAATGTGAACATGATTTTGTTCGTATTTGTTCCTGGCTTTAGCCCCTCCAATACGAATGTAAATAATGTAGTCTTTAGCAGTAAAGTTTGCTCATCTTTGTGTAATAAAGGGTTTATAGGCAGTGTGATTAGTTCTGCATCGAAAGTGATCGCAGGGGAATACTTACTGGTTTTTACTCTTATTTTGCATTGTCTCGAAGTTTCATTACGAATGGTCAGTTTTCCTGACTCTGACTGAGACATTATGAATTTATCATTCGCTAGATTAAATCTTTCGTCTTTAACAACGAATCTATCCACATCAATTGATTCTCGTAGACCTAATGACATTTCAATGAAATGCTGTTTATTGAAGTTACCTTTTCCAAAAGTACAAGTCATGGTGATTCCACCATCTTGGTAACCTATGTTGTTTCGAAGTGATTGTTTTTGTTTTATGTATGTATCAACACAAGTGCGTGAGAAGTTTTCAATCGACAGTCTTAGAGCGTCGCCACTCAAGTTTGGTAGTTGATGACTTGCATTGTAGCTGACAGAGAGTTTTACTTTGTTCAACTCTTTCGGCTTTGCTAGTAAATCGTTTTCTCTCAATTTCTTGAGCGTTCGCTCTATGAGCTTGTCATCGATGTGCACTAAATATGCGTTTTCAATAGTAAGTTGCGCTTGATTTGTGTACTCAAGAAATAAAATAAAAGCTGGGTAATTATAGTTAACCAAGCGCTGAAGAACTGACAATTTAATTCCAAGGCGCTTGTCTTTTCTCTGTGTCGCTTTTACTTGAACTTTGCACTCGAATGGGAGTGCTGCTCTGTCATTGGGGGTGTTAGAACTATGCATAGTTGGAAACTCAACTAAGTAATCCCAACCTGCGACATCTTCTTCATTTGAGCTGTTAGTAATCAATCCAGTTTGGGTACACCATCTAACAAAATCTGTTTCGCCTAGTTTACCTAAATTAATTTTTGCCATAATCCCGAAGACTTAAACTATATAAGGTATGTATAATACCACAATTGCATATGGCGCAAATAGGCACTTAACAAGCAATTTAAGAGGGATTCACAACGCTCGGCATTTTTGCTTCTACTTCAAATTTAGTGTTTATGGCACAATGCTTTAGGTTGGGTGGAAGCGTTGTTCACCCCTTAATTGGGCGTTAGCCTTTTTACCGAACTCAGCTACGTATTTCATTGTGTTACACAGTAGTCATTGGTTTTGTCGCATATCGACGATTGACAAATAGGTAAATAAGTTTGGACTGAATATCTTCGATCTCTCGAGAAAAGGAGATCAACAAATGAAAATAAAAAATCGACCTATTGTATTATTAAAATCAAAATCTCAATGTGTAACTTATTCAGGAGATCCGTTGCATGACAAGGTGCGGATTATTTCTGCTGCGGCCAACTCAAAGAGAAAAATATTGTCACGAGCTGAGATAGCAAAAACTATACTCATTGTGGAAGAGGAATAGTGAATAGAATATTTGCTTATAAGCCGTTTAAAGATTCGCTCTCCCCTGATGTTTATGAGGCTTTAAAAAACAAGTTTCGTGAGCACAAGGAAAAAGGTGTGCAACCACATGATTTTGGGAGAGATACGACGTTTGATTTTCCCGAAAAGCTTCGATTATCCGGGTTGCGACATATACATATAAAAGATAAAACGTCCAAGCGTTGGAACTTGAAGAAGTTTGCATTTGATAAAACTAGCAATACAGCTCTTATCTATTCTAGTAACTATTTTGATGACAATTGCTATTTACTTATTGGTTTGCTAGATAATGCTCATCACGCCTACAAAAATAACCTATTATATTTATTGGAAATGTCTGATATTGCTGATAGCTTTAGCAATAAAAATTTATAGGAACAAATATGAAAACCACTTTAAACTGGAAAAAAGGCACACCACCAACTCCCGGCATTTACTTTGTAGCACTGAAGTTGGGGCAATCTATAGGTAGATATGACTTCATGCTGTGGAGTGGAGAGGTGTGGGAGACAGATCAGCAGGTTGAAATTATAGCCTATGTAGATGCCGATGATATCAAAATGGCGTTATCCCCAGAGTGGCCAGAGAATTCTGATAGAGAATTGCCTCCAACCAATAAAAAAGATCTCCCTAATGATATTTGGGTAGAAGATTAAAACTAAAGGCTAACAAAGCATTTAAGAGTGATTCCCAACGCGTGGCATTTTTACTCCATCGCTGGGTTTTGTGTTTACGGTGGTATGATTAGGTTTCGTGGTAGCGTTGCTCACACCTTAATGCTTAGCATCAAAAGTTAAAATCTTCGGAGTTTATCGGTTTCTCCGCTTTGCTTTACACCTGAAAAACTGTGCCTTTCACGTTCTTTCCGGTGGCACTATATGAGTTGAGTTTGCTTTGACTTCACCGTTTACGGTTTCTAACTTTTGGGCTATTTCTTTGGCGCGCCTTCTTTGATGTTGTTGGTTTCAGCAGCAAAAATGTAGTTTTATTGTCGCTGCGGTTGAGTTCCGTGATCGTATCCTTTGCTAATTTGAAACCGGTAAAAAAGGGTAGTTAGGCATGTTTTTCTCTTAGCCAACTTACGTTTTGACGCTAGTTTTCAATTTGGCAGCTGTCCGTTTGGTTTCAGTGTTTTAAGCCATAAATTTCGTGCTATATTTCAATATCTTGGCGTGTGCCAAAGGCTTTAGGGGCAGCGTACTAACAAACAGTTCAAGTGGGATTCAGCACGCGTGGCATTTTTGGTATGCGTTGGTTTCGGTGTTGAAGTGCCATGCAGAAACTTGGTTATTGCGTGCTTCCCCCCTCAACTGGGCGTTATAGCGCTAGGCGATAGTGTTGCATTGATCGCAATTTCAATTACCGCCTGTCTCTGGCATAAGATGCGATAAATTAAACTAAAACATACAGTTTAATTCGTTATTCATTTGAGTGAATATTTGCCTTTTCAAAGTGAAAAAGAGTTACACATGGAGAGTTTGGTTTATACAGGAACAGAGCTGAAGTGGCACGGGCGCGGTACCTTTAAAGCGACTTCTGGAATGAAGGGTTATCAATACCCTGAAGACCAGTGTATTCCAGATAAAGGTCCTGTCCCAGAGGGAAAATACTATATTCCTCTTATATTGGGAGCTTTGGCTGAAGATGATGGTTCTGGCTTTTGTGTGCTTAAACCATCATGGCAGGTTCAAGAAATACCGCGTGGAGAAAGCGCAGGCGAGTGTGATCCTTACTGGGCTAACTGGGGCTATAATCGGGTGCGCTTTGAACCATACGACGAGGTTACCAAAAAAAGATGCAGACCTTCGAGAAGTGGCTTTTACCTTCATGATTCAACTAAAGGATACAGCCATGGCTGTATCGAAGTGGAAGGACGCTTCTTCAATGAACTTAGAGCGTTTATCAAAAAAACAGATGCTCGGAAGCTTATGTTAAGTATCAAATACCAACCGAATGTAAAAACTAATGGTGGAACTTATGTTGGCTAGAATCTGTATTTTATTATTTTGTTGCCTCCCCTTTTTGTCGTTCGCGCAGCAGACTGCAAGTAGTTTCGTTGACTTCGAGAATACACTTTCAAATTGTGTTTCTATTGATACTAGCGATACTTATGACCGTAACAATCTAACTCTAGTAGATATGAAGCTGACACTAGAAAAAAATATAGGTAGCTGTGGGTGCAAATCTGCCATAGCATCTATTACGCTTGAAAGCATGCCTTCTGGTAGTTCAAGCTTTGACTTTGCTTTGATCAAGTCTCGCATTATATCAGTTCCTTTATTGCTCGATAATACATTGAAAAATGTTAGCAGCATCAAGGGTGCTTTGGCTTGCGGTAATAACTAGCGCAATAACAAAGCATTTAAGAGTGATTCCCAACGCTTGGCATTTTTGGTGTAAAGGTTGGGGTTTGTGTTTACGGTGATATGGTTAAGGTTTGGTAGTAGCGTTGCTCACACCTTAATGAGGCGTTATAACAACAAGGAGAGTTCCGTGAAAATAACAGTTTAGATGACTATCAGGATGTAGTTAGAACGTTAGATTGTTTCGAATTACTATCACATCACGATGTGTCCATCTTGAACGAAACACTTCCTGAAACGGAGTTGGTAGCTAAGCTAAAAGAGACCGAGGTTCTTGTTTTAATCCGAGAACGGACAGTGATTACAGAGTCACTGCTTGCACAGTTATCTAACCTTAAAGTTATCAGTCAAACAGGTAAAGTCAGCAATCATATTGATGTCCACCTATGCGAAAAGTATGGAGTAAAGGTGTTGGAGGGGCGTGGCTCTCCTGTTGCTCCTTCGGAATTAGCTTGGGCGCTGATTATGGCGGCAAGTCGCCACGTACCAACTTATTCAGCTAATCATCCAAAATGATAAATGGCAAAACTCTGGGGTGCTTGGTTTAGGTCGAACTCTAAAGCGCTTGAAGCTTGGTATTTGGGGCTACGGAAAAATTGGACAACGAATTGCCCAATATGCAAAAGCATTTGAAATGTCAGTGGCTGTTTGGGGAAGTGAGGAATCTAGAAATCTTGCGCTTGAACATGGCTTTGAAGCTGTCGCTTCAAAGGAAGCATTTTTCTCTGGTTCGGATATTGTGTCACTTCACTTACGTCTGAATGAAATAACTAGGGCGTGCGTAACAGCTCAGGACTTGAGCTTAATGAAGCCCGACTCTTTATTTGTAAACATTAGTCGCTCAGAGCTTGTAGAAAACTCTGCGCTATACAACGAGCTGGCGGCGGTCTCAACTAAGCGAGCTGCCGTTGATGTATTTGACAATGAACCGGCATCGCTTGATAACGAGCCTTTATTGTCATTACCAAACGTTACGGCTACCCCACATTTAGGGTATGTAGAGCAAAACAGCTATGAGCTTTACTTCAAGATAGCATTCGAGAATATTTTAGCTTTCGAGCAGGGTAACGCATAAACATCAGCATCGAAGAAATCGTTGTTATAACAAACTGTTTAAGAGTGATTCGCAACGCGCGGCATTTTCACTATGCTTTGCATTCAGTGTTTCAGGTGGTATGCGGGAGCTTCGGTATTGCATTGCTCACACCTTAACAGGGCGTTATGTTTTTTGAGGAAACGGTAAGTGTTTAAAAATCCGAGTGACTTGGAACTGTTGGAATGTATTTATGAGCAATATAAAGCCGATTTCCAGCTTTATGATAAGGACTCCTACGTTCGAAAAGGCAAGATATATGTTCCAATTGACTGCAAGTTGGTTGCTAGTAAATTAGGTGCCGATCCTGAGCTCGTATTTGGGCGTTTGTATTATCATTTAGCTAACGTCTATAGATATCAGCAAAGTAAAGATGTTGAGGCTAAGCTATTCGAGTTTAAAGTTGATGGTCAACTTCACTGTATACAGTTTCCAATATTAGCTTCAGTTGTTGCTAACTTGAAAGCAGATAATAAGCGCCATAAATCAACGCTATTTGCTTCTGTATTTGCGGTGATAGTCGCTATTGGTGCGGCTGCCATCACTGCATATGACGTCTTCGGCTCCAAAACATAACAAACAGTTCAAGAGGGATTCAGCACGCGTGGCATTTTTAGTATGCGTTGATTTCGGTGTTGAAGTGCCATGCAGATGCTTAGTCATTGCGTGCTTCACCCCTTAACTGGGCGTTATGTACCTAAGGGATAACTGGAATTATGAGTGAATTTGTTCGTGAGGTAGGTGAAAACTGGAGTCAGATTGGTGTAGACGCTAGTATAAAACGTCAATCAGCTGGTGCGACGAATCATGTTTTTCGTATCCAATCCTCAGAGACTTATTATCTTAGAAAATATAGTGTTCGCAATGTTGCTAAGATCAAGTTAGAACATGAGCTGCTGAGAAAGCTATCGCAAAATTTGAATACTATAATTGCCCCTGTTTTGACGCGTGACCACCACTCCTTTTGTAAAATAGGTGATGAGTTTTATGCTCTATTTCCTGAAGCAAAAGGAACGTTAATCGAAAAAAGTGCTCTGTCTGAGTTTCATGCTTTTCAGCTGGGA
>WJXG01000126.1_pt1 | contig 15015 bp, 17 predicted proteins | sample 9266541 | NCBI WGS metagenome assembly WJXG01 (sample SAMN12697363, study PRJNA563984) | aquatic metagenome | isolation source: water samples from a prawn hatchery tank treated with erythromycin plated on... | place: Australia | collected 2018-10-17 | reverse complement strand
GCCTTGACCAACCCAGTGGTTAACGCGATCTAGGTCTAGACGTAGACCTTCTTCTTGACCTTGAGCAGTTGGGTTAAAGAAACCAACTTTCTCGATGAAACGGCCAGTTGCTGCATTGCGGCTGTCCGCTACTACGATTTGATAAAATGGACGCTTCTTAGCGCCGTGACGTGCCAAACGAATGGTTACCATGTCGTCCTCTTTGCTTTCTCAAAAATAAAATTAACCCCAGAAACCATTTATCGCTAAACAGTTTGGGGCTCGTGCCAAAATAAAGCTCCGGAATTTTACTCTTATTCCGGAGCAATGCAAGGTATTTAGCTACTTTTTCACCACCATAAAATGAGATTTAAGTTTGTGACTTAGCTAACACCTTGAATTTTTTGTTGCTGGGTGAAATTAGCGTCCAAATGGATTGAAGCCACCGCCTCCCATTCCGCCCATACCACCCATCATGCCTTGCATGTTGCGCATCATGCCTTTCATGCCACCTTTCTGCATTTTCTTCATCATCTTCTGCATCTGAGTGAACTGTTTAAGCAGGCGATTAACGTCTTGTACTTGGGTACCAGAACCTGCGGCAATACGTTTCTTGCGTGAGCCTTTAATGAGCTCAGGGCGCTGACGCTCTTTCATCGTCATCGAGTTGATGATCGCTTCCATCTGCTTGAACATCTTATCGTCAACTTTGTCTTTCACGTTGTCCGGTAAATTGCTCATGCCTGGTAGCTTGTCCATCATCCCCATCATGCCGCCCATGTTTTGCATCTGACCAAGCTGTTCACGGAAGTCTTCAAGGTCAAAGCCTTTCTTCTCTTTAAACTTCTTAGCCAGCTTCTCTGCTTTATCTTGGTCAACATTACGTTGCAGATCTTCGATAAGCGACAGGACGTCACCCATACCAAGAATACGAGATGCGACACGATCCGGGTGGAACGGTTCTAGTGCGTCGGTTTTCTCACCAACACCGAGGAATTTGATTGGTTTGCCTGTGATATGGCGAACCGATAGCGCTGCACCACCACGTGCATCACCATCTACTTTGGTCAGAACCACACCCGTTAGAGGCAGCGTATCACCGAAAGCTTTGGCCGTGTTCGCCGCATCTTGACCTGTCATCGCATCGACAACAAACAGAGTCTCAACAGGGTTAATCGCAGTATGCAGCTCTTGAATCTCAGCCATCATCTGCTCATCAACAGCTAAACGACCCGCCGTATCGACAAGAAGTACGTCGTAGAATTTCTTCTTCGCATGGTCGATAGCGGCATTAGCGATATCAATCGGCTTTTGATCAGCTGAAGATGGGAAGAAATCAACACCAACATCTGAAGCCAGTGTTTCTAGCTGTTTGATCGCCGCAGGACGGTAAACGTCGGCAGATACAACCAGCACTTTCTTCTTATCGCGCTCTTTTAATAACTTTGAAAGCTTACCAACAGAAGTCGTTTTACCTGCACCCTGCAGACCAGCCATTAATACAACAGCAGGTGGCTGAGCCGCTAGGTTAAGCGCTTCGTTGGACTCACCCATCACCGCTTCAAGCTCAGCTTGAACGATCTTAATGAACTCTTGGCCTGGTGTTAGAGATTTCGAAACCTCTACCCCAACGGCGCTCTCTTTAATACGCTTAATAAATTCACGTACAACCGGAAGAGCAACGTCAGCTTCAAGAAGCGCCATACGCACTTCACGCAACGTCTCTTTAATATTGTCTTCGGTCAGACGACCTTTACCGCTGATGTTTTTCAGCGTTTTGGATAAGCGATCCGTTAAATTCTCAAACATCTTAGTCTCTTTACCCAGACGGTGTGCAAGGAGGCTCGCCCGTCAATATTGGCGAAAAATTACTATGAGTATACCTTAGCCAACCCATGCTTGACACTGCCTAGATAACTTTTGATATCTCAAGTCACGCAAATGAGCGAGATAAGTCATAGCTCAAGCCGTTGATGCAAGGTATAATTTGTTAAAAATTCACCAGCTCTAGAGAATAATGGATAACCTAATCGCCGTTGTTGCAGCCATACTTTATCTATTAGCGATTGCAACCATCGTTCCGGGACTTGTACATCAAACAGGGATCCGCGTAAAAACAGTCTTCGTTAGTGCCATTCTAGCGTTGGCTTTTCATGCGTGGTTGCTAAGCGATCTTATTTTAGGCAGCTCCGGACAAAACCTCAGTATTCTGAATGTCGCCTCATTAATCGGCTTTATTATCTCTTTAGTCATGAGTGGCGCGATGTTAAAAACTCGCCTCTGGTTCTTACTGCCGGTGGTGTACAGTTTCTCTGCAATGAACCTTGTTGCGGCAGCTTTTTTACCGAGTACTTTTATTACTCATCTAGAACAAGACCCTAAGCTGCTGATTCATATCTCCTTGGCACTATTCTCTTACTCGACTTTGACCATTGGTGCTTTGTACGCCTTACAGTTGGCATGGCTTGACCATAAACTTAAAACCAAGAAAGCCTTGGCGATCAATCCTAACTTGCCACCTCTACTAATGGTTGAGCGTCAACTATTCAATATCATCTTAATTGGTAATCTACTACTGACAGGGACACTACTGACTGGCTTTATCTTTGTCCAAGATATGTTTGCTCAAGGCAAAGCGCATAAAGGCATCCTTTCGTTTATTGCGTGGGTTGTCTATTCAGTACTGCTTTGGGGACACTATCAGAAAGGCTGGCGCGGCAGGAAGGTGACTTGGTTTGCCGTCGCAGGTGCCACTTTACTGACCCTAGCTTACTTTGGCAGCCGATTTGTACGGGAAATCATTCTTCGCTAGCTAACTAGTATCAACAAAGGTGCATCGAATGCACCTTTCTTTTACAATATTCAGTTCTCTTTTTGAAATTGACTTAACCCAGAAATTAGGTCATAAATTAACCAAACATAACAAGGAAAAGATAAGCTTTGGACGACATATCAACGGGTATCTTATTTGCGCTACTCGCGTGTCTTATTGTTATTTCAGGATATTTTTCAGGCTCAGAAACAGGGATGATGTCTCTGAACCGATACCGCCTCAAGCACCTAGCCAACACAGGCCACAAAGGTGCTAAACGTGTTGAAAAGCTGCTCGATCGCCCCGATCGTTTGATAGGCTTGATCCTCATCGGCAACAACCTCGTCAATATTCTTGCTTCTGCAATTGCCACCATTCTGGGTATGCGATTGTTTGGTAACTTAGGTGTCGCAATTGCAACTGGTACGCTCACCTTAGTCATTCTGGTCTTCGCCGAAGTCACGCCAAAAACCCTTGCAGCCCTCTATCCGGAAAGAGTTTCCTATGCTAGCAGCGTAGTACTGACCATCCTAATGAAGGTTCTTTCTCCGCTGGTTATCTTGGTCAACTTTATTACCAACGGCTTCATCCGCCTTCTCGGCATCAAAGCCGATCATGGTGGTGACGATCACTTAAGCTCTGAAGAATTGCGTACTGTCGTCAATGAAGCGGGAAGTCTGATTCCCCGCCGTCACCAAGATATGTTGATCTCGATTCTCGATTTAGAGCATGTAACGGTAAACGACATCATGGTGCCACGTAATGAGATTACCGGTATTGATATCAATGACGACTGGAAATCTATCGTACGCCAGTTGACTCACTCTCCGCATGGCCGCGTTGTCTTATACCGCGATCAAATTGATGAAGTGGTTGGTATGCTGCGTTTGCGCGAGTCATACCGTTTAATGCTCGAGAAGAATGAGTTTACCAAGGAGACCTTGCTCCGTGCTGCCGATGAAGTTTATTTCATTCCGGAAAGTACCCCGCTCAACGTGCAACTACTTAAGTTTCAACGCAACAAAGAGCGCATTGGTTTAATCGTAGATGAGTACGGCGATATTATCGGCCTGATTACTTTAGAAGATATCTTGGAAGAGATCGTCGGTGAGTTTACCACTTCTATTGCACCAAGCTTATCAGATGAAATTACCCCACAAGGTGATGGCAGCTTCCTTATTGAGGGCAGCGCCAATATTCGAGACATCAACAAGGGACTCAAGTGGACACTACCAACTGACGGGCCAAGAACGCTGAACGGATTGATTCTCGAACACTTAGAAGATATCCCCGAAAGCCACCTCAGTGTGCAAGTCTCTGGTCATCCAATGGAGATCGTTGAGCTTGAAGAGAACCGGATCAAGCTAGTCAAAGTATTTCCTGTTCTCAAAACTCAGTAACAAGTACAAAAGCTAGAAGATCAAAAAAGCCTTGGAATTCCAAGGCTTTTTGCTATCAGTTTGAAGATTAATCTTCAGTGACACTAAATAGGTTTTCCATATTTAGTCCCTGCTTGATCAATATCTCTCGTAGGCGACGTAAACCTTCTACCTGTATCTGACGAACACGTTCACGAGTAAGATTAATCTCGCGACCGACCTCTTCAAGAGTCGATGGCTCGTAGCCAAGTAGGCCAAAGCGACGCGCTAAGACTTCTTTTTGCTTTGGATTAAGCTCATCTAACCAATGGATTAGAGAGTTTTTGATGTCGTCATCTTGCGTTGAGACTTCAGGGTCTGAGTTATTAATATCTGGAATGATATCAAGCAGAGCCTTTTCACCATCGCCACCAATGGGTGTATCAACAGAACTGATACGTTCATTAAGGCGGAGCATTTTACTCACATCATCGACTGGCTTGTCTAGTTGAGTTGCTATCTCTTCTGCAGTAGGCTCATGGTCAAGTTTCTGTGAAAGTTCACGAGCAGTACGCAGGTAAATATTAAGCTCTTTGACGACGTGAATAGGTAATCGAATCGTGCGAGTTTGATTCATTAATGCACGTTCAATGGTTTGGCGAATCCACCATGTTGCGTAGGTAGAGAATCTGAAACCACGCTCTGGGTCGAATTTCTCAACCGCACGGATCAATCCTAGGTTCCCTTCTTCAATAAGATCAAGAAGCGCTAGGCCACGGTTGCTGTATCGACGTGAGATTTTCACTACTAAGCGTAGGTTACTTTCGATCATTCGTTTACGCGCAGCTTCATCACCTCGCAAGGCACGACGCGCATACAGAACTTCTTCTTCAGCGGTAAGTAGTGGAGAAAAACCAATTTCACCTAAGTAAAGCTGGGTAGCATCAAGACTTTTGGTCGATGCATCAAACTCTTCTTTGGTTTCTTGTGCGGGTTTTGCGGATTCTACGGCTTGAAACGTTTCCGTTGTTTCTTGGCCGATTTCGAATTCTTCGACTTTCGTTGCTGTATTGCTGATACTCATAGCGCCTCCCCCTGGCGAGCTAGCAAGACATTACTACGTCTAATGTCGCTATTTTACCTAACAGTAAATTTACGGTAAGTAGCGTTTTGGATTTACTGACTTACCTTGATAGCGAATTTCAAAGTGCAAACGAACGCTGCTTGTTCCTGAGCTGCCCATTGTTGCAATCTTTTGGCCTGCTTTTACACTTTGTCCTTCGTGTACTAGCAACCGATCATTATGTGCATATGCACTGAGGTAATTGTCGTTATGTTTTATAATCACAAGATTACCGTAACCACGTAGCGCATTGCCTGAATAAACGACGGTGCCACCTGCTGTCGATACGATGGATTGACCTCGCTGTCCTGCGATATCAATACCTTTATTCCCTTGATCTCCAGCAGAAAAGTTTTTGATTACTCTCCCTTTTGTTGGCCATAACCACTTGGAAATTTTATTGTTGTTGGTAGTTGGTTTGCTAACAGTTTTGTTAACATTTTGTTTACCTGTAGAACCAACATACTCCTTTGATTTCGATTGATCAACCTTCTTCGATGGATCTTTTTTCACCGTTTTGTGATCTTTCTTAGCCTGAGTTGAGCTAACCTTTTGATTCGAGTTTTTACTCGAACTTGACTTATTGCTTGAGGTAGATGGAGTACTTGTAGCAGCGACAACAGCGCCCGCCCCAGTGCCACCGTACGCCGGTGCGGTATAAGCAGGCTGCCATAACTTCAATTTTTGCCCTGGGTAGATGGTATAGGGTGCTTTTAACCCGTTGTAACTAATGATTTCTTTTACATCCTTGTCTGTGACATAGGCTATAAAATACAGCGTATCGCCTTTTTCAACTTCATAGAAGCTACCTCTGTAGCTTCCCCTTGAAACTGAGCTGTAGTCTTTTTTCAGTCCGGTCACTGGCGCAGGAGTATGCGCCGCACATCCTATCAATGCACTGCACAAGGCCAACACCAGAAGAAAGTAAGACTGCTGCTTCATCTTTATGCCAGATCACCTGCAACCAAAGGAACAAACCGCACCATCTCTATCACTTCAGAGAGGTAATCGTCACCGTTACGGGTAATCTTCAACAATTGCTGTTCTTCGTTCCCGACAGGAATCACCATAACGCCGCCCTCAGCTAACTGAGCAAGTAATGCCGCGGGTACTGATTCTGCTGCTGCGGTAACGATAATCGCATCGAATGGGGCTTTTGCAGCCCAGCCTTGCCATCCGTCACCATGCTTGGTCGAAACATTGTAGATATCAAGCTGTTTTAGGCGACGCTTGGCTTCCCATTGCAGTGCTTTAATACGCTCAATCGAAAATACATGGTCGACTAGTTGGGCTAATACAGCTGTTTGATAGCCAGAGCCTGTCCCCACTTCAAGGACTTTACTCTGCCTCGTTAGACCCAATATCTCAGTCATCTTGGCGACGATATAAGGCTGAGAGATGGTTTGCCCTTGCCCAATCGGCAATGCATTGTTGTCGTATGCTTGATGCATCATCGCTTGAGAGACAAATTGCTCTCTCGGTAAACGATAAATAGCATCGAGCACTTTCTGATCTTGAATGCCACTCGCGACAAGAAAGTCGATTAATCTGTCAGCATGTGGGTTTACCATTCTTATTGTTCCTTTAACCAGTTATCCATACTTGTCAGAGATTCGTGCGCAGTCAGGTCAACTTGCAGTGGTGTTACTGATACGTAGCCTTGCTCAATCGCAAAGAAATCCGTCCCCTCTCCAGCATCTTGCTCTTTACCGGGAGGACCTAACCAATAAATATCATGACCACGAGGATCTTTCTGCTTAATCATTGCTTCAGCGTGATGGCGCGCACCCAGTCGAGTCACCTGAGTTCCTTTGAGCTGAGAAAGCTCAACATCTGGAATATTAACGTTGAGAAGTCTATTGGTTGGAATAGGTTTGGCTGCATGCTGAGAGACTAACTCGCGCGCAATGGCTGCTGCAGTTGCAAAGTGATGCTTGCCCACCAGCGAAAATGCTATCGCTTGTACGCCAAGAAAATGGCCTTCCATTGCTGCGGCGACAGTCCCAGAGTAGAGAACATCATCACCTAAGTTGGCACCGTGGTTCACTCCTGCTAGCACGAGATCTGGCAAATCATCTTTCATCAACTCATTGAGTGCAAAGTGGACACAATCTGTTGGTGTCCCTTGGACTGAAAAAATCTTCGGTGAAATTTCAGTCACACGTAAGGGTTGTTCTAACGTTAATGAATTAGAAGCACCAGAGCGGTTACGGTCAGGCGCAACGATCGTCACCTCTGCCATATCTCTTAACGAATCGGCTAAGGCATGAATCCCTTCAGCATGAACACCATCATCGTTACTAATTAAAATTTTTAGTGGCTTATCATTCATTGATAGTGACGCTCCACTTCGACCTCTTCAATTAGCTCTCGAACAATGGCAGTCGCAAAACAGCCTGCATCTAAGGAGAACTTCAAAGTCACTTGGTCACCATTAACTTCCCAAGTGAGGTTTTGAGGCATTAATGAAATCTCACGTCGCTCATGACGCATGCGATTACCACGAATCAAAGCCATAAGATCAGGCTCTGCATCCAAATGCGGCTGCTCAAGCTCAAGCGCTTGTTCTAAAGTCGGTAAAGCGTTGTCGCCCGCCATTGCGGCAGTAATTTGCGCTTGGCCTAAACTCAATTGCTCCGTCACACTGGCTAGATTGTCCTGAGTGATAGTCACTCGCTCATCACCTTGCAATACGATGTCACCCATCACTGGCTGAGCAAAAAGGTCTTTCTCAATACGCTCAGATAGAATCGCGTTGAAGATCCAAGATCGGGCAGCAGACAAATAAAGGCTACGTTTGTTCTGGTTGCGAGTGCGGACGTTCTCTCGCCCCCAACGACGAGCTTCGTTAAGGTTATTACCTTGATTACCAAAGCGTTGGCTACCAAAATAGTTTGGCACCCCTGTTTTCGCCACAGACTCTAAACGTGACACTACATCTTCAACATTGCTCACTTCAGTGATGGTCAGCGTAAATTCATTGCCAACCAAGTCACCCGGGCGCAACTTTTTGTTATGTCGGTCTGTTGCCAGTATTTCAATACTCGGATATTGGGCGAGGAAAGCACTAAAATCTGGTGTGTCTCCTTTTGGCAAATGGACACTCAGCCACTGCTCTGTGACTGCATGGCGGTCTTTAAGGCCAGCCCAGCTCACATCTTTAGATTTGACGCCGCATGCTTTGGCTAATTCGTTAGCGACAAAGCTAGTATTTTCACCCGTTTTACGGATACGCACCATAAGGTGTTCACCGCTACCAGTGAAGTCAAAACCTAAATTTTCGTTGACTTGAAAATGCTCAGGCTCAACTTTTAGCTTGCCCTTTGCTACTGGCTTACCATTTAAGTAAGCCAATGGAGATAAAATATCAGACATAGTTTTTTCCGTTACTTGGCAGCCAAAACAATTCAAGCCAACCAGTAATCTAGTTATTCTTTAATCAGCACCACAACCGCTGCAGTTGCAATACCTTCTTTGCGTCCTGTAAAACCCAAACGCTCAGTCGTCGTTGCTTTCACGTTCACATTACCGATATCTGTTTCCAGATCTTGGGCAATCACCTGACACATAGACTCAATATACGGCGCCATTTTAGGTGCCTGCGCCATGATCGTAACGTCAGCATTACCAAGAATATAGCCTTGTTCTCGTACTCGACGGTAAACATCGCGTAATAAATCTCGGCTATTGGCTCCTTTCCACTTGTCATCAGTATCAGGGAAATGACGACCAATATCACCGGCAGCGATTGCACCTAGCAATGCGTCACACAATGCGTGCAGAGCGACGTCACCGTCCGAGTGGGCAATCAGCCCTTGCTCATAAGGAACGTCAACACCACCAATTATAACAGGGCCTTCGCCACCAAATTTATGCACATCAAAGCCGTGGCCAATTCGAATCATGAGTTATCCTTTGTTTCTATTTAGATAAAACTCAGCTAACGCTAAATCTTCTGGTTGGGTTATTTTTATATTGTCAGCGCGTCCCTGAACTAAGGCGGGCTTTTCTCCTAACCATTCCATTGCTGACGCTTCATCTGTGATAGCAACACCACTAGCGAGCGCCTTCGTCAATGCTTGTGTTAGCGGCTGAGTTTTAAACAGTTGTGGAGTAAGTGCATGCCACAATGCTTCTCTTTCGACAGTATGATCAATATTTTGCTCACTATCCGCTCGTTTCATCGTATCTCGCACTGGCGCCGCGAGAATACCACCTAACTGATTGTTATCAGCTTCTCTCATCAAACGATCGACATCTTCTAGTGCGAAACATGGCCGCGCCGCATCATGTACTAACGCCCATTCGGCGAGTTGATTTTGCTCGATGTACTGCAAAGCGGATAACACGGAATCTGCCCGTTCTTTACCACCTGATACTCGAATGACATTCGGGTGATCTGCTAAAGAAAGCTCTGGATAGTATGGGTCACTGTCTGTGATAGCGACGACCACTTTATTGACCATAGGATGGAGCAAAAGTTTTTCAACAGTATGCTCTAATACTGTATGACCTTGGATCTTGAGGTACTGCTTAGGACGGTCCGCTTTCATGCGACTCCCCACACCAGCGGCGGGGACAACAGCTACCACAGACATTTGTGAGGTCGAAGACATTTAATTGTCCTCTCCAACGATACGATAGAAAGTTTCCCCTTCTTTGATCATACCAAGCTCATGGCGAGCGCGTTCTTCAATCGCATCAAGCCCTTGGCGTAAATCATCAATCTCCGCAAACATTTCATCATTGCGAGTTTTTAAGTTGCCATTAACTTGGTGCTGAACTTGGGTTTCAGCATTCACGGCCTGAAAATCGGAAATACCATTTTTGCCGAACCACAGTTCAAATTGTAGCCAGCCTAAAACTAAGGTTAGGGTCAGTGCAAAAATCCGCATACCGTCAATCAAAGAAGAGAGATAAAGAAAGACCACATATATATCACAATGTCGCGGTTCAAGCGAGATTGGACTATGTGGTCTAGGTAAAGATTGTGTATCTGTTTGAGAGACTTAGTTCATCATTAAAAACGCAAACAAGCCAACACCTAAAATCAAACGATAGATAACGAATGGTGTCATGCCCATGCGCGAAATAAGCTTCAAGAAGAAGTGGATACAGATGTAGGCACTAATAAAAGAAGTCACAATCCCTGTCAGCAAGAAGCCTAAGTGGATAGGTTCACCACTCGTGACTAGCTTAAGGCCTAGATAACCGCCCGCTAACAAAATGATTGGAATCGACATTAGAAACGAAAAACGTGCCGCCGCTTCACGGGTAAAACCAAGATACAGAGCCGCAGTGATGGTTGCACCAGAGCGAGACGTGCCAGGGATCATTGCCATTGCTTGAGCAATACCAATAAACAACGCTTTCTTCCAATCTGCTTGATACTCATCATCGGCCAACTTGGAGTTCTTATCGACATACCAAAGCAGTAAACCAAAGACGATAGTGGTCGTCGCAATAACCCAAGCGCTACGTAAATACAGCTCGATGATGTCTTTCATCAGCAAGCCAAATACACAGGCTGGAATGGTCGCTAAGATAATCATCCATGCTAACTTAGCTTCTTTACTGCGCTCGCCTTTGAAAATCGAACCTAAGAATGCTGAGAGTAAGCTGATCACTTCTTTGCGGAAATAGATCACCACCGCAGCTAAAGTACCAACGTGCACTGCGACATCAAACGCTAGCCCTTGGTCTTCCCAACCCAGAACGGCCGATGGAAGAATCAGATGCGCAGAACTAGAAATAGGCAAAAATTCGGTTAGTCCTTGAATCAAAGCAAGAACAAAAGCTTCAAAATAACTCATTAAAATCTCATAACGTCTTCAGGTCTTGTGACCTTAGTTAAACCATAATGGGATGGCTTCTAAATCAGTATCAAACGAGGTCTGCTGCCAAATTTGTTCAATCGTCCGTCCATCTTGAGGGACAACTAATTGCGGACAAAGCTCAAACAGTGGCTTGAGAACAAAGGCATATTTAAAAATATCACCACGCGGTATCTCAGGCTTAGAAGAACAAGTTTGATCACCAAACAGGATAATATCGAGATCGACAGTGCGAGGCTCAAACTTACCGGCGCTCTCAGCTCGCCCCCATTTGAGCTCAATTTTACGCAGTTGTCGTGAAAATTCCGTTAAAGTTAACGATGTTTTCATTTCTACGACAAGGTTGTAAAAGGCATGACTCTCAAAGCCAATCGACTCGCACTCATAAATCGTCGATAGACGAATATCGCAACCGAGCGCGCCCAACTCAGTAATGGCAGCTTGGATATGTTTTCGCCTGTCAATGTTCGAACCAATACCTATATAGGTGGTGATCATGCAGCACCTCTTTCGATCACCACACCCACACCAGCTGCCTGAGGGACTGCTCCCGGCTTAGTTAAACGAACCTTGATCCAAGGTACATTGAAGCGAGACATAATCAGTTCAGCGACTTCTTCGGCAACACGCTCTACTAACAGGAAACGACCACCTTCAATATTAGACAGCACCGCTTGGCTAACCTGAGCATAATCAAGCGCATCAACCACATCATCGCTTTTACCCGCAGGACGGTTATCGTGAGCCATTTCGATATCAAGCACCAATTTTTGCTTAATCTCTTGCTCCCAATCGTACACTCCAATCGTAGTAATCACTTCGAGTTGCTCAATAAATACTTTATCCATTTGTTGCTTCCTTTAGAGGTCGGATACCCAATTTAAGTAAAAAGTCGTACTATTTGCAGCTCAAACTAGACTGATTTTGTAGTTTGAGAGCGTCAGGCGCGATATGATATCAGTTACTTGCTTGGCTAACACCTGTTTCGGACGAGTTACTCTACTATGACCCCACTAGCACTGATCATGATCATCTTTGCCTATATGCTAGGCTCGATATCGAGTGCTGTGCTTATTTGTCGTGTACTGCGTTTACCAGATCCTCGTGGTGTTGGTTCAAACAATCCTGGCGCGACCAACGTATTAAGAATTGGCGGAAAGAAAGCAGCAGTGGCTGTTCTTCTATGTGACATGTTGAAAGGCACCATTCCTGTCTGGGGTGGTTACTTCCTTGATATTGATCCTATCATTCTTGGCGTTATCGCGATTGCCGCCTGCCTGGGTCATATGTACCCGCTGTTCTTTCACTTTAAGGGCGGCAAAGGGGTAGCCACAGCCTTGGGCGCCATTGCTCCGATTGGATTAGACCTGACAGGCATGATCATCGCAACTTGGCTAAGCGTCGCGTTTTTGTTCCGCTACTCGTCTCTGGCCGCGATTGTCACAGTGTTGCTTGCCCCGTTCTATACGTGGATGGTCAAACCGCAATACACACTGCCAGTAGCCATGCTGTGCTGCTTAATTATTTTCCGTCATCACCAAAACATTAAGCGTCTATTTGAAGGTACAGAACCTAAAGTAGGTGAAAAAAAGAATGGATTAAATAAAGCCTCATAGTTATGAGGCTTTATAGAGGTTTTCTAGTCTAATTAAGAGTATACGCGCTCTAAGAAACTCTTAAGCATCTCAGTAACGAAATCCGCTTGCTCTAGGTTAGAGATATGACCCGCTTTCGGAATCTGAATGAGTTCAGAACCTGAAATTGTATCGTGCATCAGGTATGACTCTAGAACTGGGCGAGGTTTATCTTCTTGGCCTACCGCAATCAAAACGGGTAGAGCGAATTTTTCGATCTCTTCAATTTGGTCGCGACGACCAAATACCATGCGCCCAACACGAGCGACTTCAACCGCTCTATCACCTTTTAAGCTGCGCAAAGATTCAGTGAATCTCTCGACCAACTCTGGGTTATCTTGCTGTGCGTTATTGGCAAAAAACAGTGGCGTCACCGCTTCAACCAACGGTTCAGGCACCGCGTGTAGCTGGCTGATGGTATCAAGCATACCGAAGTATTTCGCATGGGTAACTTCAGGCTCTAGACCAACAAAAGTATCCATCAATACTAGAGACTGAACGCGCTGTGGTACTAGGCTTACTACTTCAGTGCCCCACATACCACCCACCGACAGACCGATAATTGAGAAGGTTTCAATATCAAGATGATCCATCAATGCCACAATCTGCTTAGCGTAATCCGTTAAAGAACGCGTCGACTCTGGTGCGAAGTCTGATTGGCCATGCGCCCATAGTTCTGGAACGATACAGCGGTAATCTTGGCTCAATGCAGCGACTTGTGGCGCCCACATCTCGCTATCCCAAAGATAACTGTGGCCGAGAACAATCACTGGACCTTGACCAATATCTTGATACGCCATTTCACGCCCGTCGATCGCAAACTTATTCATCTCTATTTATCCATTTGTTTTATAAAGTCCAAAGCGTAGCACTTTTTACATCGTTAACAGCTCGGAGCTTAGATACAAAAAAGTCGCCTTGCTGGGCGACTCTGCTCTTATTCGGCAATTGGTTCTAGTTGATCGATAGGCCAACGTGGTGTCGCTTGAACCGAAAGATCGGCCACTTCACCATTTTTTAGTCGCTGCATACCTGCATACGCGATCATTGCCCCATTATCTGTACAGAATTCCGTGCGTGGGTAGTAAACTTCGCCACCAATTTTCTTTGCTAGCTGCTCAAGATCAGCGCGCAGACGACGGTTGGCGCTCACTCCCCCAGCAATCACGATACGCTTAAAACCTGTTTGCTCTAGCGCTCGCTTACATTTGATCGTTAGAGTCGCACATACGGCTTCTTCAAACGCCAACGCGATATCCGCGCGGGTCTGCTCATCATCACCATTGGCGGCAATCGTATTGGCAGTAAACGTCTTTAGACCTGAGAAACTCATATCAAGTCCAGGTCGGTCCGTCATAGGACGTGGGAACTTAAAGCGACCAGGCGTACCTTTTTCCGCTAATTTAGACAGCAAAGGGCCGCCCGGGTAATCTAAGCCCATTAACTTAGCAGTTTTATCAAATGCTTCACCAGCCGCGTCATCAATAGACTCGCCAAGGATCTTGTATTCACCAATACCTTTCACTTCAACCATCATCGAGTGACCACCAGAAACCAAGACCGCAACAAATGGGAAAGGTGGTGGATTGTCTTCAAGCATTGGTGCTAATAAATGCCCTTCCATATGATGGACAGGCACCGCTGGCACACCCCAAGCGTAAGCGATACTGCGGCCTATGGTGGCACCAACCAACAGGGCACCCACAAGACCTGGACCTGCGGTATAAGCGACGCCATCAATATCTTTTGGCGTCAGATTCGCTTCCGCCATTGCCGCTTTAATTAACGGAATCGTCTTTTTAACATGATCGCGTGAAGCCAGTTCTGGCACTACACCACCATAATCAGCGTGCAGTTTTACCTGACTATATAATTGATGCGAAAGCAGTCCTTTCTCATCATCGTAAATAGCAATTCCTGTTTCATCACAAGAGGTTTCGATACCAATAATGCGCATGGTTTACCTTGGATGTCTCTGTCTAGTATTCAAAATTGGCGCAATCTTACCGCGCCTTCGCTTCTCAAACAAATTTTGTGCAAACTCTACCCAACAAAATACTTTACAAAGCCAGTGTGATCAGATTAAAATTCCGCACCATTTTTGATCAAGCTGATTGTAGACCTAGCTGCTAAGCTAAGTACTGTGAAGTCAGCATTAACGAATTAACCCCTGAGGTGAAAGGCATATGCCAGTAGTTAAAGTACGTGAAAACGAACCGTTCGACGTTGCTCTACGTCGTTTTAAGCGCTCTTGCGAAAAAGCAGGTATCCTTTC
>WJXG01000115.1_pt1 | contig 16646 bp, 13 predicted proteins | sample 9266541 | NCBI WGS metagenome assembly WJXG01 (sample SAMN12697363, study PRJNA563984) | aquatic metagenome | isolation source: water samples from a prawn hatchery tank treated with erythromycin plated on... | place: Australia | collected 2018-10-17 | reverse complement strand
CGTTTACGAGCGAGGATTTCTAAATCTCGTTTTTTAAGAGCTAAAACGACGAAAGCTCGCAATAAATGCGAGCTCTCTAAATAAGTGGCGGAGAGATAGGGATTTGAACCCCATCTCTTTGAAAACCTATATATATCAAGCTCTTGAATTTTCTAGCTTTCTACGTTCATCAACCAAATGTCACGTTGACGAATGTTAATCACAATCAGTATACGAAAACAATCGAACTTAGCAAGAGCATCAAGCATATAAGCCGAAATATTTTCTAGTATCCTTACCCAGTCAACTAATCCTCTTAATCTTAGCTATTACTGATTACCCCTGTGCGGGGGTAAAATTAACTTTAACCCTCATAGGGGTTAAAGTGCTAATATCCCCTACAGGGGTTAATTTAGATTGGAGGCAGATATGCTCATAACAAGTCCTAAGCAACTGGGGATATACTTGCGTGATGTACGCAGGAATCAAAGGCGCAACCAAACCAAAGTCGGCGATATTGTGGGTCTAAAACAGACCACGGTATCGAAACTTGAACGTGATCCTGCCTCGTCCAGTATCGAAAGTCTGATGCGCCTGCTGTCATCACTAGATCTTGAGCTACATATTCAAGATAAAGCCGTAAGCCGTGAACAGGCAAAACTCCGCGACCCTGATGATTGGTAAAACCCTATACAACTAAGCCAACGCTATCACCAAGTTGTTCTCTCACAATCATCATCGAGTTAGCAGAGTGACTTGAGGCTGACTCTGAAGTGTTGAGATTGACCGAACTTTATTAATGATACAAAGTGTTCACTATTAGGGGCTTAGAGTGATACAAGTTAAGCCAATGCAACTGCTTTTTGGAGATTAACATGGCAATGGAAGCAGGCGGGTATGCCGAAAAATTAGGTAATCGCTACGAAGCAAATTGGGTTGCTTATCAGTTACTGCGCTTGTTGGATGAAAAGATAGCATCTGTAACAGTCGAACCATTAGGTAATGATGAAGTTGGTACTGATGTCATAATTGAAAATGCGGACGCAAGCCTTGAACATCATCAATGTAAAGGTGGTTCTGCTAATGCGGAACATTGGAGTGCTGCTCTTCTATATGAGAAAGGGATACTAAAAAATGCCTTTGAACAGATTGAGAGAGGTAAACGAGAGTTCTATATAATTTCTCCACTCCCATCAAAGCAGATGTCTGATTTAAAAGACAGTTCTCGAAATAGTCCAGAAGATGTCAATAAATATTATGAGCATCAAATATCAACAAGCAAAACTCGTAAAAAAGATTTTGACTATATTTGCGATAAATTAGGGTTAAATACTAATAATGAAATGCATTTATATAGTGCTCGTCAGTTTTTAGCCAAGTTTCATATATTCCCATACACAATCGACACCCACTCTAATGAACAGCTCAATGATTATGCAAATAAGTTATTCGTAGGAAATCCAGTCAAACTTGTCAGCTATCTAAAACACTACGCTGACAATGACGACAAATTGAGAACCAAAATAACCGCTCACGATCTTTTTCAAGATCTACAAAAATCAGGCTTTGAAGCTAAAGTACTTGAAGCAGACGATAGAATCTCGCCAATAATTAACAACTTAAACACCAATTTCGAACAGTCAATAACCCCTTATTTGATTGCAAACACTCAAATTCATAGACCTGAACTGGATGATCTAATTCAATCTACGCAAAGCCACGCAATAACTCTTTTAATGGCTGAAGCTGGAATGGGAAAAAGCGCCCTATTACTCGAATTAAAGAATGAACTGGAGTCGCAAGGCGCAATTGTTGCACCAATTAGGCTAGACAGATGCAAGGTAGAAACTAGTGCTGATGCTTTTGGCCAAGCATTAGGTTTTTCATATACCCCAACGTATTCCTTAGCAAAATATGCTTCGAATAATAAAATTGTACTAGTGTTAGACCAATTAGATGCTATTAGGTGGACTGCTGCTCACTCTGATAATGCTCTTCATGTGTGTCAAGAAATCGTAAGGCAGGTATTAGCCCTCAGGAATTCTGATATCGATATTAGTATAGTATTTGCTTCAAGAGATTTTGATATCAGTGAGGATGTTGCATTAAATGCTTGGTTAAGTTCGATAAATGATGAGTTAAACTCAATAAAGCTGTCTAGTCTTTCAGACGAAACGGTTAAAAAAATAGTTCAACCTTATGAAAAATATGAGACTTTATCAGCCGAGCAACAAGACACACTTAAAGTTCCCCTTTGGCTTGGTATATACATATCTATAGCTCGTTCGGAAGAGCGTGCACCTGACTTTACAAACAAACTTGAGCTTGTTAAACGTTATTGGGAAAACAGAGTATTAGAGGCAAACAAAATAACGGATCCCAACCAAAACTTGTTGGTGATAAATGCACTTTTACATCAAATGATAAGCAAATCAAAGTTCTCTGTATCGGAAACATCTCTACATAATGTATCTCTAACTGCACTAAGTGCATTGCTATCTGTCGGCCTGATTACAAAACAAAACAAGCAAATAAGCTTTCGCCATCAAGCCCTGTTCGATTACCAGGTAGGTGTAAAGTTATTTAGCGCTGTGCAGGATTCATTCGATAAACTTCTAGAAGAAGTTGGCGACTTTTCACAACAAACATTAACAAGAAGAGAGCATTTAAAATACGCGATGAGTATGTTGCTCACCGAAAGCCAAAAAGGCTTTTGTGAAACAGCTTCATTACTACTTCAAAGTGAAAATGTAAGGTTTCACTTAAAGTATTTACTATTTAACTCGCTAAAAGAAATTAAAACTTTTAAAGCTCCAGCAAAAAAATTAGTTAATGACATCATTAAATCACCAGAGCTTTTACCACATCTATTATCATCAACATGCTATTCAAATCCTGAGTTAGTTCAGTATTTGTCAGAACAAGGCACTCTAAACGAATGGTTGGATAACGCAACAGATGAAGAACTTGTATGGAAAATATTGCGAATCTTAAGGTCTGTAGCAGATGAAAAACCTGACGTTGTATTGACAACGGTAGTTCCATATATTGGCAAGTCCCTAGAGTGGAACAATAAAGTCTATGAGGCATTATGCTGGGATATTGAAAACGATTCTGATGAAATGTTTGAAATCAGAAAGCAACTATTAACAGCAGGCGTACATGCTCGTTTCATACACTGGAAATCATTAGCTACGAAAGCACCTGCACGAACCCTAGATCTTCTAGAAGTGCTTCTTAACCACTACAAGGAAGTCTTAGGTTCAAATAAATATTTGTCTAGAGATAAAGTTGATGCTTTATATAACCGAGATACATTTACTGAGTCAGACTTAGAAGGTATCAAGAAAATTGCTACCAAAATACCTTTTGAAGCATTAAACCGTTTACTTGATAAAGTTCATTCTATTGTTCGCGATCTTGATGATGAGCAACTACATGAAGCATGGTTGTACCAAGATAAGCAATCAAACTATGATGCCGTTGAAAGTGTTACTCATTGTGTTTTTTCCGTGGTAGAGCGAGCCGCAGAAAACCTTCAAGAACAACCTGAACAGCTCGCTGAAGCAATCTCTACACACTTAAATTCTGAAAGTCCAGTATTAAACCACCTGATAGCAAAAGTTTTAAAATGTTACCCTACGAGTAAAGCTGACACAGTTATTAGTTGGTTACTCGCTATCCCCAAAAAACGATTGAATTGTGGAAATACTTATATTGAACCAGAATGGATCCTTCCAGGTGAGTTAATTGAGAAGTTTTCTCCCCATTGCAGTGAAGACTTATTTATAAAGTTGGAAGATAATATTTATCACTACACCTCAAATAGAACTATTGAGAACTATAGATGGCGCTTGGAGTGTAGAAGAAGAGGTACTTATTACTCGTATTGGGGTGAGCTACAACACTTTTTATTACCCAAGTTATCGCCATCAAGGCGCTCTGAAAAATCAAACCAGTTAATTGGTGTTTTGAATAGAAAATTTATTAAATACACCGAAAGAGACTTTTGTAACGCTTTCCACTTGAGATACACAGGAGGAATGGTAACTTCACCACTACCATTGGGTAATGTGTTATCAAACTCTACATGGACGAAATTGATTTTAGCCCCAAAAGAGAGAACCAATAGGAACAATTTGCGTCAAGTTGGCAAAGACGTTGTTCATAAATCAAGCGTGGAACAATTTGCCAGAAGTCTACAAACCGCCATAATTAATGAGCCAGAAAGGTTTGCTAGTTTAGTATTAACGCTACCTTCCAATATAGATTCAGATTATATTGAATGGATTTATTATGGCTTATCTAATACAGATCAAAACAGCGTAAGTGAACAATATAGAAGTGGATGGCAACTTTGCCCTGTAGAACTTATAGAAAAAGTTATAAATCACTTTGGATATGAAGGGTATGAATATCAAATAGTTAGGATTTTTGATAGACGAATAACTGACGATGGTTGGTCAAATAACATAATTGACCTCTTAGTCGCACTTTCAAAAACAGCCAAAGACCCTGAACCAGAAAAACTAAATGTAACAGTGAACAACGAACCTAATATAATTGAAGATGTTCCTGTTAGATCCTTAGCGTCCAATGCCATAAATTGTTGCAGAGGTGTTGCGTTTAGTGCAATTGGTAACTTGTTTTGGAAAAGTGAAAAGTTGGCAAGTGAATTGATTACATCTTTGGATGACGCAGTTAATGACCCTCATCCAGCAGTTAATTATTCAGCATCTGAACTTCTATTACCAATGTACAATTACAACCGTAAGTTGGCGCACGAAAAATTCTTAGCGTTGTGTAATAAAGATTTGAGAATGTCCTGTATCAGGGGTAATCACTACTTTTTTAACGACGGGTTCACAGAGGACAGCTCATTTCGCGAACAGTATCTAAGTTTAATATTAAGAATGAAGTGCTCTCCTTTTGATGAAGTGAAGAAAGAAGCTGGTCGGGAAATAACCGCTCGTTGGTTTTTCTACGATCTGTTTAATGACGAAATTTCGACAGTTAAAGAGTGGGATACTCCCTTAAAAAGTGGCGCAACAAGCGTAATTTCACAATTTTTAACAGAATCTCGTCATAATGCGATAATAAGAAAGTTACTTCCACTATATGATATTTTGACTAATGATGATGACAAACTTATTTTAGAAAAAATTGGCAGAAGTGTTAGTAACAAAAATTATTGGACAAGAACTGATTCTGAATTATTTTTCTCAGTGTTAGCAAATTCAAAAGCTGCGTTATATAACCTTTGGAAAATATTCCACTATCTAGATGAAAACAAAGTTAACCTTGTTGGTATTTCTGACGAGTTATTGCAACTCGTCAAAAATATCGTAAATTCTGATGCCGTTGATAAAAGCCAAAGCGCGATGAACATTAGAGATTCAGATTTAATCAAAGTTCTTCAGCGATTGTATGAAGAAGCAGCAGATGATGAAGATGATGAGGTGATTAATCAATGTCTAGATATTTGGGATTTATTGCTAAAAAATCAAGTTTACTCAGCAATTGATGCAACTACTAAACTAAACGCAGGCATGCTTGGTTAAAAGTTTTTAGACAGATGAATTGTATCTACGCCAAAATATTCAAGTGCTGCCTCGAAATGGGATCTATTCTGGTTAATAAAGAGGATTAAAGTCGGAGAAAATTAAAGCAGCTTTGTGATACTTGAAGTTATCCGTATACAGCTAGTTTAGCAAAAGTGCTAACTTTGAAATGTCTAATAGTGCGAAATGGCACTCAGGTTATGAAGCACTCAGCAAAAACAGGCGAGAATGATACTTTAGACGCTCAGCACAAGTCCGCTTTTCTCAACTTGCTGGGTAAAGGTATTGAGGAAAACTACCAGAGCCTAGTAATCATCACACCTGTGCTCAAACAGGAAATAGACGAGATCATCGGTGACTACAAAATCAACCTCAATGGAGAGTTCTAGTAAACCTACCGTGCTCAATCAAACTCATTGCAAAGCATATGAGTATTCCTGCCAACGCGCTTCAAATCTCGAATCGCCGCAGACTCCGTGGCGATTCTCAAAGGCCTATCAGAAAGAATTGTATTGTTCAGAATATCGATATCGCAGCGATCAGTGTGTGTAAATTCGATCACCCCGTATGGAGTCTTGAATACACCTTTTCGACCTGTCGTCATTACTGTCAGACGATCAATAGGAATTTGAGAAATTACACCATATTCTGAAAGAGCGGATTCAAGCGAGATGTAATTGTATTCACCACGACGTAGACTTTTAGCCACATATTCAATGGTATAGCCACCTTTGTGGCGACTAAAAGCAAACACGTAAACGCCTCGACAAGCTCGTTCTAGTACCCCGAACTTGATTAAACGCGGTAAACTTTGCTTAAAAGCTTCTTCACTGTCATCAAAAAATAGTCTTCGCAAGTTGCGCTTGGTATATACGTAAATGCGTTGCCTATCAAATTTATGCAGACGTTCTAACGCCGTTTGAATATCCATATTGTTTAGTTTGATAAGTAGACGATATGAGTAACCATAGCATACTTTAGTGTCCACTTGATGAGTCATTGACAGCATCACAAATGGAGTCAGTTTCTTCTAAAAAGTACGTAAGCTGCTTTTCAAGTTCATGATTTACATGCTTAAGTTCTGCAATATTAGATTGAGACTCATGTAACTTACTCTCTAAGATTCGATAGTTTACTAAAAGATCGGTATTTTCATCCTGGACAGTGCTTAACTTATGTTCAGAATTGTCCAGTGCTTCTGTCATTGACTGTAGCTTAGTCGAACTTTCAGTTAGTTTGATACAAGTACTCTCATAGCGTTCTGAGAGTTCAGTCAGCTGAGACTCAAGCCTTTCCACATCGTTAAGTGCGTATTCTCGTTGTACTGTTAGTGCTGAATGCGCTTTCTCGACTTTTGATAGGCTGGCTTGGAGTCCACAAATGGTATCTTGCTGGTTTTCTAACTTATCATTTGCTTGATTGAGTGAACTCGTAAGTTGACTGATATTTTTTAATAACTCAGATTTCTCGTTTTGTGATTCGACTAGCTCAGATTGCAGAGCTTCATTTTTCTCCTCTAGTTCATCATTTGCATCTGTAGCCCTTTGGAGAGTCTGTTCAATATCCAAAGCTTCCCCCTCAGACTGCTCTTTTTGTTTGATCGCGTGTTGGCTGATTGCCTCTGCTTCTCTAATGCGTGTGTAAGTGATTGACTCAAAATGGGTATGAATACTGTCATTCATAGCGATAATAATATCTCGAAGTGATGTGGAGATATCATGTTCCTTTCTTTCGAGAAGCTCTTGAATTTCCGCTGGTAGCTCATATGAGGTCCTTACTTGAGTTGTTGCTGATGGGATATCATTTTGTGCTTCTGGAATCCTACCGTCAGCAATGAGCCTTTCCAAATCAGCCTGAATCGAAGAGCTTTTTCCTCTTTGTAAATACTCTCTAATTCGCCACCCGCTAGGCTTCTTTCCTCTGCTAATCAGCTCATTAGCGACTTGGATGAGGTCTTCGTCAGTGTAAGTTTTCGGTCTTGCCATGCTGTTCACCATTATTATTGTTTTTATGAAAGTTAGTAAGTTAGTAAGTTAGTAAGTTAAGAACTTAACTAACTTACCTTTCAAACGTATCGTTTTCTGACTTTTCGTCGGTCTTATTGCGCTCAAAAGTACTTTTGCGCAGTTCTACTGATTCCAACAGTACCTTTGCTTTAACCTGCATGCTTGGTGGCAGGTTCAACATATCTCTCATTGCGTTATCTAAGAATGATTCAACCATCCGTGCTTGACCTGATTCTTTAGCTTTCAAACCCAAGAAAACTGACTGACAGAACTTGCTTAAAGGACGGATGATGTCATCTTTTAAGCTTTGAACTAACTTTTCTAAAGCGTGCTTTTCAGCACGCAATTGAACGATTTCTTTTTTCTCAGCAGAAATATCTCGGCTATTTTGCCTTTTTAGTTCATTGATCATTTCGTTTTCGCCTGTAGAAATAGCAACTTGCGTTTTAATATCGTCTAGTTCACTTCTTCCAGCTTCAATATCACTCGCGAGTTCCTTGCGTTGTATTGCTTGTCTTTTGAGCAAGTAGTTATTTAAGTTGTTTTTCCTCTGGCTTTTCGGAAGTTTTGCTTGCTGATCCATTTCTTTACGCTGCTTTGTTCTCCTTTCTGTTTCAGTAGAAAACTCAACTAACAACCCCTTTGAACGACACAAATGTTTATTCGCAAAATCCTGAACCATTCGTTGAAAGTAATGCCCAAAGTCTTGCGTCTCCTCACGTGTCAACTTTGAATCATTCGGAAAGAAATCCTTTACCCCTGTAACTTTTTCTATGTATTCGCTCACAACTTGTATTTGGCGTTTGTGAAGATCAAATTTGTTGGTTTTCTGATTCAACGCAGATAAAAAATAATGCGTGTGGCACCCTGTGTTTTGGTTTTTATCCCGTTCATCGTCATGGCAAATAATTGTTTTAACTTCATAGTCTGGGAAATAATGCCCAAGAAATAGTCGAGTGAACTCGATATAATCCGAAGCATTCACCAGATCACTACCAACCTCCCATCGGTGAGGGATCTTAAAAATCCCTTCTTGGATGAATATGTTATTGGTCGGCGCTCTGTGTTGTAGTTGATTGTGAGCGTTCAGATAAGTCTCTAGCATCTTGAGACGCTGTTTCTTGCGCTGCATTGTCAAAAGAGAAAACTTCTGAATAGAGGAGTACGAAACATGACCATCAGTTTCTAAAATACTCTGCAAAAACTTAGCAGCATCCGTGTTACCACTTTTGATTTCACTATCTATTGCGTTTTTCATTTTTCGGCGATACTGGCGCTGCTGTGTTTGAAGCTTTAATTGGTTGTGAATACGTGGCTGTGGAACAATCTTATACAAGAGTTCAAGCCGCTCAGCTTCAGTCCAAGATTCTATTGGAGAAATATGGTTGTTTATCCACATGAAATTGTGTTGACTTAGCTCCTCGTTCCACTCAAGTTTCTTGGATATTTTGGCATTAGTTGGAGGAGCAATCCGCAGTGAATGCGCAAGAGAGTGTTCGCATTTCACACGACTTTCTGTAGTTGAAGAGTAATTCATTCGTCGGTGGAATAGTCTGATTGTTCTCATTCTCGACCTCCCTGAGGTCGAGTTAGAGAGTCAAGAGAGCCTTCTCTTGCCCGCAGCTTCCGTGCATCTTTTGCGGAGCAAAAGTGTGACGGAAGCGTAGCGGGTTGCCATGTCGTCACATTTTCAAAATGTACGACTTTATGTTTGGTCTCAATGGTCACCGTGCTCATCTGTCGCTCTCCAGCATGCCTTCAAGAAGTTGAATGAGCTGTGGTTTGGACTGAAGTTTTTTCAACAACACTAACGAAGAGTGAGGAACAGCAGGTAAAGTCACTGTTGGCTTTATTTGCGGTAGGCCGAATATCTCCTGAAGGTGTTGCGCAGCCTCTCTTGCGTAGTCGGGTGAGTCTTCACGAATCCATCGACCATAGTGTTTTTCGATCATTGTTGTGCTTTTATGTCCCATTTGAACCGCGAGCCAGTCTTTGCTGATCCCCGCGGTTAAGCACTGGGAAGCAAATGTGTGACGTAGCTGACCAACACCTCTGTGAGCCACACCCGCTTGTTCTAGAAATTTGATGAAGAATCGCTCAGTGAATTCTTTAGCATCAGTAAAAGGTTGATTCGTTTTCGTATTTAAGAAAATGAAACTGACAGAGTCTTTTGTGAATGTTTTATTGTCGCATTCTAGAATGTTGATTGTTTGTGGGCGGCGCTTTCCTGTAAGTTTCAACTGCTCTTTCAATAGTTTTAAAGCAAGTGGATTTAAATCAACTTCACGTACAGAACCTTTAGTTTTTGGACATTTATAAATGTTCAATACGCAAGCTCTACGTACATAGAGCACTTCGCGTTCCCAGTTTATATCTTGCCAAGACAACGCTATCAGTTCACTGATACGAAGACCTGTCAGCAGATTCAGCATTACTGCATTCTGTCCCTGGGTGCAGACATTCTTGCACTCATGCATCCGTGCTAATTCCTTTTTTGTGAAAGGGTTTGGCTCAGGATCCACAGTTTTGAAGTTCTGTACGCCGTTCATTGGATTTCGTGCAATTACGCCATCACGTACCGCTTTCAAAGAAATGCGACGTAAGATTGTCAGATGTTCGTTGATGGTTTTGTTTCGAAAGCGCTCGTGCCAACTTACCAGAAGCATATTAATCTGAGTGTGGCTAACTGCATTGATGGGGAACTCTCCCAATGCCTCGTTTATATTCTTTGCTCTGCTTAGGTCGGAGGCTAATGTCGAGGGAGCAGCACAATATTTTCTCTCTATGAGATATGCGTCGATGTAGTCTTTTACAGTTGGTGACTTTGTAGTTGTAATAGTTTTCATAATATTTTCCGTTTTTTATCGAATGCAAGTCATTCGTCAAAACGGAAGTTACGGCTAAAAATTACAGTCGTCAACCATGTAAGATATTGAAAATTAACAATAAAATATTTACTTTTGACATCATTTGTCTATAAGTAGAAAGAATCGATGTCGAATTTGAGATTATTTATCAAACCTATACGCATTGAGTTTATCGAGATTTCTGACCTAGAAAATTTTTTGAAAAAAATGATCTGACTGGTCAAAAAATAACCAGAATATTGGTTGGTAGGGGAAGATTGTGGTGAGTAGCAATCTCTAAAATGCTAAGACGGTCAGTATAGCCTTGTCGATATGTTGACCTATTTTTCCTAATGACTAACATTAACAAGTTCTAAGGAAAGTATATGGGGTATACGGAATGTCGAGTAAGGGATCTGAACGACATATATTTTCATTCGATGGTGGCGATAAGCTCACCACTATTGGCGCGAGCTTTTTTGTGTCGTATCTATACCATCTGCATGTGGACTCCACCCATAGAAATTGGGCTTCAATAAAAACGCGACATTCACGTATTAGTGCGATAAACAACGCTACGAGATATTATCACGCTTGGTTATTGCATGTTCAAAATATGAGCGACGCAAATTTGAACCGCAACACTCTTGGTTTGAAAGGGTCTGATATCAAAAAAATGGCACTAGCAATACAACAAAAGCTGTGAAATTGCTGCCAGTCATGAAAAGTTTTTTCGACAATATTCAGTGCCCTATACTTTGCTAGAGTCGGATCGAACTTGATATCAAATCGTGTGCTTAAGAGTCTAACTATGCGGCCAAATGTGCGAATCCACTATAACCCTACCTCAGACTTCTACCTTAAATACTACTTCAAGTGTAAGTCTCTTAATTATATGAAATAATGCTTATATTGTTGATTGATCGAGAACTCTATGAACGGACATCTCAAAGTTGTGAACAAATCTTTTGTTGAGCAAGACTTACGAACACTTTTAGTTGGTCAAGCTTTAGGTGAGTATAACTGTGTCGAGATAACAGAAATATTTGCGATAGTAAATAAGGGAGCGCAACCAACAAACATTTTTACTCTTATGGTAGGCGAGCACCGAAATCCAGAATTCCTTGAGCTTGATAAAGCTTCTTTTGTAACACCAAGAGAAGGGGTTGTACTCCCACAATTGAAAGGTTGGTACGTAGGAATAAAAACGTATTTAGTATCTATTGATAATGCTATTGAAATGTTTGCTACTGCTGAAAGCAACAGAAAATGGAATAGCTGTGGTCAAACGGTAAATACAGCTGAATATAGTTATAAAAACAGAATATTCACTCCACCAGACTCTTATGAAACTGTGCCATTAAATTCAGTATTAAAGAACAATTTTAATAATGGTTCCTATATCGTCGAACTTATAAATAAGCATAAGAATGAATTCTCGATATTTTTTGAAAAAACAACGATTTTACAAGAGCTTTCTGATGGAATTTTGAAGTATTTGCCAATAGATCTTTCATCCTTATCTGACAGGTTAGGTAGTATAATATTTCAAGTTCCAGTAAATGCGATACAAACGAGTACAGCATTACTTCCTGACGATCTATCAGTGGAGTGTAAGATTGCATGGCACCCAAATATAAAAGCAAGAGATCTGATGGTTTGTGGCTATCAAGAGGATGATGATTTTAACAAGAATGATTTTCATATAGTTAACTGCTCTAATTCATCTAAATCAGTTACAATACCATTCCATCATAAAGGGGCTTATAGACTAACAATATGGGATGCTAAAAGTGAATTAACTCTTCATTCTTTGGCTCCATCTTCCTTTATCACAACTATTGGCTTCTCATCGAATATTATGGGAAATGAACAGAGAGTAATATATAACGATGATGGAAGTCATTCTGCTATCCCTGTGATCACTCATTCAGACACTGGAATAGTTGGAGATAATAAAAGTAAAGCTACCGATTGGACAAAAATCAGAATTTATGAAAACAACCGAGAAAAGCTCAGAGATAGTCGAGAGTTTGTTCAATATAATCCGAAGGGAAAAAATAAAGAAGTTGAACATAAAAAAGCTCTTACGGATTTGAGGTTTTTAATCAATAGATATGGTGAAAATGGAGTTTATCTTTGGGATCCTTATTTATCTCCATCTGATATAATAAAAACTTTGTTTTACACAAAGTTCAACAACTCCAAATTGAAAGCAATTACTTACCTTAAAGAGCCACCCAATGAAAAAAAAGAAAAGTCCAAAAGTGTTTTTGATAAATACCAACTTGAATTCAAATCTTTAACACCAGAGACGACTATGGGGATTAATCTGAAATTCAGAAGCCCAAGAAACAATTATGGGTGGAGCTTTCACGATAGATTTTTAATTTTCCCCAATGTAAATAATTTACCAATGGCATGGTCTTTGGGTACATCGGTTAATAGCTTCGGTCAAGAGCATCATATTTTACAAAAGTGCGGTGATGCTAGATTAATTTTGGATGCATTTAATGAGTTATGGAATGAAATTGATAAAGACGATTGTTTAGTTTGGAGTTCAAAATGAACACAAGTACAAAGCTTGAACTTGATAACCAGTTGAATGAATTGCTAGAAGATGCTATCAAGTTGTCTCAATATGACAATATTTGTGATTTGTACCAAAAAGCAGAGTCCATTCAAGGTCTAGACTTCCTTTTAAATAGCAGAGACCTAAAAAGTACAGTTTTAAACCAAGATGCGATTTACGTATTGAAATGGTTGGAAAATAAAATAATTAACTTAGGCGACACAGATATAAAAACAACAAAAGCCATATTTTTATTTGTTGGTCTAGTATCAAATCATTCTGACTTTTGGTCTTCTTCAAGAGGCATTTGTGATCAATCATCCAAACAATTAATTGAGCATTCGATATTAATTCTTAGCAGCCTTTCAAGTAATATTCATTTTGATTTTATGACCAATTATCATAAAGAAGAAAGAAAAGAGCACCTTAATAAAATAGTTTCTGATAATAACTGGTCAAAAATATATGACGAGTATCATCGCAATCATGACGATTATAAACATAGTATTTGTTATAGTTTAAAGAGCGCATTTACTTTACTGTACAATTTGGATGAAAAATCTCTCATGTCTATTTTAGACGTTAAGAGAGATATTCCCTTCATCTGGGGAATGATGGATCTTATGGGTAAGTCTAAAGCTATGAATATTGCATTAGAAACTACCAATCAAACATTAAAGTTTTGTGCTCTTTCATCTGTACTTCCATTTTCAGGAAGGGATTCACTTAATGAGTACGAGAATGATAAGTTAGCTGAAGTCTTCTTGGACTTCATGAAAGATGGAAATATCTGGCAACACTGGATGAAAATCTTAAACACCTATCCGTCACGTTACCCTCACATACAATTGAGCCTTGGTAAAGCTTTGGCTCAAACCACTTCTGATAATGCTATACAATGCTATTTTAAAGCAATTTACCTTTATACTGTTGATTTCCACGATATTGGTAGAAAGAGCGTGGGGGAATGCCTTGAATCGTTTTCTAAGTTCGCTAGTGAAGAAGATCAAAAATTAGCTTGGTGTTTCGCCTATGAAATTTGGGATAGTTGGGATTTCGGCGTTAAAGATACAGATGGACACTTATTTGAAATTAAAGCTAGTGCTTTAGACTATGCAGTAACAAAATACTATTTAAAGTGTTGTGACACCGAGGAACGAAAAATTCTTATCGAAAAACTCTACAGAAGACTAAACGATATTGATAATATTTGGCACCAAACATCATCTAAACACACCACATATTGGTATCTTCAAAACTCTAAGTTTCAACCACTGTACCATGCAGAGGAAGTGAGTAGAAACACAAGCTTACCGTGCCTAATGCAAGGCAAGTTATACCAAAATAACTATGGAGAATATGAGGAGTATATCCAGTATATGATTAATTAGTTATGTAGTGGATGACTGATTTGATCAATCAATTAGAGTTTTTGGGAGACTTCATATAATCCGTCAAATGCTAATTTAGTGAAATCTGTAGCTCATTTATGTCCAAAGCCTTCACGGCTGGCACTTCTAGCACAGAAGTGTCCAATTTGTTTTTAAAAGCGGCTCGTTACAGCCGCTTTTATCTAGGTTTAGAAACTTTGTTAGTAATAGTTAGTTGACTCAGTAGCTATGATTTTTAGAACTTCCGCTGCAATCCGTACAGCCTTTATGCCAGCAGGTATATCGAGCTTATCTGAATACTGCACCCATACTTCACCATCTTTCGCGATGCGTATCATTGCAAAAGTATCGTTGAGATATGATTTGCTGACGCCTAATTGTTCATGAATGTCTTCCATACTAAAGCTCCTTCCTAGCCTAGATTTATTGCAATAGAGTACGGTGTATTACGGCGGTCAATACTGAGTTGCATTTTGTTTTCAGCTAGAAACTGCATAAGAAATATAAGCTTATCTTCCCGCTCTATTTCTTGGGTATCAACCTCGTATCCCAGAGCTTCCTTCACTGAGTAGAAGGACTCAACACTTGAGTAAATTTGATCAATAAACAACGGATAATCGAAGATCGTTTTAGAAGAGTCCCGCAGCAAAGCTGATCTGAGTCTATATACTGCTCTAATCTGTTCAATTGATATCCCACAAGTTAACAGATTGAAGAAGTCATAGTTATTTGTAAAATCAGCATGTTCAATGGATTCTAGAATCGCTTTAAGCTCAAAGTTTGCTAGTTTACGCATACTTCACCTCTATAACTGGGAAAGCATTCACTGCTTCGTGCAACTGCTGAATTTTTGCTTCTTTCCCATAACGACCATAAGTGATGTTGGGATGAGCATGACCAACGATCTCAGCCACTATGTGCTCAGGCGTATCAGCAATCTTTAACTCATCGACAAAGGTATGCCTGAAGGAGTATGCCGTTGGTCGCGCATTCGGCTTCATTCCAATTGCTGTTTGCAGCTTCCCTAAGTTAGTGCGATATCGAAATGACCAATCTTTGTTGTCTCCATGCGGCTTGTAATCAAAAAGCTGTTTTTGCTTTTGCTCTCGGCGTCCTTGCACATACTCAAGAAACCCTTCGTTTATCAATTGATTGTGCAAGGGGACAATACGCAAAGCATTGGAAGTTTTTAGCCGTTGATCCGCTTCGGAGTCTGAAATAGTAATGCATGGGACACCTTCAATTATTTGAATGTCACTGGTCGTTAACTGGCAAACTTCGGAAGGGCGGCAACCGTGGTATAGCTGTATCTTGGTTGTCCAATTAAATTGTGCGTCTTTTTTACGATATTCGGAACTAGAAAATAACTTTTTAAGCTCTTTTAACTGCCAGCGATCACGCTGCTGTGATGCTTTAGCTACACGACTTTTCGGCGCTTTAATCGCTTTGAAGACATTTTTCTCAATGAGTTCAATTCGTTCACAGTAATCAAAGAACTGCTTATTGGCTGCAATGTATTCTTTTACTGTCTTTGCACTTAATCCTTTTTCAATTAAGTGATCTCTGTAAGTGTTGGCAGCTTTCGCAGATAAGCAGATCTCCTGTTTGGCTAGATAGTTCAAGAAGTTAGTACACCGTTGATTTAATTGAGTTAGAGTCAAAGGCGTTACTTGTTCCAGACGTTTACTACGAATAAAGTTATTTAACTCTGTGGTAAGTTCTTGTGCTCCAATCAAACGACTGTTTACGCTTTCGTCAGGAGCAGGAGCAGGCATTGCTCGGGTCTCTATACTCATTGACGTACATTTTGACTGTGGGTTGTCTACATGCGGAAGATTAGAGCAGAACTGTTGGCGAATCTCCGCCACCTTTGTAGATAAGCTAATCTTAAAATCTGTATAAGGGATGTTTTCTGCTAAAGCTTGTTCATGTAGCGTGTGAATCGCACTAGCAAGCTGAGCATTTCGTTTGGTAGCTAATCGACGATATTTAGTGAAAAGAGAGAGACGAATCTCTCTTGGATAACCCAGAGAAGTTTGCAGAATAGCTGGAGTGGAAATACGTGTATAAAACACGTTATTGCTCAATTTAATCAAATACATATGTATCACCTACTTGTATTAGGTGACATTTGATCGTCTTAAAACGAGAAAAGCCCTTGATAAATCAAGGGCTTGAATGTGGCGGAGAGATAGGGATTTGAACCCTAGATACGCTATTAACGTATGCCGGTTTTCAAGACCGGTGCTTTCAACCACTCAGCCATCTCTCCGTTGTGGGCGGTATAATAA
>WJXG01000114.1_pt1 | contig 16920 bp, 11 predicted proteins | sample 9266541 | NCBI WGS metagenome assembly WJXG01 (sample SAMN12697363, study PRJNA563984) | aquatic metagenome | isolation source: water samples from a prawn hatchery tank treated with erythromycin plated on... | place: Australia | collected 2018-10-17 | reverse complement strand
TTGGGTGAAACTAAAAATTGGCGTAGCAAAAGGTAAAAAGCTGCACGATAAACGTACGGATCTAAAAGAAAAAGACTGGGCAAGAGAAAAAGCACGCGTAATGAAGAGCGCGCTGCGTTAATCTTGACCACTTAAACGCATAGTACTGGACAGCCAATGCTTTTCTGTTACTATGCGAATATTACCTGGGGCTGATTTAGGATTCGACGGGAATTCAGAAGTCTGAGGTGCATGCCGAGGTGCGGTAGGCCTCGTTAACAAACCGCAAAAAAATAGTCGCAAACGACGAAAACTACGCACTAGCAGCTTAATAACCTGCTAAGAGCTCTCTCGCCCTAGCTTCCGCACGTAAGACGGGGATCAACGAGGGATCAAACCCAAACGCGCTAGCCCGGATTCTCCCGCCTGAGAGATGAACGGCGAATTTTAATTCAGGCTAGTCATTCATTAGCGTGTCGGTTCGCAGGTGGATGGCGAAATTAAAGATCGACTAAGCATGTAGTACCAATGATGAACGGTTTTCGGACGCGGGTTCAACTCCCGCCAGCTCCACCAAACGTTTGGAAAGGGCGGTAACTCTCTGAGTTATCGCCCTTTTTGTATTCGCCACTTCAATATTAGGCTGTTTGTACTACATTTTGGTACTAAAACATGCGCTATTTATCTATTTCAAAATCTGGCATTTGGCAGTTTCGCTATCAAATCCCATCTGAGCATCGACACTTATTTGACGGGCTTCGTGAAGTTAAACGATCGCTAAAAACATCATGCAAAGATAAAGCTACGCTTTTAGCATTAGAACTAGAGATACAGGTTCGTCGCACCATCATATCCCCGACTGCAACCACAGCACCAAAGCAAGTCAGACCCATTCATAACGAAAAAAAGCACCCACCAGTAAAACAGAAAAAGCTTAAAGTGTTATGCCCAGAAAAGATGCTAGAGCGCTTTTGTCTCTATAAGGCTCAGCATATTTCTCCTAAGGCCGTTGGAATGCTGAAAGCTAAGTGCAAAACCGTTCTTGATTTAGTTGGAAAATCCCATCTCCCTTTAATTCGCAGACGCGATGCAGAAGACGCAGTGCAGCTATTGCGACATTACCCCGTAAACATGAAGAAACACCCCCAGTTCAAAGGCCTAACAGCCAAGGAGGCGGTTAAACTCAATAATAGCCTTAATATGCCTACACTCAGTGAAGAGTCGGTAAAAGATTATTGTCAGAAAACGTCAGGATTCTTTGAGTGGTGCCATTTGAACGAATTTACTGATATCAACCCATTCAAAGCAATTCGCTTCCGAAAGCAACGTAAAGATAGTGAAGCCAAAAACGCATATGCAAAAACAGACTTACAGAAAATTTTTAGTACAGAAATTCATGCGAAGGGAGACTTCAGGCATCCCTACTACTACTGGCTCCCTCTCTTAGCTTATTTTACAGGTGCTCGGCAGAATGAACTGTGTCAACTCTACAAAGCGGACATTTATCAACAGAGTGGTATTTGGGTGATCCGAATTGATGACCGATATGAGGGACAGAAACTAAAAAATGTAACGAGTCGTCGCATTATCCCAATTCACCGACAATTAATAGAACTTGGATTCATTAAATACCTACACTCAATCAAACATGAGCGTGTGTTTCCTGAACTGAAAAATTCACGAGATGGTTTTGGTAGCACCGCCTCTAAGTGGTATGGACGCTTTAAAACCAAACTTGGTTTTGGCAAAGGACATGACTTTCATTCTTTCCGTCATACGGTAGCGACACAACTTAAACAAAAGCAAATTTCCCATATTGTGGCTGGTGCGATACTAGGTCACACCTTGAATAACATTACCTACGACCGATACGGGAAGGATCTAAACATTGAGCAAGTGATGACTGTCGTAAACCTGATTGATCCCCTCCCTTTAGATAAGGTGAAAAACTATTCAACTGAGTGACCCTAGCGACCTCTTAAACAATTATGTGGCTTTAATTTTGGGCGTGATTTCACGCCCAAAAAAAACAAACTCATTCGCTCATTCTTTCAGCAACCAGCTCAAGAAAACCAAATAAACAATTTAAAAACAACAATTTAAAAAACAAGTTGCAGTTAAATATGGATACATGTATGTGATTAATAGGTTGCTAGTTTTTTTTCTTTACGGCCGTGAAAGACCTTCTTAGATTGATTGGAAAGCAATTGATAATTAGGAACTATTATGAATTTATCCTCTTCTGTGGCACAAAGCTTACGCTCTAATTTCAGCGATAACGTAAATCTCGAAGCTATCCTCAGTCTTAAAATGCCAGTGCAACGAAGCCATAAGAAACTAGAACCACTAACAGGTGTCAAACTACTAGATGCTTATACTGATTCACGCATCAAACTCGGCAAATCTAAGCTAAAAAACATCCAGCAGGATCATGAACTTCTTACGAGAGTATTGCACCTCATCGGCTTTGATGACTTAAACGAGCTTGATCGTTCAGGCGCTGAGAATGTTCGAGACGCCTTGAGCTACTATCCCACAAACGCAAAGAAACACTCTGAGTTTGCGGGACTAACAGGGTACGACGTAATCTTCAAAAATGCAGCGTTGCCAAAGCCTAAACCATGTCTTTCCCTTACAACCGTCAAAGGGATAATCGAAAAGTTCTCTACTTTTCTTAACTGGAGCAAAGCTCATGGATACGTTAAGGACAATGTATTTTATCGACTTCCAAAAAAGAGTGAAAAAGGTGGAAAGAAACGCCTATGCTTTTCCGACCACCACCTTGCTGCCATTTTCAACATGACAGACTACAAATCTCATCGCTACCTTCATTCTTATTACTACTGGGTACCACTATTGCTACGTTACACAGGGGCAAGGCTAAATGAAATCTGCCAACTAATCTTTGATGATGTAACTCAAGTTGATGGTGTTTACTGTCTTAAGATTAGGGAGAACTTCGAAGGGCAGAGTGTCAAAAATAGTTCATCTATCAGATTAGTACCAATTCATGACGGTCTAATTGCAAAAGGCTTCTTAGCATTCGTAAATTCAAAGAGCAAAGGTCGCCTCTTCCCAGAGCTACCACTTATTAAAGAGTACTACTCACACAATGCTTCGAAGTGGTTTCAACGCCGTAGGAATTCATTGGGTTTAGGTAAAGGGTTAGATGCACACTCTTTCCGACACACGTTCATCAATGAGTTGAAACAGTTAGGTGTTTCTAAAGAGATTATAGAGTGCATTGTTGGCCATAAACATAATTCTGAGTCGTTTGATACGTACAGTGAGCAATACCATCCTAGAATTCTTGCTCCTGTTGTTAATATGATAGATACGAGCCATACCGAACATATTCGCCCATATAATTTAGCGTGATATCTATTTAAACAGCACCACCACAACTAAAAAATATGTTATTAACCCATATATTTGGGTGAACGGCTTCGCTCACCCCAAATTTACTGAAAGTTTATTTAATGAAAAAAAATACATTGGCAACACTCATTGAACTCGCTATCAATGAGGACTTAGATAATATTAAACAGAACGCTGCTGAGAGCGTTTTTATCTTTGACCGTTTAGTTCTCAAAGGACAGTCAAGTACTCTTTTTGCACCACCGAATGCTGGCAAGACCTTATTAATCATCAACCAACTGAAACAAGCTCATGCAGCAGGTCTTACTAACGATCTATCGGTCTTTTATATAAATGCTGATGACACTCAAAATGGAGTTATTGAAAAAACTGAAATTTTGGAAAGTATTGGGGTTCACGTGCTTGTTCCCGGATATAACGGCTTCGAATCACATTCTCTGTTAGCCATCTTAGACGGATTATCTGATGATGATGCAGCAAAGGATGTTGTGATCATTGTGGATACTCTTAAGAAGTTCGCTGACACAATGGACAAAAAACATATGCGTAGATTTGGTATCACTGTCAGAGATTTTGTTATGAGGGGGGGAACCTTTATCGGTTTAGGTCATACCAACAAAAATCGAGATGGCGACAACAAACTTGTCTATTCTGGAACATCAGATCTTGTCGAAGACGTAGATTGTATCTACATGATGGACATTAAATATGACAATACTGACGAAAATGGAACCCAAACAAAACACATTCAACTGATAAACCAAAAACTCCGTGGTAATAATGCCCTTGAGCTAACATTCGCATACCAAAAAGCAGAAAATTTGAAGTATGTTGATATGATAAATTCTGTTCGCAATATCGATGAAAACACGCATAAAAAGGCAAAATTTTTACAAGATGAAGTGTTTAAATATAATGATTATCTTGATAAGTATCCTGATGCTGTTTCATTAATAAAGTCTGTTTTAGATGGCAATAAGATGGATAAAACGGAATTAAGAGATTTTCTTTTAAAAAACACAAAATATGGCCGTGACAAGTGCGCTGAAATAATTGACCGTGTATCCGGTAAGCTCATCAACTTTGAGGTTAGCGGAAAAACAGGGCGAAAGAAAATATATTACCTTATCAACAACGCTTAACTGGCATCAGTTGATTCCGTTTTTTACGTTTATTTAATTAACTGAAAGAACGGAATATCCTAAAGCATGAGCCAGCCATAAACTGGCTCATCCAATTCACTCAAAAAACTTTAAGCTGACTCAACCAGCCCCTTCATCACAAAATCCACTTCCTTACCCTTTATATCCACTCAACATATCGAAGATAACCCGCGCAAATTGTTTGGTTTTGTTCGGGTCAGACAACAACTGCATCATTTGTTCTTGGTGAGCCTCGTTGCTATTCACAATCGCATCATCAATCGCACGAGGGAAGTCACCCAGCATGGCTTGCTCGCGCGTGTTATTGGCAATTTGGCTCATTACTGTTTCGTTCTCTGTAAGCTTATCACGCACGGTGAAGGCATAGTTGATCATGTCTTTGTCGGTTAGGTTGTCAGTAACAAACACCTCGTTCAATCGCTCAATGATGAAGGAAAGAAACTCCTCTTTCTTATCCTTTGGCTTGGCAGTGCCAACATCGTTGCTTGGGTGCAACTTGTACTCTGGCGTATTCTCTTGAAGCTGAATGTCCTGCTGACGGATCTTCGACAGACGATAGTGGCTCATCACCACATTACCGAGGTCAAGTTCATCCTCTTCAATCACCTTCTCGCGCAGCATTGGGCGAAGGTGGCGTGCATACAGGCTCAGTTTCTCTAGCTCTTTGTCGTCATAATCAACAATCTGCGACATAAACTCATAGAAGCGCACAAAACTACCTAAGTCTTTCTTGAAGATCTCTAGGCGGTCTTTCTCCTGCTTGCACTCTTTGAAGGTGTTTTCTGCATTAGCGATTAACACTGCATCGCCTGTTTTCTTGGTGCGTTCAAACACGTTTTTAGCGTGAATGTATGCTTCTACCGAAGAAGTATAACGCTTGCGCCAACGGTCTATCGCTGGCTTGCAGATATTACTGATAGCCGCATTAGATTTGTTCTTAGTAAAGAAGGCATCAACGAATTGATCTACCTCCGACCATAAGAAAATACCGCTAGCACGCAGTTTCTCTGATAGGTCGAAAATCTTGTCAGGGTCAGTGACATCCTCAAGCTCTGCCACTTGATAATAAGGCTGGAAAGCATCAAGAATATCTTGCGGGTCGTTGTAGAAATCGAGCACGAAAGTGCCACATTCTGCTTTCCCCGGATAGATACGGTTGAGGCGAGAAAGCGTCTGCACACACTCAACACCAGCGAGCTTCTTATCTACATACATTGCACAGAGTTTCGGTTGGTCAAAGCCTGTCTGGAACTTGTTGGCAACCAACATCACTTGATAGTCATCGGTGTTGAAGGCTTTGCGCATCTCACGACCTTTAAGATCAGGGTTCATGTTGTGCTCAGTAAATTTCTGATCCATAAACGCCGTGCTGTCTGGGTCGGCGGCATTAAATTCCACTTCTCCAGAGAACGCGACCATCGCACGAATCCCCGCATAACTATTTTCTGCCACGTATTTATCAAAAGCCAACTTGTAGCGTACTGCTTCTTTACGAGAACTAGTAACCACCATCGCCTTAGCTTGACCACCTAATAAACCCATCACGTTCTTTTTGAAGTGCTCAACAATCACCTTCACTTTCTGCGAGATGTTGTGATCATGCAGGCGCACCCAGTTGTTGAGTTTCAGCTTAGCTTTGCCTGCATCAACCTCTTTATCTTCCGCTTCCAGCTTCTGTTTGAGCTGATAGATAACTTTGTAGTTAGTGTAGTTTTTCAAAACATCAAGGATAAAGCCTTCCTCAATCGCCTGACGCATGGAATATATATGGTAAGCCACTGGCAAGTTACGTTTAGAAGCTGGTTGCTCTGGGTCAGGTCTACGCCCAAACAACTCCAAAGTTTTTGGCTTTGGTGTGGCGGTAAAGGCGTAGTAACTCAGGTTGGCACTGCCTCGACGAGCCGCAACGGTAGCATCAAGAATATCCTCTGAGGAAAGCTCGGTGTCATCATCGGCTTCATCCGTCATCAACACTTCTTTGAGCTGGCGAGCCGTTGCACCTGTTTGTGACGAGTGCGCTTCATCGGCGATAATGGCGTAACGACGCTCTTTGAGTGAGGTAGAGTTCTCAATCGCCTTTAACACGTGCGGGAAGGTTTGAATGGTCACTATGATGATAGGTTGAGACGTTTCCAGTGCCGTTGCTAGCTTCTCTGATTTCGAGCCATCGCCCTCTTTACGATTGATGCGCCCCACCACGCCATCAGCATGTTCAAACTGATAAATGGTGTCTTGTAGCTGATCATCCAGAACGGTGCGGTCAGTCACCACTATTACCGAATCAAACTGCTTGTTGCCTTTGGCATCATGCAAGGTCGAAAGCTGATGTGCTGTCCATGCTATCGAGTTCGATTTACCCGAACCTGCGCTGTGTTGGATCAGGTATTTATTGCCTGTACCTTCTTCAATCGCGGCATTAACCAGCTTGGTTACTACATCCCATTGGTGGTAACGCGGGAAGATCAGGGTTTCTTTCTTGGCTTTACGCCCTTCCCAATCTTCCTTTTCTTCGATTTGAAGATGGATAAAGCGCCCGATGATGTTGAGCAGGTTGTCTGGAGTTAATACCTCATTCCACAGATAATCAGTTGCGTAGCGATTTTCATCTTCAGGGATGTCATTACCCTTGCCGCCATCATGCGTGCCTTTATTGAACGGCAGGAAGAATGTCTCGTCCCCCGCAAGCTTGGTTGCCATGTGAACTTCGTATTGGCTTACCGCGAAATGCACTAACGCACCGCGTTTAAAACTCAACAGCGGCTCTGGCTTTTTGGTGGCAGGATCTTTCGGTAAACGGGTCAGTTTGTACTGCGCAATGGCGTTATCTACCGCTTGTTTGAACTCAGATTTCAGCTCAAGGGTAGAGATGGGCAAGCCGTTAACGAACAACACCAAGTCAATCCGCCATTTCTTAGCTTGCTTGCCTGTCGCTTCGAATTCCGCTTGCGTTGCATACGGGCTATAAACCAGCTCTGGCACAATACGGCAGATGTTGTGCTGGTAACGCGCCAAAGTTTCTGGGTTGAGGTTATGCTCTGGCTTGAACTGACACAATTCAAAACGAGCATTACGGATTTTCAAACCATGACGTAACACGCCCAAGGTGCCAAAGGTGCGTGATGCACGGTCAGTTGCGTTCTCATCGGCTTTTTTAAGCTGCGTAACCAAAGCCTCAAGGAAATTACGCTCAGAGTCAGTCGGGAAGACTTTGCAGAACTTCTCCCACTCTTTAAATTGTGTTTCTTTAATGAAGGTAAGCACATCCGCTTCATAGAGTGCGGATTCGCGGTTGTAGCCCTCGCCAGTACCTAGTACCCAACCATTGGCAACCATTTGACTGATAATGTCATCCTGAAATATTTTTTCTTGTGATTTATCACTCATAGCATTCCCTTTGGCTGCTTCTTCAGATATTCGGCTACTTTCTCAATTTCTGGGAATAAACTCGCAGGTGAAACCCCTAACTCACGCAGCTCTTCAAGAATATTAACCTTCCCGTTCTGAGCGATCTTGATTGTTTTAACGTCATCATTACTTTTAAACAAAAATTCAGGCGGTATACTTGCAGGCTCCAGCTTGTTAGCCCCCATACCGAAGAGCAAAAAAGCGCCACTTTGCTTGATCACTCTTGGGTTATCCAGTTTAGGCTTAACACAGAAAACAGTGTGTAAATGCTCTTCATTGATCCCATCAAGAAAGTACGGTTTTTCGTATTTAATTTCGTGCAAATACTTATTTTTTTCTTTGCTGTAATCGAAATCAGACTTCATTTTTGCAAGATTACTAACTACCGAAACCGAATCTCCGCTATAAAATTTAATTTTCTCATCTGGGATTTGGTAGATAAGAATCTCCCCATGCTTGCCACCTTTGCCGTGATTTTCACAACAAGCAAAATACAGTGCTACAAGAGGGTTGCTTGTAATATCGAGCAAGCGGGTTGGCAGGCCATAATGTTGCATTTTAACGAGGTGGTCAAAGGCAGAGCTACACGTCAGGAAATCCGTAGGACAATTGGCGACCATACTTTTGTACAATCTATCCTCATTAGCGATATACTTTTCCTTTGACTCATCGTTGTCAATGTGGCGAAAAATTGAAGGTATTGCCTTGTAGCTATCATCTGAATGCCCACGAAAGAACAGGGTATGACCTTCTTTAGCTTTAATGCTTTTAATTTCTTTTATAAATGTAGTTATTGCACCAATTCGACTTACTTTTTGCTTTTTTCCCATGATTAATGTGCTCTCCATTCACGAACATCGATCTTGCCAGTGACAGCGGCTGAGATTAGGGCTGTGCGGCGTTCTTGCATGAGCTTTATTGCCTTATCTGCATTTTCCAAAAGCGCATCAAATCTGGGTAGTTCAGCTTCAAGAAAACTCACAATTTCTTTTTGCTCATCAATTGGGGGAACAGTAACCTTAAACTTACGCACAATGTCAGCATTCAAGTTCATTTGGCTAGTTTCATTGCCACCATCTCGTATTGCATGGTATCCCGCAATAAAGAATACTTTTAGGTACTCATTAAACAAATAGCTGTTTGGTGTTATAGCTACACAAGCTTGATTGTATGTAGCATGAACTCCAAGAATGGCAACACGCCCACGAGTTACCCCCTGACCATACATTGCCATAAGAAGAGTCCCCGGAGGAGACAACTGCACCGACGTTTGTTTTACGGCAAGTTTTGATATCGACTCTTCTGTCTTGTAGATCGTTTCATACTTTACTTCACCAGTCTTAATCCAAGGTATATCACCTTCCCAGTATGACGAATTGGAACGATCTGGAGTTGCTCCCGTATTAAGGGAGGCATAATACCCCAAACTAGATACTCCCCAATGCTCAGGCACTTCCCCTAACCATTCCACACCAGAATTTTTCATTGGCGCTTGCGGATTTAATCCTTTGGTCACCGCATGACTGATCACCGCTTGGCGTTTTTCTTTCAGCAGCTTAATCAGTTGCTGCTGTTTTTCGATCAAGGTGTCAATCTTTGCGGTTTCGTGATCGAGGAAGTTGGCGATTTGGGTGCGCTCTTCTAAAGGTGGTAACCAAATATTCACCCCTCGCAGAATCGCTTGGGTAATACTAAATACTTTTACCCCTTTAACTGCGTGGCGAATTTGAGTTCTTAGTTCTTTTGAGTCCAGCAAGTACGCGTAATATCTGCTGCACTCACGATTATAGGGACGAGCAATTATCGTATGGTAACCAGCGAACACCTGCTCATTAGAAACCAACTGAGTAAAGTTTCCTGAACCGTCAATATCTTCTGATGTGTCAGCAAATACGATGTCGCCTTTTTTTAGTAATGCATAAGATGATGTCTTAAGGTACTCATCACCAACGCACTTTAACGGATGGCGTGCAGGATCGATCTCGAAACCATATTTTGAGTGTACTTCGCCATAACTAACACATGGAGTCCCTGTATCTCTGAGATTCTCTTTTGTGATGGTTAAGCCTTTCCCAAAACTAAATGTGTAGCGAAGCTTGCTAGTAGACCAATGTGCTGGAATGGTTTCCAGCCAATCAATCCCAGAGTCCTTATATTCTGGATAAGCTTGATACTTTCCCATTACGAATGCACCTCTTGCAGTAACTTCATAATGTCGTCACTTACGGTATCCAAATCAGCATCAATTTCTGCTAAATCACGTGGTGACTGGTAAACATAGAAATGGCGGTTAAAAGGGATTTCATAGCCCACCACACCAATTTCATTGTCTTTGTCATCACGCTTATCCGCGTTGATCCACGCATCGGCAACGTGAGGCTGCACTTCGCGTTTGAAGTAACTTTCAATCAGGGTTGATGTAGTCACGCTTGGGTCAAGTGGTACGTTCTCGTTATCACGTAGGTCACCATCTTGTTGGAACTCAACAACCTTACCCTTATAGTCGAACGCACCGTATAGCGGCTGTGCCTCTTCTTTCAGCACTTTTTTGATCACAGGTTCTGCGTCTTGGTTCTTCCACGTTACCGCGTCAATAAATTGTTTCTTCTGCTTGGCATCGAATTTTATTCCAGTAGCCTTGAACGCGCCTTTCAGAGTTAATTCAAACTGGTTGAAATCGTTGGATTGCTGCGCTTTTCCACCAAGATTATCTCCAACAGCAATTTGCAGGGCTTTTGCCGCATCCATCAGGGCTTTTTGATTGAGCCACAGCTTGCTATCAAGCACGTCTTTGATTTGCTTTTCTTTCAACTCAGGGAAGTCGGCTTTGATCAAGACACGAACTTCTTTCTCCACATCAGTCAGTGAGCCGTAGGTGTCTTCCGTCCACTCTGAGCCAAACAGTTCAAAGACCGCCTGCATCACGGCATTAAATGGCTTAGGCGCAAAGCGCAGTGATTCCACCGCTTCATCGGTGACTTGTGCTGACAGACGCAGTGGGCGCTCTATGGTGAGGCGGCGGTAGCCAAACTGATAAGTATCAAATATCTTGCTGGCAAAGTGTTTTTGGTTGTCCGTCACACCATCTTTGGTCAAGGTGTCGATTTCTTCAAAGTCACCAAAGTTTTTGGTGATAGTGCGAATTTCTTCATCAGTTAAATAGTGACGCTTAGAGCCTAATGACTTACGCATTTTCGTACTCAAGTTAGCACCATTAATCAATTGCACTTTGCCCTTACGTGCTGGGTCTTTTTTGTTACTCAGAACCCAAACATACGTCGCAATACCTGTGTTGTAGAACATGTCTGTTGGTAGCGCGACAATAGCTTCAAGCAGGTCAGCTTCTAAGATGTAGCGACGAATTTCACTTTCACCACTACCTGCACCACCAGTGAACAGTGGCGAGCCGTTAAGGATAATGCCAATACGACCGCCATCAATCACTTGGTTGTCGACATTCTTCTTATCACGCATCTTGCTGATAAGGTGCATTAGGAACAGTAACGAACCATCAGAGACTCGCGGCAGGCCTGCGCCAAAGCGCCCATCAAAGCCTTTTTGCTGATGCTCGTCTTTGATTTCACCTTCAATCTTTTTCCAATCCACACCAAACGGCGGGTTAGACAGCATGTAGTCAAACTGATCTGCTGGCAGTTGGTCATTAGACAAGGTGTTACCCAGTTTGATACGGCTAACGTCTTGCCCTTTGATCAGCATATCTGCCTTACAGATAGCGTAGGACTCTGGGTTTAGCTCCTGACCAAACGCACGCATTACCGCTTTCGGGTTGAGTTCGTGTACGTATTCCATACCAGAAGAAAGGAAGCCTCCTGTACCCGCTGTTGGGTCATAGATGGTGCGGATGATCCCATCTTTGGTTAGGGCTTCGTCGTCTTCCATAAACACCAAAGAGGTGGTCAGGCGCACGATGTCACGCGGGGTAAAATGTTCACCCGCGGTCTCGTTTGAGCCTTCCGCAAAGCGGCGGATCAACTCTTCAAACACCAAGCCCATATCGTGGTTAGAAATGCTGTTTGGGCTAAGGTCGGTGGTGGCAAACTTCTTCACCACTTTGTAAAGCAGGTTGGCATCTTCCAGCAAACCAACAAATTCATCGAACTTGAAGTGCTCAAAGATTTCACGCGCATCTTTGGAGAATGACTGCACGTACTTCTCAAGGTTCGCCTTGATGTTGCTTTGTCCCATCTTGCCAAGGTTCATTGGCGAGGTGTTGAAGAATGACAAACCATCAGGTTGTACTGGTGATTGCGTTGCACGCATCAAGAACTTTTCCTGTGCCTCTTCTGGCAAGTTCATCGCTTTAATGCGTTCATGTTCAGCAACCACAGCATCTTTGCTTGGCTCAAGCACACACTCAAGACGACGAAGTAGAGTAAACGGCAAGATAACGCGACCGTATTGAGATTGTTTGAAGTCACCGCGAAGCAGGTCAGCCACCGACCAGATAAAGGCAGCGGTTTGGGAGAAATTGTTGTTAGTCATTGTAAATAGCACAATTGAGAAAATTGCGCTGATTATACCCTACGGCTCATATGGTGACAGCGACATCTAACAAAAAAGCGCCCTTTCGGCGCTTGAATCAAATAACCAAATATAAATTGCTACTGAATCCAATCAGCTTTTATATGAAGGTGTTGCATCTAATATTTGCTTAGCGAGCAATTCCAGTATTTCAGTAACTTTGGTCTCTCTCGCTTTCAATAGTGCCTTTACGTTATCGATCGTAGCTGCCAAGTTATCACCCGTAGCAACATCCTCTAATCTATAAGCATCATTAGCATGTTCTGTCACTTTTTTAACCCATGCTCGTCTGTACAGGTTTTTCACTGAATCACCCTTGGTAACGAAACCAGCATTCATTGCTCCTTCAAGAACCAAACTCTCAAGATCTGTGGTTTCAAGGTCTTCTAAATCATGCAGAAGTTGAATTAAATCCAAGGCGGAAGTTTCTTTTTCCATATCGTTTATTTAAAGCGTAATAACTATTTTTTCTTTATTCAAACGATGGCATTTTTTGAAAAGGGGTAGTCAAGAAGGGTCTCCATTATTGCCAGAGAACAACATAAGAACGAAGTGGGTTGTTCTATCTGGAAACCACCATCCAGCATAACCAGTTGATTTTAAGTTGTTTGAATCTAAAAGAATAATTTTCTATGTTTATAAAAAACATATCTCATGATTAAAAACTGGACTGTAACAACACAACCCGTTCGACTTGCATCAGATGGTGTAATGATGCGAGAGCGTTACCTACTAAACGCCGAACACGCCAACCACAAATACACCGAAGACATCGTATCACTCTTCGGATGTGGCGCTACCTCCAAGCGCATTGCTCTTACAGGCGAACAATTCAGGCTTAATCAGCAGCTAAATAACCGCCGTGGAGGCCGCCCACTATCGACCTACGCCATGGAATATTGCCTTACGTTGCCAAGGGGCTACAGACCTAGCTATGAGCAGTGGCAATCCATTGTCAAAGATTGCGCATTGGCTCTTGCTAAATTGTGTCAACTTAACAAATCTGAATTTTCGCAATACCGACAGCAAATTCGGGCTGTATTGCACCAGCAAGCTCAGGATGGCAATAAAGGCAGCGGCGATCATGTGCATTTAATTATCGGTAAGGTGATTGGTAATCGTGTTCTAAGGGAGCTACAGCAAAAGAAAGCCACCAAGCTCATAAAGCAAGCATTCAATGGGTCGGTATTACAACATGTTGGTATCGACCATCGAACTTACGAACCTATTGAAAAAGAAAAAGGTCGCAGACTCTCAACATGGCAATACCAGCATCAAAAAGCTACCGAAGCTTTAGAAATAGAAAAGCTAATAGAGAAGATGCAAACACAGTCCGATAAGTGGTTAAAAGCAAAAGAAGAGCTAAATGAGCGACAAATTCGACGTCAACAAAACAGACTATTAAAAAGCTATGAACAATTAAAGCAACACTCACTAAGTGCGTCGCAGTTGGAAAGGATTAACGCCGTCAAAAGTCAGATTAAGTGATCAGCGCATCATAGATATCGGTTCAACTCCCAAACAGGGAGCTGAACTGGCGTCCTAACTTAGGATAATGGGCTTCCATCTTGATACTAGCTTCATATGGTACTAAGATGAGGTACTAAAGGGTTATTTTCAAAAATCACAAACACCCTAACCTATTGAAGTAACTGTTTTTTAAGGCAGTTGAAGGTGAGTCCCGCCAGCTCCACCAAACATTTGGAAAAGGCCACCCTCGGGTGGCCTTTTTTGTATCAATAACCCACTATCCACATTGTCTTCTTTTCTCACGCACTCATGCTACCTGATAGCTTTTCACGAGCATTACTGCATAACTCTGAACGTACGCCGATTTAAAAACTCGTTGAGTATTAAGTAACAGACGATACGCTCATAAATACACCACCAAAACTACACGGAAGTTCAGAAGAACTCATCCAAGGACAAAAGTGTGTCTATATGCTCTTCGATTTAAAGTGTTCTAAGTTTTTGAGTTATCAACAACTACGAGTGCTAAATCTAAGTTATAGAATTATGATGGGTTAAAGTAGAACAATTTGGGTTTATCACTAACCATCAAAAGATACTAAATAAGCCTTTTCTTTTGCTCTTGGTTATCACAATTGGCGGAAAAATAAATTATCAAGTCAATCTAGCATTACGATGTAAAGCAATAAAAATACCTCTTGACCAAGCGAATAATTAACTGTTTTCAATACGATTTCATTGTCTGAAACCTAGTATTTATAGAGTTTTTATCATTCGGTAGCTCTCGTTTATTTTGCTTTCACATTACCTGATGAAAGCCTCAAAAATCCAATACAATATAACTACCTAAGATTAGCGAAGACTGAGTGTTCCAGATTTAAACTTTATTAATTCTAATAAAAATCGGTCAAATAGATAAACATAAATCTAAAAATGTAATTTTCAAATTCACAAGTTACAGAGCAATGCAATATTAATCACATAGTTAAAATTAAATATTGTAAAAAAACACAATACATATATATTTATAGATTTTTAAAATGAAAAAAGTCGATGTGAGAAATTACTTATTTGGATTTATTACAATCATATTGTTGAGCATTAATATGAGTTTTGGAGAGAGTATATTGAATAGCGATAAAGTTAACCAATACACACCACAAATCAATGGTGTGCTAACAAAAAAAGGGAAGCCGATTAATAACCAAAAGGTTAGTCTTAGTATTGGTTTAAGCGCTTCAGGAAAATCAATAGACTTATCAACATTTACTGACAGCAATGGTCGGTTTGAATTTTCTCCTGTGTATGAGAACAAAGAGAGCGTTAAGATCCCGCTTATTGAACATTATGTAACTATTGTTTTAACCACAGAACTAGATATTGATGAAAGCGTTATTATTTGGGAAGGTTCGTTCGATGGCTATGAAATAGAGGATTACGTAAAAAACAATATGGCTAATCTAGTCTGTGATGCAGCAAACCCTCTTAAGTACTTTGCTTTTTCAATTGATGATGACGAAAACGATGACTACTACGTAAATAGTCAATGTGATTTATTTGGATATATTGACTCTGACTTATATGGAAATTAAAGAATGCAATCACTCTCACCAAAACTATCATCTAGAATCGCAGAAATCCCTTATTCTGTATTCGCAACTAATGTTCGTAACGTTAGTGGTTATATAGCAAAGTTTTTTACATTTGATCTAAGGAATGATGTCAAAAAAGGAACGACAAGTGGCTTTATGGGATTTGGTGGAATGACATCAGATTTTGTAGCGATAGGTCGAGGTAAGGGCGAGTTTGCCGATACTTTGGTATTTTCCTTCCGTGGCACTCAAGTAAACATCGGCGACATTATGACCGATGGAAACATTGGGATATCAGGTACCTCATCCGGTTACAGGGTACATGCAGGTTTTGTAAATCTCTTCAATACGATAAAGCCACAACTTGCAGCATACATCGCTGGTTATTCGAAAAAGAACATGAAAGCACCGAAGGCAATACACTGTGTAGGTCATAGTTTAGGTGGTGCTCTTGCTTCATTAGCGGCAGATTGGGTGAAGAGTCAGTACGGCTATAGCGTACATCTATATACTTTTGGCGCACCAAAAGTTGGCTTTAAACCATACGCAAGAAGGGAGTTAGATTCTTCCTATCGCTGCACTCATGGCGCAGATCCAGTTCCTATGTCTCCTCTTTGGCCATTTACTCACGGTGGTATTGAGTATCGGCTAGATGGAAGTTCTGGCATCTACTTCTGCGCTCATGGACTAGGAAAAAAATCTGTTCCGGGTTATGTCAATACCGCTACAAGTAATGAGTGGTCGGCACTACAACCCAAATCTCAAGCTTACCTAGAACGCAACGTATTTCTTGACTTCAACAATAGATATAATGCTCGGATGACTGATGGTTGGGTAAGTAAAATAGTCTCTTCAATTTTGACCTTATTAAGAATTTCAGGTCTGGGTCATATAATACAACAAATAGCAACTGTAGGCCTTACTGCTTGGGATCAACTAGCTAAAGCTATGGCGTACATCTCAAAACTAAAAAACGAGTATACAGAACACGTTCGCGGTATTTTAGGTCACATGAATGTAATGTCAGGTAGCGCAGCGATCGACCTATCGAGTATTACTTATAGAGTGATAAAACTTTGTTTTTCGAGACTAGTAAGAAGGTTAGATAGTCATGTTAGAAATGCTCTAAATATAGTAGAGTGACAGTAAAAGGCACGAACAATTATTCTAAAAAACGCTCTATTATCCTCAATTAGATTGAGTTCAGAAAAAGCGAAGCTATTTAGGCTTCGCTTTTTATTAGGGCTTAGAGTTGTTAACAATATTAAAATCTATATTCCACACCTAGTGATGCTTGGTTAAAGTCTGTTTCCGTGTTTGCACCGTTCGCGACATTCTCCGCATTGAGTTCTACGTCGTACCACATATATTCTGCGTTAACTAAGAAGTTA
>WJXG01000113.1_pt1 | contig 17015 bp, 19 predicted proteins | sample 9266541 | NCBI WGS metagenome assembly WJXG01 (sample SAMN12697363, study PRJNA563984) | aquatic metagenome | isolation source: water samples from a prawn hatchery tank treated with erythromycin plated on... | place: Australia | collected 2018-10-17 | reverse complement strand
ACCAGATCTCCTCACTCCGTTCGTCAATCTGGTTGCGAACCTATCGCAACCATAAAACCGTTCAATAAATTAGAGTCTGGCTAAACACCCGACTAGACAAGTATGTCCTAAGCTAAAGAGTGTATCCATTATAAAACAAGTCAGTAGCAGTATTCAAATGTGCTTAAGTAAGCAATGTCATCGCAATCACAGGGTTGTAAAATTAGAGCAACTCTTTCACTGTACCTTATTTCCGTTGTGTAATTTTCTCTAGAATCCACTCTTGTATATCCGCCTCACTCCACATCACCGAACGTCCACCAATCGACACGCTCTTCGGAAAATGCCCCTCGTCCATAAACTTGTAAATGCTCGAACGTCTAAGCCCAGTCTGGTGTATCACTTCTTTTAGGGTCAATAAATACATGGTTTGCTCCTTTTGTTATTCGCACTCAAAAGAAGAGCCAGCCATGTATTTTTTGTCCGTACGGTTCTATTGCCGTCTATGACGGCATAAATAGCGCACCACCGACTACTGCCAGTGATGCTCTATCTCAAAAGTACGATACATACATCTGCATGCCGTCTCTGGAGGCAACGGCTTCCCGCACCCATTGCTGAACCTCGCTTTCAACCCAAGCTACTGCGCTACCACCCAGTGGTACATTACGCGGGAACTTCCCTGCGTTGATGTACTTATAGATACACGAACGGCTAAGCCCTGTGGTTTCCATAACTTCTTGTAATCTAATCAATCTCATGGTGTGACTCCTGACAATTATCTGCACTCATGAGAAGAGGCATACGCGTATTTTTTATCCGTATCCATCCATAGGCGTCTTTTCTGCAATATGAATGTGTTTGATTCGATTGAAAAAAATCTCACACACATATTACTCAGGTGAATCAACAACGATTAACACCAGAGGAGCCATGTATGGACATCACAAGCCACCAGACCTACTCGTTTGACGGTCCGGTATCAGCGCATCAAGTTTTAGAGAAAGCAGCGGAGATCATCGCAGAACGTTACTTGCGAGGTGATGCATTCTGCTCACCACAAGCAACAAAGGACTTCGTTAAGTTCAAGCTAGGTGGTTATGAACGGGAGGTATTCTCGGTTCTGTACCTCGACAGCCAGCACAGGCTCATTGAGTATGAAGAGTTATTCTTCGGGACGATAAACGCAGCCAGCGTTTACCCTAGAGAGGTTGCGAAGTCGAGCTTGAAGCACAATTCAGCCGCAGTAATATTCGCCCACAACCATCCATCAGGCGATCCAAGCCCCTCAGTATCAGATAAGCAAATCACACAGCGCCTCAAAGAAGCATTGGCGCTACTCGACATCAATGTCCTAGACCACATTGTCGTAGGCGAGAGCACCGTTTCCCTTGCTGAACAAGGATGGCTTTAACCACAGATATAAGCCACTAAAACGCTATTGGACAGGTATTGCCGCACCAATCGATACGATATGCATCACTGCTACTTAAACGATGCTACCCCTTGATTACTCGCCATGACAACAAGTTATAAACCAACTACTACAGAGCAGTTGTCTTTGGCCTTTGAACTGTATAACCGCATCCCCAAGGGTAGAAAAGTTACCGCCAAGCAGCTACAAACTGAGCTTGCGATAGCTGGTATTGAACGTGATATTCGTACCATCCAGCGTAACCTTGATGTCGTAGTACAGTATCTAGGTGTAGACAAAGATGCTCGAAATAAGCCGTACGGATACAGCCGCAGGATCGGTGAGCAAATCATCCTTGCTCCGCGGGAGTTGACCTTGCTTCAACTGGCTAAGTCAGCTCTAGTGCAGCAACTGCCATCATCACTAGAACACGCTATTGAATCCGCATTTGGCTTTATCTTAGATCAGCCACGTTCTTATACGGGCGCACAACCACCACAAGGAGGACAAATAAAAGTAAGAGCTACTAATGAGAGTATTGCCAAACCAGAATACATAACGGCACTCTTTGAGCCTATCGCAGTTGCTCTTACCCATCAAAAGCAGATTAGCCTCACGCTACAAGACGGCGAATCGATAGAACAGGTATCTCCCGTAGGGTTAATCACAGCCTATAACGAGTTCTATCTGGTCTACCAAAACACCTATAACGAGTACGACGACCTACCAATCAAAGACATCACGCACTTAAAAGTACTGACCTTTCATTTTGACTACCCGTCAGACTTTAAACTGAGTGAATACCGACTCAAGTCGAAAGCGGTTAACTGCTCCTTTGCAAACCCCGCCAGCACTATAAATATCAGGCAGTAATTCTATCGGTCAGGTATTGCCTTACGCGATGATACTGTATCCCCGTTTCAAAAATTGACGGAATCATAGGGCACTTACTCCCTTTCATGTTCTGTCGAACCATAGCGTTACTTATTGAGATCATCACTGGCGCACGAACCCTGTTAACTCCATTGGGCTTGTGTATAAGGCAGAAACAGTGACCTCATGACGTTACGCCATTTTTGCCTGCTAGCTACTGGTAGAAATGTTGAGGAGGACGGCCGCCTCCTCAGTATGGTCTAGCGGGAATAAACACGCCTGAAACCTATATTATCTAAGAAAAAACGTCTTTTTTGCCATTCTCTCCCACCTGACTTTTCGTCGACTCGTTATGCATCCAACACAAACAACCTTACGGAGAAGATCCATGAATACACGTATTATCAAAGCAATTACCCTACTCGCTCTACCACTATCGCTTAGCGTATTTGCCGATACAGCTATCACCAACGTCAGTATTGATACTATTAAGCAGACCATGACACCAGAACAGATTCGTCACTCACTGGATAACTGGAAAGCAAATGAGATGACACAGATCGAGGCTAAAGCGCAAGCAATGTCAGACAGAGCACCAATAGAGGCTAGACGTGAGTTAGCTAAGGCTCAGATTGAACAGGAGTATAGCCGTATTTCACACAGATTAGGCTTAGAGTTGCTCTAATTTAAACGTAGAGGGGAACTTTTCCCCTCTATTCACACGACACTTGATTTCTAGCTGCACGCCCGCCAGAATTGCTCATCCATTATTTATCCCAATAACACACTGAGAGAAAAGGATAATGTTAGATTTTTTGGATAAGCTATTCGATAAAGCAATGACCATAGCCTTCTCCGTAGGGCTTACGGTATTCATCGTGTTCAGCCCGACCATTGATCTTATCAAGACTCTTAAAGACCATCGAAGCAAACTCGATGAGCACGAACAAGTTATTAATGATATCAAGCGTGATCTAGCTGATATTAAAGTACTTGTTGTAAATACATCAGGTATTGGTAGCTTTGATGCTGCCTCAAAAATAAACAATTTGGAGCACAGTTTTACGTCTTTAAAAGAAAAGAATCTTGAAATTCTAGAAGTCCTCAGAGATGACCCTGACACTCTCGCAACAATCAGAGAGGTCAACGTGAAATACGACCATATCATCAAAAACATGGATAAAGTTGAAAATGACATTAGACGAGCAGAAGACAAACTTTTCTCTGATTTGCAATCGTCAAATGGACTATGGCTAGCCGTTACCTTGTTCCTAGCAGGCTTTATCGGACAAAAAGTAGTTCAAGTACTCTTTTCTAACAAAAAACGCGGCGACGGCTTTGAGTAACTAAGTCACAGATTTACGGGGCTTGAAATTGCTATAGCCAAAGTTCCTTGCCCCATTGCCGTACTCTTTAGTGTGCAGTTTGCACAAATATGTAAGCCAAAAGAAGCCAGCTGCAAAGCTGTCGTTGAACGTACCGTACTCCGATTCGATTGACGCATAAGGTATCCGTCTTGTCGCAATCAAACCAACAGTATCGGTGAAGTTTACCAGCCCCCTAATATCATCTATGCTCATGCCGATAGCAGAGGCCCATGAGCGTGTTGCCATTCCAGCCAAGTGCTCGTTGCTAGCTTTCGAGTAGCAACCCAACGCTCGATAGGTATTGGCATTGACCATCACCATGATGTGGTAGTGCTCTCTATCCTTCTTGTTTACCTCCCTACACCAAACGTAATGCACATCCGTGTCATGCACTCGCTCGACTTTCGAACGCTTTCTTGCTAAGTCCCGCGCTACTCTTTTTTTTAGCGAGCGGATAAACGCGCTCATTACCCCCTCGTATTGTCCTTCGTAGTACAGCGGGAATCGAAGCGTCACATGGAACATCAAGATCTTCGAGTACCGTGTTAGCACATCTCGGTAAACCGAGTGCGCGCTCTCAAGGTAACGCTCACTCATCTCGTACTTATTGTTGATTGGCAACCCGTTAAACAAGGTTCCCTCGAATGGTTCTTCGTACATTGTTTCTCTCCTGTGACTTCTCGACACAAGAGAGGGCTTGCATGTCTTTTTTTACTCTCCCCAGCTTAGGGCTGGGAGTGCTAACTAGCTGCTTCAGAGGCACCTAATATATCTAAAAACCTACAATCGAAATGTACATGGATCGTGTCACTTTTCATTACATGACTCCACGCTACTTAGCATCTTGCAGGGAAGAAATGGACCTAGTTATTTTTGCACAGCCATTCGATTGAGGATCATGAAAGTCAAAGCTAGTGAATTCGGACGACCATTGTAGATATATCAAGGCTTAAAGGGGGAAAGGGACTAAATTTTAGAACGTGTAAATATATGTTAAAACTATCACAAAAAATCCGTAAATTTACTCTTAAAATACTACGGTGTAATAAGTCAAAATTTAAGGCTAACCGATGACTAATGACAGTACCATCATTAAGACAAGCGACTTAAGAAAGTGTCACTTTTACTGGAGTCACTTGAGCTGGCATGGATTCAAAATGCCTGTAAAACCCGACAATGCGAAAGATATGTGTACCGCCATTAACTCCGTACTCATTGAGCACAACTTGGGTGATCAAGAGACTCAAAATCACGTGGAAAACATGGTGAATGAAGCAAATGGAAAGCTACTTCCGAAAGAAGACCTAGAGTGGTTCAGCTATAAAGATGAGCGGCTGTGTTTCTGGATGTGGTCAATTCTGAGGCTTCTGGTTGTTAACCCTAACAGCGAACTACTTCACGGGCTGGCTTTTAACGCTGAACAAGCAGCCTATCAGCGCCCCTACGAGAAACAAACGCTAAACCTTCGCCCACTCACTAGACGTGAGCGATATAATCTCATAATTAACTTTTTTGATACCTGTTTAGCACCAATAGATCGACAACGAGCCCTGCTTAATGAATTGAGAGAAAAGTGGGATGAGGTCTACTCAATCGAGAAATTCTTAAAACCAAACTCCAGCGAAGAAGACTATGGCCTGTGGTTATGGAAATATGTCACTACAAACGAAGAGTTCTCTATCCCACATTGGTTTATTCCCGTACCTAAAAAACCCAAGGACATGTACGATTCAGCGATTGCAGCATTTGATGCATGGCAGGCAGAAGCCTACGAAAAAAAGTTTTTCATCGTCCGAATGAAAAAGGCATGGAGCCAGAAAAAGCACCGAATGGCTATTGCGAAGAAAAACAAGAAATCCTACAACTTCACATTAACTACAACCACAAAATCCCTGCTTGATGAAATGGCTAACACTACTGGATACAGCCGGAATGAGGTACTTGAACGCCTAATCAAGCTAGGTCACCACAAACTGAACAGCGGTGAGGAAATATTGTGATTCTGCCTGACTTATCCTAATTAAAGTAGTGACAAAACGCTATTGTACCAACTTTAGTACCAACCCACATAAATCAAATTGAGGTAAACTATGAATATCAAAACCTTAGAAGACAAATTCAAGTCTGCGAGGGCCACCATATAAGAAAAGGCGTAGCAGGTTAATTCCTACTACGCCTTTTTTCATTTTTCCAGTAAGTACCATTCTCTAATACAGCCCTTCTAATGGGTCTCTCTCAGGATAACGCTGGATGATCGTATCAAGTTGGGCTTGGTGCTTACGTAGAGCGTTGACACAATCCGTATCTAGTTTGTTATCAAAAACCATTTTCTCCAGCTCTAAAAGAGCGTAAGGCACGGAACAAGCCTGTTTATAGGGTTTATGGGTGGTAAGGGCATCAAATATGTTAGCAACACACACTATCTTCGCACTGATAGGAATCGCTCCGGCACACAATTGATGAGGGTAACCGCTCCCATCTAAAAATTCGTAGTGAAAAGAAACAATATCGCGAAACAGCTGAGCACTGCGGTGATTGTCAGCTTCAAGCTCAGTGATAAATTTCGCTACTAAATCTTCACCATAGATAACATGGCGACGTAACTCAGCGACTTCTTCCGCTGCAAGCGCTTGCTGCTTACAAAGTAATTCAGGTGATATCATTACTTTACCCAAATCATGATATTGAGAGAACAAAGTTAAGTGTTCCACAAACTCATCGTCAAAGTCGTATCTATCCGCCAACTCTAAAGCAATGAGGTTGGTGTAGCTTGAAACACGCTGCTTATGGCTAATTGATTCTCTTTGATACACAGGAGAGCGCGCCACTAGTTTGTTAGCTTTTTCAACTAACCGGTCAACCAACTGATACTCTGAAAATATGGTCGCTTCAAGCATGTTAAGATAAGGCTTAACAGCTTCAATCCCATTTTCATTAAATGCGTCTTTGTGATGAGAGTTGAGGAAAACAAAACCTCTAAATTGCTGAGCATTAAACGCAGGGATAGCGACTGAAGATTGATAACCGTCTTCGACAAGTGAATTGATATAAGGGGACGAACGCAAACAATCGATATCTGGCAGGATCGTCACTGTTCTACTTTCTATACACTGTTTAAGATACGGTAGTGAACTCAGTGGAGCTTCAAAATGTATCAGACTCAAGGACAGAGAAGAGCTATCGGCATAACTTCTAAGCAGATGATCTCGAGTATCATAAAGTGCAAAACATATTTTATCTAATTTCGGTAGATGGACTTTTATTCGCTCCTGGAGGTGAGCTAACTGCCGATTAAGCAGGTGATGACAAGTGATGTTTGCCTCTACTTTCCTAGTTGTTACTTCCATTGTTTCTAACCGCTCTAGCTTCCATTCAAAGGTAAGTGTAGATGCAGTTTTCTGCTCCTTACCAAGAAGATGCTGCCTAATCTTAGACTAAATTGATCCAACACAAAAAGCGTCATAGAAAGAGCTTCAATAACTAACCATCTAACCGATTAAAACATCGATATATTCGATGATATTACTGTGAGGAAGGGAACAAGAGAGTACTAATTCGTACTCTCTGGGGGGATTTTATGAGTATAAACTAGCAGCGCTCAGAAACCTTTCGCTTTCTTGATCAAGTCGTAAGCGTTCTGAATCTCTTGCGCTTTCTCTTTGGCGACATTCATCATTTCAGGCGGCAAGCCTTTTGCCATCAACTTATCTGGGTGATGTTCATTCATCAGCTTACGATAGGCTCGTTTGACTGTTTTCGAATCTGCACTGCCGTCAACGCCCAGCAACTTATAAGCATCGCTGAGTTGATCTGCAGTAGACGCTTGCTGCCAACTTCCTCCTGACTGGTGAGAATGTTCACCACCCGACTGACCACCAAACCCTCCTTGCTGGAATCGGAACGCCGCTTCCTGCATACGTAAACGTTGCTCAAGTTGCTCTGAGGAAAAGCCAAGCCCGCGAGCAATTTTATGCAACACATTACGTTCACTTGGGTGAATATCGCCATCAGCAAAGGCTGCAGAAATTTGTAGCTCTAAGAAGAATTGCATCAAATCAAAGCGACCAGCAGATGAAATTCGCACTCTTTCTAATACAGTCTCAAGTGGGAAGTCGCTTTCTTTACCTTCTCTGAAAGCATCTTGAGCAGCTTTTCGCTGTTGACCATGAAGATTCATGCGCTCCATCATAGTGGTCGCTAGCTGAATTTCCTCTCGCGTCACTTGCCCTTTCGCTTTTGCGACATGGCCCATCACTGCGAATGCAGCTTTAAAAAACTCTTCCTGTCGCTCAGCCTGACTTGGCCCGCTGCCAAAGCTAGAATTAAAGCCAGCTTGACGTAAACGGCGCGCTTTATCGAATTGATGGCCTATAAATAAACCGAATACAGCACCAAATGGGCCTCCAAATAGGAAACCAAAGAATGTGCCGAGAATTTTGCCAAAAATATGCATTATGTGCTCTCAATCTCTGAATTTTTTCTTCGTGTCGCGGTCTGATAGTGCCGTAAGCTGTAAATTACTTTATTATAAGGGCCGATTTATTTTACGTTCGGTCCCTATTCACCGGATATATCAAGTTCAACAGGATAGTAAAACTCGATGTTACGTTTTCCCCGCACCTTGCTAGCCGCTTCAATCAGTGCAGCTTTCGTAGTGCCTCAGACTCAAGCAGAAACTATATCAGACGATAGTGTGCAGGAACTGCCCACTATAGATCAATGTTTGATCAACGAACCTGAAGCAGAAAATCCAAATCAACTGCCTGTTAACGTTGAAGCAGACAGCTTAGAAGCTATTAACGGCGACAAAGCGACCTATCGTGGCAATGTGGTTGTTGTTCAAGGCAAAAAACGCATGTTGGCTGACAATGTCACCATGCATCAACAAGAAAACATTGTTGTCGCAGAAGGGAACGTAACCTTTAGTGATGGTGCAGTTAAAACCATCTCAGAGAAAGCCACCAATAACCTCAACACAGAAGAAGTCACGCTAGAAAATACCAACTATAAGTTCCTATGTGAACCGGGACGCGGTGAAGCGGTATACGTTGCGAAAACGGGCAAGGCGGTATACGAAATTGAAGATGGTACTATCACCTCTTGTCCTGAAGGGGATAGCTCATGGCGTATGCGCGCATCAAGCATCGATATCGACCAAAATGAAGAAGAAGCGATTTTCTACAATCCGAGATTTGAGATCGTCAATGTTCCAGTGTTCTATCTACCCTTCTTAACAGTACCGATTGGTGATACGCGTAAAACGGGCTTCCTTTACCCAAAAGTCTCTTATGGGTCTAAAGACGGCTTTGAGATGGAGGTGCCGGTCTACTGGAACCTAGCGCCCAACTACGACTTAAAAACCACTTTTAAACACATGCAGAATCGCGGTAACCAACTAGACAGTGAGTTCCGCTATTTATCAGATTTGGGCTTCAGCACGATTAAGTCTGAATACCTGGTTGATGATAAGAAAAAACCAGAGCTTGGCGACCGTTGGGGCTTTCAATGGCAGCACTCAGGCATTTTCCAGCAAAACTGGAAGTTTGAAGTTGACTACTCAAAAGTCAGTGATATCAGCTACTTTGCTGACATGGACTCCAGTATTGGTAAGCAAGAAGATGGCCAACTAATCCAAGAAGGTCGAGCCTCCTACCGTTCAGAAAATTGGGATGCGTCGCTATTGGCACGAGACTTTCAAGCGCTAACACCGGGGGCAACGCCTTATCGCTTGCTACCTCAGCTGAGTTTTAATTACTATGCACCTGAGCTAATGCGTTATTTAGACTTCGACATGATCAGTCATATTTCACGCTTTGATACTGACGCTAAAGGTCAACCTTCCGCAACTCGCGTACATGTTGAACCTGGCTTAACCATTCCTGTCGGAACAACTTGGGGCACTTGGACTACTGAAGCTCGCCTGTTAGGAACATACTACCAGCAAGATTTAGACGGGGTGGACACCACTTCTGGTAACAAAACAACAAACCCTTATTACGGCCTAGAGGAAACGGTCTCACGAGTAATCCCTGAGTTTCGAACTCATGCAGGGGTCGTGCTAGAAAGAGATACGGTTATTTTTGATAACTATACTCAGACGCTTGAACCACAGGTGCAATACTTGTATGTGCCTGAAAAAGATCAAACCAGCATTGGCAAATACGATACCACTTTGTTACAAACCGATTACTATGGTCTGTTCCGTAGCCGTAAATACAGCGGTGTGGATGAAATCAAAGATGCCAATCAATTTAGTTACGGTGCCTCAACACGCTTCTTTGATGATGCTTATAAAGAGCGTCTTAATATCTCCTTTGGTCAAATTTTCTATTTAGAGCGCGATAACAAGGCCCCTGGCTCGAAATCTAACTTCTCTGCCTGGGCAGTAGAAATGGACTTTAACTATGACGACTACCTTTTCTACCATGGTGGTATTCAATATGATATTGAGTCAAGTGAGCTTCAGCTTGGTAACAGCACCTTAGAATATCGCTTTAGTGGCGGCTATATCCAAGGTAACTACCGCTACGTAACGCGAGAGTACATTGAAGCGACGTTAGGGGACAGTATTGGCAACCTCGATAGTATTACCAAAGACGGGATTTCACAGGCAGGGCTTTTAGCTGGTTATCAAATTACTCGCAAGTGGAATGCTAGCGCTCAGTATTTTTACGATCTAACCACTGAAAACGAACTTGAATGGCTAGGTCAAATTAACTATACCTCAGATTGTTGGTATATCGGCTTTACCTATAGTAACAAGCTACAAACATGGAATCACCTTGGCACCGGTGGCTTCCCTAACTCACCAAACGCGACGCCACAATATGAAAACAACTTTAGCTTAAACTTTGGTATTATTGGTTTTGGCACAAGCATTGGTGCGGGTTCAGGTTTGGCTGGTCTTGATGATGCCGGTAACTCTCTAGGTTATGGTCGCCCATTCTCTTTAAGTAACTAATCGCTTAGCTCGCTGTCTAAACGTAGCGAGCTATTTATTTTTATAGGATTTTCAATGAAATTTTGGAAACACACTTTACTTACCATGCTAACGGCGAGTGCAATCAGCCCAGTACACGCCGAGCCAGTGCCTCTAGATAAAGTGGCAGTGATCGTTAATGAAGGCGTGGTACTACAAAGTGATATCGATGTCTCAATTAAAACACTTAAAGCCAACGCAAAGAAGAACGGCCAGCAGCTACCTGATAAAGATGTGTTAGTCGAGCAAGTTACCGAGAAGCTTATCGTTGATACGATTCAACAACAGGAAGCGGAACGTATTGGTGTACGCATCGATGACAACCGCCTCAATGAAGCGATCACTGAGATAGCTAAGAACAACAACCAAACGGTTGAACAGCTAAGCGCTTCAATTGCAGAAGAGGGCTTAAGCTACGCGGAATTTAGGGAACAAATTCGTAAAGAAATCGCAGCCAGTGAAGCACGTAACGCACTGGTACGTCGCCGCATTAATATCTTACCTGCGGAAGTGGACAACCTAGCGAATATTCTTGCTCAAGAAACTAATGCAACGGTTCAATACAAGATCGGTCACATTCAACTGCGTGTAAATGACGGTGACGATAAATCAGCGATTGAAGCAGAAGCCAATAAGCTAGTAGATGAACTGAAAAACGGCGCAGATTTTAGCACTATGGCTTACACCTACTCAAAAGGTCCTAAAGCACTGCAAGGTGGTGATTGGGGCTGGATGCGTAAAGAGGAAATGCCAACCATCTTTGCCGATCAAATTAATCTACAAAACAAAGGCAGCATTATTGGTCCATTTCGAAGCGGCGTTGGTTTCCACATTATCAAGATCGAAGATGTAAAAGGTCTAGAGACTGTCGCGGTTACCGAAGTCAATGCCCGCCATATTCTTATTAAGCCAACCGTCATTCTTAGCGATGAGGGTGTACAAAACGATCTCAACGAGATAATCCGTCGCATTAAAGCTGGTGAAACAACCTTTGGTGAAATGGCACAGCAATACAGCCAAGATCCTGGTTCTGCTGCTCAAGATGGTGAGCTAGGCTACCAAACTTCTGATCTCTACGTCCCTGAGTTTAAACACCAAGTAGATACTTTACCTGTCGGCCAGATTAGTGAACCATTTAAAACGGTTCATGGTTGGCACATTGTTGAAGTTATCGATCGCCGTGAGGTTGACCGTACTGACTCAGCTCTAAAGAACAAAGCTTACCGAATTCTGTTTAACCGCAAGTTCAATGAAGAAGCGAGTGCTTGGCTGCAAGAGATCCGTGCAAGTGCCTTCGTCGAAGTGGTTGAGGAAGACGATCAAGATGACCGTTAAGCGCATTATTGTTACTGCAGGTGAACCTGCAGGCATTGGCCCCGACTTGGTTCTTGCTCTTTCCAAAGAAAATTGGAGCCATCAAATCGTGGTCTGCGCAGACAAACAGATGCTAGCTGAGCGTGCAGCTCAGCTTGGTATTTGTGTCGAACTGATCGACTATCAAGCCAATAGTGACGTGGTCGCTCAAAAAGCGGGAACACTAGTGGTTGACCATATCCCTTTAACTAATCCTGCCGTTGCGGGTCAGCTCGATGAAGCTAACGGTCAATATGTATTAAAAACATTAGAAAGAGCCGCATTAGGCTGTATGAATAATGAATTTGATGCTATTGTCACCGGCCCTGTGCATAAAGGGGTGATAAATCGCGCTGGTGTGGCATTTAGCGGTCATACAGAATTCTTCGCCGAGAAATCCAACACACCACTTGTGGTAATGATGTTAGCGACCGAAGGGCTCAGAGTGGCCTTAGTCACCACACATATCCCACTTGCTTATGTATCGCAGGCAGTTACAGAAGAAAGATTAGAGAAGATCATCAACATCCTAAACAAAGATTTGGTGGAAAAATTCGCGATATCTTCGCCTAAAATCTACGTTTGTGGCTTGAACCCGCATGCAGGAGAAGATGGTGTGCTCGGCATGGAAGAGATTGAAACCATCACTCCAACCCTAAACAGACTGCGCCAAGAGAAAGGTATCAACCTCATTGGTCCTTTGCCTGCAGATACCATCTTCAATGAAAAATATTTGCAAGATGCCGATGCAGTGCTCGGGATGTATCACGATCAGGTACTTCCTGTATTAAAATATAAAGGCTTTGGCCGCTCGGTGAACATTACCTTGGGCTTGCCGTTTATAAGGACCTCCGTTGATCACGGCACCGCACTTGACCTTGCAGGGACTGGCAATGCGGATACAGGAAGCTTTAGAACGGCTTTGGCTCATGCGATAGAGCTAGTCGATAAGAAATCGAATTAATTTGAGAATACTATGAGAAACGATGTCCACTTAGGACACAAAGCAAGAAAACGCTTTGGTCAAAACTTCCTAAATGATCCTTACATCATTGATGGAATTGTCTCTGCAATCAACCCAAAACCTGGTCAGAACCTAGTTGAGATCGGTCCTGGCCTAGGTGCTATAACTGAGCCTGTAGGTAAAGAAGTCGACAAGTTTACGGTTATTGAGCTTGACCGCGATCTGGCAGAGCGTCTACGCAACCACCCTGATTTAGGTGACAAGCTGACTATTCATGAAGGCGATGCAATGCGCTTCGACTTCACTCAGCTAGTAAAGCCAAACAACAAGCTGCGTATTTTTGGTAACCTGCCGTACAACATCTCTACGCCATTGATGTTCCATCTATTTGAGTTTCATAAAGATGTGCAAGACATGCACTTTATGCTGCAAAAAGAGGTAGTTAACCGTTTAGCAGCAGGCCCTGGGACTAAAGCTTACGGCCGTTTAACCGTAATGGCTCAATACTTCTGTAAGGTTGTTCCTGTACTAGAAGTTCCACCTACAGCATTCGTTCCGCCACCAAAAGTGGATTCTGCTGTGGTACGCCTTGTTCCTTACGAAGAGATCCCTCACCCAGTGACAAGCTTAAAATGGCTTGATCGCGTGTGTCGTGAAGGCTTTAACCAACGCCGTAAAACAGTTCGCAACTGTTATAAAGCACTACTTAGTGCTGAGATTCTTGAGCAACTCGGAGTTAACCCGAGTATGCGTCCAGAGAATCTCACCTTAGAACAATTTGTCGATATGGCAAACTGGCTAGACGCCAACCACAAATAAGCGCTATATATTAAGGGTGATAAATTGCAGATTTATCACCCTTTTTTTGGCTTTGCATAGGAGTTTACATGGAAGCTACCCCTTGTATTAAAGTCCAAGTCCATACCAAATACATTCCCGACCAATCTCAACCCGATGCAAAACGCTACGTTTTTGCCTACATCATTACGATCAAAAATCTTAGCCAACAAACAGTACAACTCATCAGCCGACGCTGGCTGATTACTGATGCCAACGGCAAACAAATGACCGTTGAGGGAGAAGGCGTGGTTGGCCAGCAGCCTGTTATCCCAGCAAGTGACGAATACACTTATAACAGTGGTACGGTGATCGAGACTCCTGTTGGCGTGATGCAAGGGCAATACATTATGCATGACCAAGATGGCAATGAGTTCATCGCCGAGATTGAACCATTTAGGCTCGCCATCCCCAATATTCTTAACTAAGGTACATCCGTGGCTACATACATTGTCGGTGACCTACAAGGTTGCCTTGATGAGCTCTTATTATTGTTAGATAAAATCGCCTTCGACTCGGAGCACGACACGCTGTGGATTGCTGGCGATCTCGTTGCCAGAGGACCAAAATCGCTTGAGGCACTGCGCTTTGTTCGTTCTTTAGGTTCCTCTGCCAAGGTCATTTTGGGCAACCATGATTTGCATCTTCTTGCGGTCTCGCTAGGGTTATTCAAAGTTAAAAACAAAGACAAAACTGCGCCTATTTTTGCTGCCGATGATAAACAACAACTGCTTGACTGGTTAAGAGAGCAACCCCTGTTAGCCGAGCACGATGAGTTTGTGATGTGTCATGCAGGCATCTCCCCTCAGTGGTCTTTGGAGCAAGCGCGCCAAGCAGCAAGTGAAGTGGAAACCATATTGCGTAGCGAAAGATGGCCTTGGCTGATTGAAAACATGTACTCCAATCAACCTGATCTTTGGCAAGACTCTTTACAAGGTATCGAACGCTACCGCTACATAATCAATGCCTTTACCCGAATGCGTTTTTGCTCAGAAGATAGCCGACTAGATATGGACTGCAAACTTCCACCGAGCGAAATAAATAACGACAATCTCGTGCCTTGGTTCAAGGTGAAAGACAGAGTGCAGATCGAAAAAACAGTACTATTTGGTCACTGGGCAGCGCTTGAAGGTTATGCCGGACAAGATGTGATTGGTTTAGATACCGGCTGTGTCTGGGGCGGTCATCTGACTATGCTGCGATGGGAAGATAAGCAGTTTTTCTCTCAAAAATCGTTAGCAAGTAACGATTAATCCTTGAAAGGTTGGCACACTGTAGGTTGCCAACCTTTTTTAAATTCAGTTAGTTAATGTCAGATAGCAGCCTGCACTACCTGAAACTTTCGACTCACTCCTCTCGAAGGGCGAAGCCCGATCTAGGAGCAAAGCGTTCTCGCATCTCGCAGGGCGTAGCCCGTTCTTACCCGTTTCTCTCTAGAACTACAAAGCGCATATCGTAAGCATTCTTCTCATCGGCAGAATAAGACTCGGAGTAAGTTTCTTTAAACTCATCACTCCATGCCGGGAACTGGGTATCGCCTTGAACCTCGGCTTCAATATGAGTGACATATAATTTATTGGCTTTAGGTAGGCAAGCCTCATAGATAGTACCGCCACCAATGATCATCACTTCCTCAACACCTCCAGCCGCTTGCAGTGCTTCTTCAATAGAAGTTACGGTATCAACACCTTCAATCACCAAAGACGCATCACGGCTAATCACAATATTTTGTCTGCCCGGTAACGGACGTCCAATTGAGTCATAAGTTTTACGTCCCATCACAACCGGTTTGCCCATTGTTGAGCGCTTAAACCAAGCGAAGTCAGCCGGTAAATGCCATGGCATCTGATTGTCTTTGCCGATAATGCGATCATTGGCCATTGCGGCGATCATGCTGATGATCATTGAGTAACTCCTTGGGTTCTAAACGATAGGTTTGCGGCGATAGAATAGCAACCCAGGCATGGCTAAGCCAACTGCTAATCCCGCGATAATGAACATTGCTTTAAGGAAATTCTCCATCAACATCGCGACAAGCTCAGGAGTGTATCCTCGATGGTTCAGTTCAACTAAAGCAATCATGGCTTTAAAGGCAAATACACCAGGTACCATTGGAATCAGAGCCGCGACAGTAAACACTTTCGGGTGAGCCAAAAAGCGCGCTGACCAATGAATACCGACCATACTGACGATCATAGCCGCAAAGAAAGTCGCCCATTCAATGGGAATACCAAAATGCATCATCAAATAACGCGAGCCATGACCAATGGCTCCACCTAAAGCGCAATAGACTAAGGCCTTTTGTGGCACGTTAAACACCAAGGCAAAACCGACTGCGGGAATAGCAGCAAACAGCATGTCATTGAGTAAGCCCAATATAAGATCGAATGAGATCATGCCACCCACCCCCATACACCCACTAAGCTCATCGCTGCGACGATACCGAGACTTGTCGCCAAAGTCAGTAAACTCGCCATCACAAAGCGTGCTATGCCCATGTTGATATAGCCTTTAAGCATATCTGCGACTGAGTTAATTAGAGGGAAGCCGGGAACGAGCATCAAAACCGAAGAGGCCATCACCAGAGAGGGAGAGTTACCCAGCTCATAGATAACCGCTTGCGCTGAAACTACAGTGGTCACAAATGCTGTTGCGGTAAAGTTCATTAATGGATTGAAATGGCGATGACCAATTTCTTGTCTTACTACCATGCCGACCGATGAAGCCATAAAAGTCATCGCAAACACAACCCAGTCACCACCCGCTAAATGACTGAATGCAGCACATGATAACCCGATCATAAACACAACTAACCAGCGGTTGTATCGCTCAGGGCTAATCTTATCTAGCTGCTGCTGCGCTAAAGAGTAATCGATAATGCCACGTTCGAGCATAATGCAGATTCGTTGCACCTGAGTGATTGCGCGCATATTAATGCCGCGATCAGGGCAACGACGGGCGGTAGTAATACAGTGTTCTTGATAAACGGTAGTGACGACTAATGAACTTGCAGATAATGAAACTTCGACTTCATCCATACCTGCGGCGAAACCGAAGCGGCGCATAAGATCGCCAACGAGGGTACTTTCAGCACCATGCGCCAAAAGCATTTGCCCAGCTTGGGCGATTAAACGAGACACCGCCCGTTGTTTAGATGCCATGATTCTATCCTACTCCTTTAGAATCTCTTTATTGTGCAGAGAAATTTACTGTAGTGATTTGATTTAGACACAAAAAAGCCGCAATAGA
>WJXG01000105.1_pt1 | contig 18313 bp, 16 predicted proteins | sample 9266541 | NCBI WGS metagenome assembly WJXG01 (sample SAMN12697363, study PRJNA563984) | aquatic metagenome | isolation source: water samples from a prawn hatchery tank treated with erythromycin plated on... | place: Australia | collected 2018-10-17 | reverse complement strand
AATTCCGCATTCTTCAATGCAAGGCCAAGAGTATGATTTAGCTCGCCAAGGTGAAATACCGTTAGGCTTGACGGTGTTCAGTGCCAATGATGTTAAACGCGATGCTTTGCAAGTTGGTCTGGTTGAGTTGGATGGCAAGCAGCTGCTTGCGCGTCGTTCGCGACTATGGATGAATCGTAAACCTATGTTAGTGGCAGAGCTTTTTCTGCCGACTGCGCCAATTTATGCAAAGGAGAGCGTTTAAAATGACGGCAGATAAAGCAGTCGCTTACTGGCAGTTAATGCGTATGGATAAGCCGATTGGGACCTTATTATTGCTTTGGCCGACATTATGGGCGTTGATTATTGCAGCTGAGGGTGTACCGAGTTTAAAAGTTTTATTTGTTTTTGTTCTTGGCGTTATCTTTATGCGAGCGGCTGGATGCGTAATCAATGATTTTGCCGACCGTAAAGTTGATGGTCATGTAAAGCGCACTAAGCTACGCCCGTTACCATCAGGAAGAGTGACCTCTAAAGAAGCTATCGGGCTGTTTTTAGTCTTAGCGATCAGTTCGTTCCTACTTGTGCTGAGTATGAATGCGTTAACCATTCAGCTCTCATTTGTTGGCATCTTCCTCGCGTTCATTTACCCATTTATGAAGCGCTATACTCATCTGCCACAGCTGTTTCTTGGTCTCGCTTTTAGTTGGTCAATTCCTATGGCTTGGGCTGCCGAGGCGAACGAAGTCACCATGATGACATGGTTTATCTTTACTATTAATGCCCTATGGACTATCGCCTACGACACCCAATATGCCATGGTAGATAGGGATGATGACCTGAAAATTGGCATTAAGTCGACGGCTATTTTGTTTGGTCGATTAGATAAAATGGTGATTGGTGCATTGCAGCTCATCACTCTTGCCATGCTGATGTACGTCGGGATTTGGTTTGAGCTTGGTGCAAGCTACTACTGGAGCTTACTGATTGCTGGCGCTTTATTTGTGTTTCAGCAGCATCTTATCCGTCATCGTGAGCGAGACTTGTGCTTCAGAGCATTTCTCAATAACAACTATGTCGGCATGATAGTCACCATAGGCTTGTTTATCGCTTTCTGGTAAACAAAAAGGGCATCCACTGGATGCCCTTTTTCGTACTTAGCCGTTTTTATTTAATCCCTGTGGCCTGACAGATACTTTCTTTGATGGTTAGGCGAACTTCAGGGTAGAGCATAGAGTAAAGCAGGTTGGCTAATTCTGTGCTCTTATCACTATCGCAGTTACCGTCATTGTCGAGGTAAGCTTGTTGTTTCAATGTCGTAAACAGTGCAGAGAAAACGCCCTTATCAAAAAACTCTGGGGCATTAATGCCATGTAAACGACCTAAGCGTTGCGCGATATCTTGGCTCTTAAGCTCTAAGTCGGCCTTACCCAGTTCTGGGTTTGCCACTAGCAGGTTAAGTGCGATCGCGTAGCGTTGCAGTGTTTCGGTAATAGTGCGACCAAGCAGAACCAAGACTTGGTTATTGGCTTGATTTATCGCTACATTTTGTTCGCTATCGATGGTCACTAAGCCTTGATGAGCGATCTCTTCGATATAAGCCTCAGTCAGTTCACCAAGCTTCTCTTCCTCAATACTTAAGAACAGCTCTTGTTTTAAGAATGGATAAACGAGAGCTACATTTTGCTTGATCTGCTCTAATGACAACTGCTGATGGCGAACCAACATTTGAGCGATTAACGACGGCAGCGCCAATAAATGGATGATATTGTTGCGGTAGTAAGTCATTAGAATCGATTGATTTCGATCCAGCGAGACAATTTCACCCATGCTGTCTGTTTCGATAAGGAACTTATCCAATGTCTCGGCATGTTTGACCAACGCTTGTGCATCATCTTCAGGCACCGTGTAGGTTGAAGAGTAAGGCACATTCTTAAGGATCGATAAGTAACAATCGATCTGATTGACTAAGCTATCGCGGGACAATGCACGTTGGCGTGAAGCGAGCAGGGCGGTTGCACATAATGTGAGTGCGTTAGTCGCAGCCGCATCGTTAATGTGTGTCATCATCTTGGTGGCTAAGCCATTTACTACTGGGTTGAGCCACTGTGGTTTAGTTGCACCCATAGGATCGATATCTTTAGTCCACTCAGGTGCATGCTCGTTCAGATATTGGTTCAGTGGAATAGGCTCACCGAAGTTAACGTACCCTTGGCCGAAGTTGCGTAGCTTGCGAATCGTGCGCAGCACTAAGCCGGCATTTTCTTTTTCTTTGCGCTTACCACGTAGCTCTTTGGCGTAAGTCCCCACCTCCATAACATGCTCATAGCCGATGTAAACCGGAACCAGTGTCACTGGGCGATTTAGACCACGCAGCATAGCTTGGACTGTCATGGCCAGCATACCGGTTTTCGCTTGTAGCAATCGGCCAGTGCGCGAACGTCCGCCTTCACTGAAGTACTCTACTGAGTATCCTTTAGCAAACAGCTCCGCTAAGTACTCACGGAAGATAGTTGAGTACAGTTTATTGCCTTTAAAGCTACGGCGAATAAAGAACGCGCCACCACGGCGGAAGATAGGTCCCGCAGGGAAGAAGTTTAGGTTAATGCCTGCCGCAATGTGTGGAGGAACCATGCCTTCTCGGTAAAGCACGTAAGAAAGCAGCAAGTAGTCCATATGGCTACGGTGACAAGGCACGTAGACGATCTCGTGACCATCTTGCGCCAGTTTACGTACCGTAGCAGCATTGGTAATGTTCAAGCCTTGGTAAATACGATTCCACAACCAGCCGAGTAGGCGTTCGCCATTTTTTATCAAGGAGTAAGAGAAGTTTGCGGCAATCTCATCCATGATGGCATGGGCTTCTTTGCGTACCTTCTCTATTGGCACATCTTTCGAATTGGCCTCATCCATGATGACTTTTTCAATCGCTTTCGATTTCATCAGTCGATTAAATAGCGCTTGTCGACTCGGCAAATTTGGCCCTGAAGCGGCGAGCTTCTGACGAGAAAAGTGGATACGTGCCACGCGTGCCAACTTATGAGCAATCGAAGCATCTGTGCCATGTGAATCCGCCATGTAACGCAGAGAAACCACCGGGCTAATACGCACTAAACAGTCACGACCAGAGAGCAAAACAGCTTTGGCTTTTTGTGGACCGTTTAAAGACTGTAGGTAAGGTTTTTGCTGCGACTCTTTACCTGGTTTGCGTCCCCAAAGTACTGTTGCAGGGATCATTTGCACATCCAGTTCTGAATCAAACTTGTGCAGCTCAAGCAGATCAGAGAAAAGCGTTACTGATGTGCTTGGTACATCTTGATCACTGTCCATTACGGTTTGGCGAGCAGAGGTAAAGACGTAGCGGTTAAATGCTTTGCCGTTAATTTCGACTGGCTCTAGCGGGTCGGGTAAACCAAGTGCAATGACTTGTTTTTGCAGCGCGAGGAGATCAACAGCTGAGCGATATGGCAGAGCGTAAATAATGGGCTTGTTTATATCAATGCTATGATCTTCAATAGGATTTGAAGGAATTGTGGTCCCTTTAACTAACACTGACATAGGCAGTTTTAGTAAGGTGCGCGATAACATTCGTCCAGAAGACATAAGGTTCTTAGCCTCAAAAATAGATGGTTTGCATAAGCACATTTCCATTTCTCTAACTATAGAACTGGGAATGCGCCCAAGCGTGTATTTTTATAGCGGGCAAGGATAACAGAAACTGGTCGAACCTTTTACTTATTATTGATTAGGAAAACGTCAATTTTTAAGTCATCAAGCTATCGAGATAATTAATAAAGAGAAATTAACTTGCCAGACAAAACACTCCATGGATTTAAACGGATTAAAAACGCAACGCAGTACTCCTGCCAAGGTCTCAAGGCTGCATTTAAACATGAACCGGCCTTTCAAGAAGAAGTCGTGTTAGCCGTGATCATGATTCCGGCGGCTTTATTTATTGGTGACAGTCAGTGGGAGAGAATATTGCTGATCGCGACAGTGGTGTTGGTATTGATCGCTGAGCTGTTTAATAGTGCGATTGAAGCAGTTGTTGACCGAGTTGGAACGGAACACCACGAGCTTGCCGGACGGGCGAAAGATATTGGCTCGGCTGCTGTAATGGTGACTATGCTATTAACCGGTTATGTCTGGCTAGAGATCCTGCTTTTTTAAAGTGAGCGACGGGTAAATTGCTAACTCGCTAAAAAACAAGCAATTGGCTTTTCATTTGAACAATTACTGGATATACTCACAGTTAACTGTATAAAAAGACAGGTGACTTATGAAGCCGTTAACGCCCCGCCAACAACAAGTTTTTGATCTGATCAAAAGCAAAATCGAAGATACTGGTATGCCACCAACACGTGCTGAAATTGCACGCGAACTTGGCTTCCGTTCAGCAAATGCTGCTGAAGAACACCTTAAAGCCCTTGCACGTAAGCAAGCGATTGAAATTATTCCTGGTGCCTCTCGTGGAATCCGTATTCTACTTGAAGATGCTGCCAATGATGATGAAGGACTGCCTCTTATCGGCCAAGTTGCGGCGGGTGAGCCAATCCTTGCTCAGGAGCATGTCGAGACTCATTACCAAGTTGACCCGGGTATGTTCAAGCCTCAAGCTGACTTCTTACTGCGTGTAAATGGCGAAAGTATGAAAGACATCGGTATTATGGATGGCGACTTGCTTGCAGTGCATAAAACTCAAGATGTACGTGATGGTCAGGTTGTCGTTGCACGTGTTGACGATGACGTAACGGTTAAACGTCTAGAGCGTAAAGGTTCGACAGTACTGCTTCATGCTGAGAACGAAGAGTTTGAGCCAATTAAAGTGGATCTGACTAGTCAGCACCTAGCGATTGAAGGTCTAGCGGTAGGCATTATTCGCAACACAGATTGGATGTAACCGACTCTGTTTGAGATTCATTCTCACTTGTTGATTTTGTAACTGATATTCATTATCATCTTTACTCTGGCTACGGAAGGAAGATGATAATGGCCGTCGATCACACATCAGCTAAACATCGCTATCAAATCCCTGCTAATTTATTGCAACCATTATGGCTTCGTAGCCGAGAAAGTTTAGTTGATAATGGATTAGTCTACGACCCGATTGCAGCGCGTGCCTGTCAGCGCTGCCATTTAGCACCAGAATGTCTTTCTGGTGATATTGACCAAAAACAACTCCTTCACGTTACGCTTACTCAGCTGTGCGATCAGCAGGTTTCTGCTTTTATCAAACGTAATCCAGATGGTTGGATCGTCAATGTTGGTGCAGGGTTGGATACGCGTTTTTATCGTGTTGATAACGGCCGATGCAACTGGTTAGAACTCGATGTGACAGAAAATTTGCTCTGGCGTCAGAAACTGTTTCACAGTAGTGAGCGTTATCACCATGTTTGCGGTAGCGTTGATGATGTCAGTTGGTTAGAGCAGTTACCTATTCCAGAAAAAACGCCTGTGATGATAGTGTGTGAACACGCTTTGCTTGATTGTAGTCAGCTGCAAGTGGCCAAATTCATTCAAGCGCTAGGTTGCCACTTTGACTCAGCACGAGCTTGCGTTGTATTAGCAGGCGATCTCAGCCATTCCAAGCTAGGGCAGAAAATGGGCGCGGGGCAATATGCTCACGGGTACAGCGCACCGGGCGATGCTATGTTAGGCTATTTGCCTTGGGCACGCTGGGCGAAAACCTATTCTCCGCTTGATCGCGATTGTGGTCGCTGGAAACTATGGCAACGCTGGCTGACTAAGATGAACTTTTTAAAGCAAAGATTAACGCCGGTATTGGTTCAGCTTCGCTGGTAATCTCGTTACACTTGTCACTCAATTCTAGTCAGAGTGACAACGTGCAAATTCTTCAAACCCTTTCTAACCGCACCGTGCATAAGCAAGTCTTGTTGCTTGCTATTCCTATGGTGCTTTCCAACATCACAGTGCCATTACTTGGACTGGTGGATGCAGCAGTCATCGGTCACCTCGAACATGCGTGGTATCTCGGCGGTGTTGCGTTGGGCAGTACTATGATCAGCGTGACATTTTGGCTGCTAGGCTTTTTGCGTATGTCGACCACTGGGCTTGCTGCCCAATCTTATGGCGCAGAGAGCAAACATCAACTTGGCTTGGTCTTCACCCAAGGCATGACAATGGCGCTTGGTTTTGCTGCCGTTTTTCTTCTCTTCCATCAATCTATTGCGCAGTTGGTATTTAGCTTTAGTGACGCCAGTGAACAGGTAAAGCACTATGGCGCGCAGTACTTCGCTATCCGAGCTTGGAGTGCGCCTGCCGCCTTGGCTAATTTCGTCTTGCTCGGTTGGTTATTAGGTACGCAAAACGCCAAAGCACCGATGTGGATGGTGATCATCGCTAACGTGACCAACATCGTTCTCGACGTACTATTTGTGATCGGATTAGGTTGGAAAGTCGAGGGCGCGGCATTGGCTTCTGTGATTGCTGATTACACCGGAATGAGCTTTGGTCTGATTTGCGTATGGCGTAAATGGACCCGGGATAGCCTACCGCCAGTGTTGAACTTGATTAAAGACACCACCAACGGATTGAGTCGCTTTGTTAAGCTCAATCGAGATATCTTTCTACGTTCACTTTGCTTGCAAGCCACATTTACCTTTATGACCTTTCAAGGAGCGAGTTTCGGCGACGAAATCGTTGCTGCGAATGCCGTGTTGATGAGCTTTCTGATGATGATTTCTTACGGCATGGATGGATTCGCTTACGCGATGGAAGCCATGGTCGGTAAAGCCATTGGCGCGAAAGACCGAGAGCAGCTCAATCAATCGCTGATTGGTACTTTTTTCTGGAGCTTGGTCATTTGTGGATTGCTGACCTTAGCATTTGGTCTGATGGGATCGAATCTGCTCGGATTGATCACTGATATTGAGGCAGTTCATGCATTGGCGATGGAGTATTTGCCTTGGTTGATTGCCATGCCGCTAGTGTCTATGTGGTGCTTTCTATTTGATGGCATCTTTGTTGGTGCAACAAAAGGTAAAGAGATGCGCAACAGCATGTTCTTATCAACTTGTGGCTTTTTTGCGATTTTCTACTTATCGATGGATTTAGGTAATCACGCTCTGTGGCTAGCTATGTTGAGTTTTATGGCTATGCGCGGTTTAACCTTAGCGATAATCTTAACTCTCCAGTGGCGGAGAAACACTTTTCTCGCCTAAGTAAAAGATATCAGCCGAGTCACCGTACTCGGCTTTTTTATATCTTCATTTACATTATTACGTATGTGTAAAAATGATTTTCAAAAAGGTGGGATTATCAATTTTCTATTAGCGCCTAAAATACTCAGCAACAAAACGACGCAGCGCAGTGAGAGTTCCTCAGCTACGCTTATGACGTCCCTATATACATAAAATATAAAGGAAGCATCCAATGGCGCTTGAAATCAATCCTGGTCAAACTCACATTAAATCAAAAGCAATGGTGGCTTGGGCTGCTGGTGAACCACTTAAAATGGAAGAGGTTGATGTACAACTTCCTAAAGCTGGAGAAGTGCTAGTACGCATCGTAGCTACTGGTGTTTGTCACACTGACGCATTCACCCTATCTGGTGATGATCCAGAAGGTATCTTCCCTTCAATCCTGGGTCATGAAGGTGGCGGTATTGTCGAAATGGTTGGCGAAGGTGTCACTAGCGTTGAAGTTGGCGATCATGTGATCCCACTTTACACAGCAGAATGTGGCGAATGTAAGTTCTGTAAGTCGGGTAAAACTAACCTATGTCAGGCCGTTCGCGAAACCCAAGGTAAAGGTCTAATGCCAGACGGCACAAGCCGCTTCTCTATTAACGGCGAGACCATCTTCCACTACATGGGCTGTTCTACTTTCTCGGAATACACGGTTCTTCCTGAGATCTCACTAGCGAAAGTAAACAAAGAAGCTCCGCTTGAAGAAGTCTGTCTTCTAGGTTGTGGTGTCACAACAGGCATGGGCGCAGTGCTTAACACGGCAAAAGTAGAACAAGGCGACACCGTTGCGGTATTTGGTCTAGGTGGTATCGGCCTATCTGCCATTATTGGTGCGCGTATGGCGGGTGCAAGCCGTATAATCGGTATTGATATCAACGAGAGTAAATTTGACCTAGCCAAACAACTGGGCGCTACAGATGTTATCAACCCACAGAAATTCGATAAGCCAATCCAAGAGGTTATCGTTGAAATGACAGACGGCGGCGTAGATTACTCATTTGAGTGTATCGGTAACGTTAATGTGATGCGTCAAGCACTTGAGTGTTGTCACAAAGGTTGGGGTGAATCAGTGATCATCGGTGTTGCCGGTGCTGGCCAAGAGATCTCAACTCGTCCATTCCAACTCGTAACTGGTCGTGTATGGCGTGGTAGCGCTTTCGGTGGTGTTAAAGGTCGTTCTGAGCTACCAGAAATCGTAAACCGTTACATGGCGGGTGAATTCGGTCTGCAAGAATTCATTACTCATACCATGGGTCTGCAAGACGTAAATGAAGCGTTTGAGTTGATGCATAAAGGTGAATCAATCCGTACTGTTCTTCATATGGATAAGTAACTGAGCTAAATAGATAAACACAACGCCCTGATACAAGGGCGTTGTTGTCTTCTGAATTTTTAATCTGGGGTGGTTATGACCATTGAAAACGTAAGCCAAGCCAAAGTATTTGGTGGTTGGCACAAACAGTACACGCATGATTCTAACGTTCTAAACTGCAACATGCGTTTCGCAATCTTTTTGCCACCTAATGCGACCAAATCCAAACCAGTTCCTGTGCTTTACTGGTTATCTGGCCTAACTTGCACCGACGAAAACTTTATGCAAAAGGCAGGGGCGTTTCGACGGGCTGCTGAATTGGGGATTGCCATCGTAGCACCAGATACTAGCCCTAGAGGTGAAGAGGTCGCAGATGATGACGGTTACGATCTAGGACAGGGTGCCGGTTTTTATCTTAATGCAACTCAAGAGCCTTGGTCTCGTCACTATCATATGTATGACTATGTCACCCAAGAGCTGCCATCTTTGATTGAAGCTAACTTCCCAGTTTCGTCGATCAAGTCGATTGCTGGGCATAGTATGGGCGGACACGGCGCGTTGACTATAGGGCTGAAAAATTCGCAGCAGTATCGTTCGATTTCTGCCTTTAGTCCGATCACTAATCCTATGCAGTGTCCTTGGGGGCAAAAAGCGTTTAATGCCTACCTAGGTAATGACTTTGAGGCTTGGCGAGAGTATGACGCCAGTGAGTTACTAAAGCAGGCGCAAGCAAAGCTGCCGATTTTAGTCGACCAAGGCGATGCGGATAACTTTCTGGTTGAGCAACTAAAGCCACAAGCATTGATTGCCGCAGCGCAAACCCGTGACTCTGACGTTGAAGTGAGAATGCAGTCAGGTTATGACCACAGCTACTATTTCATTTCGAGCTTTATTGATCAGCATCTTGAGTTTCATGCCACGTACCTGAATCAATAATTGATGAAACTAAAAAGCCGCAACTTAATTGAGTTGCGGCTTTTCTATATTTAGCTGGTGGCTTATTTAAAACAAACGGTTAAGACCATTAAGTGCTGCTACGCGATAAGCCTCGGCCATAGTTGGGTAGTTGAAAGTGGTGTTGACGAAATACTCGATGGTATTCGCTTCCCCTTTCTGCTCCATAATGGCTTGGCCGATGTGGATGATTTCCGCTGCGCGCTCACCAAAACAATGAATACCAAGGATCTCTTTCGTTTCGCGGTGGAAAAGAATCTTCAAACTACCAATATCTTTCCCCGCGATTTGAGCGCGAGCTAAGTGTTTGAAAGAAGAGCGCCCAACTTCATACGGCACTTTTGCGGCTGTTAACTCTTGCTCTGTTTTACCCACAGAACTGATCTCTGGAATGGTGTAGATGCCCGTTGGAATATCTTCAATAAGGTTGCCGTCTGCTTTGCCTTTGGTGATCGCCTGAGCAACAAAGCGTCCTTGGTCATAAGCGGCACTTGCTAGGCTTGGGTAGCCAATTACGTCACCGACAGCATAAACATGTTCAACTTCGGTTTGATAGTTACCATCGACTTTTAATTGTCCGCGAGAGTCAGCCTCTAACCCAACTGCAGTGAGGTTAAGCTTGTCTGTGTTACCTGTACGGCCATTGGCGTAAAGGATACAGTCGGCGCGCATTTTCTTGCCGGATTCAAGATGAACAATGACACCATCTTCAGTCCCTTCAATCTTCTCAAACGTTTCATCGTTGCGAATCACAACGCCACTGTTCCAGAAGTGGTAAGACAAAGCATCTGAAACTTCATTATCTAAGAAGGCAAGTAGGCGATCTCGGGTATTGATTAGGTCTGTTTTGACACCTAAACCACGGAAAATCGATGCATACTCACAGCCGATAACACCTGCACCGTAAATGATAATATGACGAGGGTCGTGCTTAAGGCTCAGTATAGAGTCACTGTCATAAATACGCTCGTGCATAAAATCGACATTGTCTGGTTGGTATGGGCGAGATCCTGTCGCGATAACAAAACGGTCGGCGCTGTAGGTCTCTTCTGTGCCATCGCTTTGCATCACAGCAATGGTATATTTATCGATAAAGCGAGCCGTACCAAAAATCAACGAGCACTGGTTACGATCATAGAAGCCTTGACGAAGTCTCGTCTGCTTATCAATTACTGACTTGGCATGACCGAGAATGTTGGAAAACGTCGAATGTAGGCTAGTGTTGTTGTGACAAAACAGAGGGTTGTTATTGAACTCAATGATTCGGCTTACTGCGTGACGCAAAGCTTTTGAAGGGATGGTGCCCCAGTGAGTACAGCCACCACCGACACTGCTTTCCTTTTCTACAATGGCAACATTTAAGCCCGCTTTGGTTAATCCCATCGCTGCCCCTTCGCCTCCGGGGCCACTACCAATAACGATTACATCAAAGTGGTTGCTCTGGGCCATAGTTTCTTCCTTGTTATAGATTCTTAACATTGCTTTAGCGAGATTTTAACTGATTCCGTTGGGGCGTACACCTAAAGCATACTAGACAGTCGGCGAGATCACGGAGAATCAAGCAAATAGATTAAAGGGTATGTCGTATGTCTCTTATTAGGGGGGAAAAGATTGAATTCTCAACTCAACTCGGTTTAATTGCCACTCGGTCAGCAAAGCACAAGATTATGGCTTATCTCCTTAAGGCAATCGTTGTATATTAATGGCTATCGAAGTTAGAAAAATAGAAAAATAACTATGAAATCCATGGGAATCCGTGCTCAGCAGAAAGAGAAAACGCGTCGCTCTTTGATTGACGCTGCATTCAGTCAGTTAAGTGCTGACCGAAGCTTTTCCAACCTGAGCTTGCGTGAAGTCGCACGAGAGGCGGGTATCGCTCCAACTTCATTCTATCGTCACTTTAAAGATATGGATGAGCTAGGTTTGACCATGGTTGATGAAGGGGGCTTGTTACTGCGACAGCTAATGCGTCAAGCTCGCCAACGCATCGTCAAAGAGGGCAGTGTGATTCGCACTTCGGTAGAGACCTTTATGGAGTTTATCGAAAGTAGCCCCAACGTTTTCCGACTATTATTACGTGAACGTTCGGGAACCTCATTTGAATTTCGTACTGCCGTTGCTCGTGAGATGCAACACTTTGTCGCCGAGATGACAGAATACCTAATCAGTACTGGTATGGCCCGAGATGAAGCTTTCACGCAAGCAGAGGCGTCGGTCACATTGGTATTCAGCTCTGGCGCGGAAGCTTTAGATTTAAATCGACGTGAACGCGATGAACTTGCCGAACGTCTAATTATGCAATTGCGAATGATAGCCAAAGGGGCTTTCTGGTATCGCAAAGAACGTGAACGTAACCGATTAAAAGGTGGGATAGATTAATGTCGAATGAAACAAACCAAGTTAATCATGGTTCTGAGAAGAAAACACTGGTACTGGCTCTAATTGCGGGTATGTGTGGTGATGCTATGTTGTCATGGCTAACCATGAGTGATGTGCCTTTCTCAATTTTTCCACTGATTGCGCTTGTGCTGTCAGTGCAAGCACTTTACCGAGAGTACTTAAGTAACCCTGTATCTGAAGATATCCCGTTAGTGGGTCTGGCGTGTTTCTTCGTCGGTGCATTTGGTCACTCAGCATTTGTTAAAGCTCAGTACCCAGACTCGGGCTCTAACATGTTAGCAATCTTTATTACGCTTGGTTTGCTGCTTTGGGTAGCAAAAAAACTCGGCTTCCTAACAGCGCCAGCGAAGCCAAAAACTGAGTCGTAATGTCAGCTTAGTTAATGGAAACAAAAAACGAGCCTAATGGCTCGTTTTTTATTTGGTATCTGCGGTTAAGCTTTGCGTTCCAGTAGCACACCGGCTTCCATGTGGTGGGTGTATGGGAATTGATCGAATAGAGCAAAGCGCGTCACTTTGTGAGTCTCGCACAGCACATCTAAGTTGTCTTTCAGTGTCTCTGGGTTACACGAAATGTACAGAATACGCTCGTAGCCTTGCACCATCTTACAGGTATCGATATCCATACCTGCACGTGGTGGGTCAACGAAAATGGTATTGCAGTTGTAGCTCTTAAGGTCGACACCTGCATCCTGCAGGCGACGGAACTCGCGCTTGCCTTCAATAGCTTCAGTAAACTCCTCTGCTGAAAGGCGTAGGATCTGCACGTTATCAATCTTGTTGGCTGCAATATTGTATTGCGCTGATACAACAGAAGGCTTAGCCAGCTCTGTTGCGAGTACGCGATCAAAGTTTTGTGCCAGAGCAAGCGAGAAGTTTCCGTTACCACAATAAAGCTCAAGTAGATCGCCTGTGCTGTCTTGAGTACAGTCTACTGCCCACTCAAGCATCTTCTCGGCAACCTTACCATTTGGTTGGGTAAAGCTGTTTTCTACTTGCTGGTAAATGTATGGCTTACCGTTAACATCGAGCTTTTCAATCACGTAGTCGCGATCGAGAACAATCTTCATCTTGCGTGCGCGTCCGATGATGTTGAGATTAAAGCCTTCATCATTCAAACGTTGTTTTAACGCTTTCGCATTGTCCGTCCATTCATCATCAAGCTGACGGTGATAAAGCAGTGATACTAAGATTTCTCCGCTTAGCGTCGAAAGAAAATCAACTTGAAAAAGCTTACGGCGCAATGAGTCATTGTCTTTCATTGCATCAACAAGCAATGGCATTAAGTCATTAATTAAACGGCTTGCCGCAGGAAATTGATCGACGCGGTACTTCTCGCGAGTCTCTTGGTTGAACATGATGTAATAAAGGTCTTCACCTTCATGCCAAACGCGAAACTCTGCACGCATACGGTAGTGTTGCTCAGGAGATTCAAATACTTCCAACTCAGGTACTTGGTAAGGCGCGAACATCTCATTGAGACGGTCGATCTTCTCAGCCAGTTGTTCTTGGTAGCGTTGCGGGTTTACATCAAGAGTCGCCATGATTATTGCCTTAGGTTGGTACCTGTCGAGGTTGTATTTAATTTAAGAGCGCAGATTTTATTCAATCTCAGCGCTATGTCCAGTCTTGTCCCACCAATGCCTTAAAGATAGTGTGTAAATCGCACTTTGGTGGTGCAACTCGCTATATCATATAGATATAAATCCCAAATCTGCTCTGGACAAATAATCCATAGCTTAATAACATCTGCGCCTAGCTGGTGCTTTCTAGATGTATAGATGGCTGAAAAGGGAATCTGGTGTAAATCCAGAACTGACGCGCAGCGGTAAAAGAGAACGAAAACTCAAATGACACTGCATAGAGGACTATGTGGGAAGTCGAGTGAGTAGGTGGCAATGCCGAGCTCTTAAGTCCGAAGACCTGCCAGCAGCTGAGCAGTGGTACTGGAAGCAAGCGCTCCATGCTCGGTAGGACTTACGCGATTTAGGATTATAAAAATGAACCGATCTATTCTAGCGATTGCCGTGGCATCGCTACTTCCGCACGCCTCCCTTTCTTATGCCCAAGAAGCATCTTCTGATGAAACTATGGTGGTCACTGCAAACCGCTTTGAGCAGTCTGTTAGCACTGTTTTAGCACCTGTAAATATAGTTACACGAGAAGAAATTGAACAAACTCAAGCCAAAAGCTTACCTGAAATATTGAGAAAACTACCGGGGGTTGAGATAGCTCAAAACGGCGGGCGCGGGCAATACGCCAGTATTTTTGTACGTGGCACAGGCTCTGACCAAGTACTTGTTCTTGTTGATGGTGTGCGAATGGCAAAATCTTCAACAGGTGCGGTAGATTTCAACCAAATTCCAGTAATGCAAATAGAAAGAGTAGAGTACATCCGTGGTGCTCGCGCGGCTATGTACGGCTCAGAAGCGATTGGTGGCGTGATCAATATCATCACCTATGCGAAAACAGGTCAAGAAGGCTCCTCTTCACTTAGTCTAGGTGTAGGTAGTAAAAGCCAAGATGCTAATGTCATGGCTACCGTTAAAACATCAGAGTCTGGCAAGCTAAAGCTAACAGCAGGTTATGAAAAAGATGAAGGTTATAATGTATACCCTGTGGCAGGCATTAACGACGGTGAGGAGCACGGATTCTCTTCTGTAAATGGCTCTCTAGGCTACGATCATAGTTTTGGTGAAAAAGTAACTGCTTCTATTTTTGCTCGAACTTATCGCAATAATTATCAGTACAATGATAGTACTAAAGTGCGCGCGACCGCTGAGTCTGAAATCGATAGCAAAGTTTTAGGTGGCTCGGTTCAATACAAGCAAGGAGATTTTAATTCAGTATTGAACTACTCCCATGAGAACACTTCTTCTCGAACGTTTGACCCATATAACTCTAGTGCAGCTGATAAATATCAAAATGAGTATAAGCAGGATAATGTGAGTTGGATTAACGGGTACTCTCTTAATGAGAGTACTCAGTTGTCTGGTGGAGTTGATTGGCGTAGAGACTCACATGAAAAACCGGATACCGCGAACTCACTCCTTACACGTAAGAACGTTGGTGTTTTTGGTGTTATCTCGACTAAATACAATATAGTGACCGCTGAATTGTCTGGACGCTCAGATGATAATGAAGATTATGGTCGCAACAGTACATATAACGCAGGCTTAGGCGTTGATATAACAGAAAATTTTCAGTTATTTGGTTCATATGGCACAGCATTTAAAGCGCCAACGCTATCACAACAAAATGGCTCTACTTGGGCTGATGCGAATCCTAACTTACGCCCTGAAAGTTCAAAGAATGCAGAATTAGGAGCTCGTGGTGAGTTTAGCTCCGTGACTTGGACTGTTACTGGCTACGATATTAAGATTGATGATCTTATTACGTATACTAGTCGTACCGCACCACAAAAAGCTATTTATGAGAATGTCGAAGGTGTATCTCGTATCAAAGGTGTGGAACTAGAACTAGGCTTTGATACAGGCATTATTTCTCATACGTTATCTGCAGATTTCAAAGATCCAAAGGATAGCAAAGGCAAGCAGTTAGCCCGCCGCTCGAAGCAGAATGTTAAATGGCATGCTTATGCGACATTTGGAGATGTAGATGTCTCTACCAGCTATCTATATTTCGGTGAACGTCCTGATGGCACGAATACTTTAGATGCCTATGATCTAGTTGATGTTGCAGCCACTTACTGGGTTCAATCTGATTTAGCTATTCGAGCTAGAGTTGATAATTTATTTGATGAGGATTATGAGACTGCCAAGGGTTATCCTGCTCCTGAACGCTCCTTCTACTTGAATATGACTTATCAATTCTGATTAGAAGCATTTTCCAAACCGCCTTCGGGCGGTTTTTATTTATCTATATAAGCAAACTATGAAAAAGAACATCATTATTAGCTGGTCGAGCGGCAAAGATTCGACTTTGACCCTAGAAAGGTTGATTGAAAGCGAAGAGTATCAAGTGGTGGGTCTATATACGACCTATGTCAAAGATGAAGTCCCTTTTCAAGCGACCCCTGTTCCTGTGCTTGATATGCAGGCGGAGCTACTTGGGTTACCGTTAATTAAGATCGAAATGCCGCAAGCTTTTCCACCCAATGAAGTTTATCAATCGACGATTATTAAGGCGTTAAAAGAGAGCGGCCTTGCGATTGATGGCGTCGCGTTTGGCGATATGTTCTGTAATGGGATTGAAGCCTATCGTCGTAGCTTTATAGAGCCTGCCGGATGGGAGTGTGTGTTTCCTCTATTAGGGCAGCGAAGTGAAGACTTAGCGCAAGAGATTCTCCAACGAGGAATTAAAACCTTGGTTGTGACAACAGATGGTAATGCATTAACGTCTGACTACTGTGGCAAGTGGTATAGCCAATCCTTTCTCGATAGCTTACCAAATGGTGTTGACCTTTGTGGTGAAGATGGAGAGTTCCATACACTGGTAACAGAGACTCGCAGCTATAAAGGTAAGATTGAGCTAAAGCTAACTCATCAGGAAATAGGAGAGCGTTTTACTCATCAACGTTATCAAGCGCAATGTTTGCCAAAATAGCCACAGCGAGTATCATTGCCAAGTCGTAAAGTAATGAGCAAATCAAGTGTCCAAGCAACAAGCAAAAATCTTAATCTTTGACTCTGGTGTCGGTGGTCTGTCTGTGTATAAAGAGATACAGGCAAAATTACCCCAGCTTGATTACCTCTATATCTTTGACAATGCCGCTTATCCTTATGGTGAGCTAGAGCATGAGACGCTTATTGCTCGTGTTAATACGTTGGTCTCCTCTTTAGTTGAGCAGCATCAAATCGATTTGGTTGTAATTGCCTGCAATACTGCCAGTACCATTGTTCTACCCACGCTGCGTGCCAAGCTATCCGTTCCGGTTGTTGGAGTGGTACCTGCCATTAAGCCCGCGTCGAGTCTTGCTAACAAAGCCGTTGGGTTGATTGCCACTCCGGCGACGATAACTCGTCCTTATACCCATGACTTGATCCGTGATTTCTCGCAAAGCAAACCTGTAGAGCTACTAGGTTCTACTCGTTTGGTGGATATGGCTGAAGAAAAGCTGCGTGGTAAACCAATCGATCTCGCGGAGTTAAAGCAAGTTCTCACTCCAATCGATAACAAGATTGATGTCGCTGTATTAGGCTGTACCCACTTCCCTCTGATTAAACAAGAAATACAGCAAGTGCTGTCTGGCAATGTGGTGCTTGTGGATTCAGGAGAGGCGATTGCCCGTCGAGTGATGGACTTGTTGAAAGGTAAAGTGAGTACAGGGTTAGATGGGATCGGAACAAGAGAGATTTTCTCAAGTGCTCCCCCTTGGGAAGAGGGAGCGCTGAATATCGCATTACATGAACTTGGTTTTAGCCCTGTTCAATATTATCCGATTGAGATTTAGGATCGTTAGCGATACGAACTTTCAATGTGCGCTGCATATAATCCTTTTCATTAAGTGCCTCTATTGCAGGTTGCGCGTCCGCAGCGGCCATCACAACAAAACCAAAGCCTCTTCTTTTACCTGTTCGTTTATCTTTCATTAAGCGAACAGCAAAAACTTCACCGTGTTTGGCAAACAGCTCTTTCACGTGAGATTCATTAGCCTTATAAGGCAAGTTACCTACATAAAGTGTTTTAGTTGATGGATCGTTTGATTGGTCTTGCTCAATATTGGTGTTGGAAAGTTTAAGAATAAAAGCGGAAGCAAAAACACCCAGAACAAAACTTAAAGCAGGAGAGATTGCTACCTGCGAAAAGATGATTCCGCCCAAAACAGCTAAGGCGACAATCATTAAGGTCGATTTGTTTGAACTCATATTGGAATACAACTTTTAGGTTTAAGAAAAAATAGGTCTACCGTTAACAAAATAGACACATGGATCTTACGTATATGGTTGTAGTTTTTCCAACGTATTGGTGTGACATGACTCAAATGTTGAAATTTTATTCTATTTTCAGGGTTTTGATTTGTTTTTAACCAAACAGAAATTAATTTCAAAAAAACACTTGTCTTCCTCTCAGACCTCCCTATAATGCCGCCTCACCGACACGGAGTGAGACAAGCATCACACACCGAGTTGGAAAGAGAGAAAAGAAAGTTTGAAAAAATGCTTGACTCTCAAAATGGGAAGCGTAAGATACGCACCCCTAACGACGCGGCGCTGAGCGCAACGGAAGTTAGAAAAAGCTCTTTAAAAATATAGACCTATCAATCTGTGTGGGCACTCGTTGATGATAATCCAATTAGAAACTTCGGTTTCAAATTAGGTTTCAATGATACGAAGTGACCATTGAATCTTCGGATTCAGCACAGTCAATTCAAACATTACTTTATGTAATGTTCAGTATTCATTGAGCCGAACAAAATCTTAAATTGAAGAGTTTGATCATGGCTCAGATTGAACGCTGGCGGCAGGCCTAACACATGCAAGTCGAGCGGAAACGAGTTA
>WJXG01000097.1_pt1 | contig 22162 bp, 18 predicted proteins | sample 9266541 | NCBI WGS metagenome assembly WJXG01 (sample SAMN12697363, study PRJNA563984) | aquatic metagenome | isolation source: water samples from a prawn hatchery tank treated with erythromycin plated on... | place: Australia | collected 2018-10-17 | reverse complement strand
ATTGTATTTACTGGCATGGTCATTCAACCTAATAACTATAACCTTAAAAAAACATACACCATTTCTGAGTGCTTGGCGAAATGTTGAACGATGGCTATAAAGGCGCGCATGTTAACCCATTAAATCACTCATTAAAACTGTTTTAGATCATCATTAGCGCGATATTTCTTTCTTGCCGAGTAAGAAAATTGGCAATATCCTGTCTCTATCTGCTTTGAAAGGTATAGCTATGGAAACCGAGATAGAACTGAAGTTTTTTGTTTCTCCCGAATTTTCAGAGACTTTGCGTCAGAAAATATCAGAAACCAAGGTACTTCAGCACAGTTGTCGAGAGTTAGGGAACACCTATTTCGATACGCCTGACCAATGGTTGCGTCAACACGATATTGGCCTTCGTATTCGTCGTTTTGATGATGTCTATGTGCAAACGGTTAAAACCGCTGGACGCGTTGTTGCGGGTTTGCACCAAAGACCGGAATTCAACGCTGAACATGACAGTAATGACCCAGAGCTTACCCTTCATCCCCAAGATATTTGGCCAGTAGGCAAAGACATTGCGGCGTTACAAGCAGAGTTAGAGCCACTGTTTGCTACTAACTTCACCCGCGAGCAATGGTTGATTGGTATGCCAGACGGTAGCCAAGTTGAAGTGGCCTTTGACCAAGGTAAAGTGGAGGCAAATGGTAAAGAAGATCCTATTTGTGAAGTGGAACTTGAGTTGAAGTCGGGTCAAACCGATGCCTTGTTTACTTTGGCGAGAAGTTTCTCAGAGCAAGGTGGGATGCGCCTAGGTAACTTGAGTAAAGCGGCTAAGGGCTACCGTTTAGCGATGGATTATCAAGGTGACGAAGTTAAGTCTCTGCCTTTGGTTAAGACTGACAAAAGCGATACGGTTGAATCTTGCTTTATCAACTCTCTAGAGCATGCGCTATCTCATTGGCATTACCACGAGCAGATTTTTTCAGAGCGTAACTCCATTGAAGCGGTTCATGAAATCAAAAACTCGATCAGTTTTATTCGTCAAATCCTCACCGTTTATGGTGGCGTGGTACCTCGTCGCGCTAGCGCAATCTTACGTCAAGAATTGAAATGGTTAGAGCAAGACCTCGAATGGCTGCATGACTACGACTATTTAGATGATCTGTTAGATGACAAAGGCCATGCGCTGCGTAAATTGGACGCACGCAAATTCCTTGTTGGTGAGCTTAAGCTGTTACAGCAGCAGCTACCAACTCGCGAGCAGATTCTAGAGCTACTCAACTCTGCTCGCTACACTGGTCTTTTACTCGATTTGAGCCGCTGGATTCTTACTCGTGGTTGGCAGCCTTTCTTAGATGAAAAGTCACGTGAGAAGATGTCACTTAATATTGAGCATTTCTCCGTTCAGCAATTGGATCGTACTTGGGCTGAGTTGATGGAAGCGTTTCCGCCAGAAAGAAGTTTGACTAGCGCTGATTACATCGAGCAGCAATACCGCTTGATGCGTAACCTCTATACAGGGGTGAGCTTTGCGAGCCTGTTTGATTTTGATGAGCGGAATAGCTTCCGCTTGCCGTGGAGCGATTTGCTGCATGGTACTGACGATCTGCTTAAGCTAAAAACCTTAGAGCAACTGGTTGAGAAGCTGGAAGGTGAAGAGCGTGAACAATTAGAGCGTTGGTTAGCAAGACAAGAAAGTTCTATTTTACATGCGATGGAGCAGACGCGAGTCATCTGTATTGAAGCGGAGCCATACTGGCAAGATTAATTAATAACGGGAGCCTCAGGGTTCCCGCTTTTGTTGCTCTTGATGTCGTTCTAACCGATCTATCCGCTCAAGTATTTGGTTTTGTTTTTCGACTAACTCAAGCAGTAAGCGCTCTTTGTTTTCTGAACGAGTGGTTTGTACTTTCGAGGGGGAGGTTATCATTGAAGTCACTAAGCCTGAAATCATACCAAACAAGCCCACACCACAGATGATCAACCCCGCCGCTAAAATTCGCCCCGCATTGGTAACTGGGTAGTGATCCCCATAGCCGACCGTTGAAATCGTCACTAGCGCCCACCACATCGCATCACCACCATCATGAATATTGGCATCAGGTGAGTGGCCTTCAATAAACAACATCATGCTTGATCCTGCTGTCAGTAAGATCACCATAAGCAACAAGATCGAAGCCAATGTGGTTTCATGTTTGTTTTTCAGTAACTGTTTGATCACGCTGCGACTTGAACGTATTACTAAGATCACTCGCAAAATTGAAAATAATCTTGCATAGCGCAAAGGCTCGATCATCGGAATACTGGCCACGAAATCTATCCAGTGGCGTTTCATAAATTGCACTCGATCTGTAGAGCGGATCAAATCTACGCCGAGTTGTAGTAGGAATATGCTACAGATAATAAAGTCGAGGCCGATAAGAACTTGTCGAGTTTCGGGGTGCAGCGGAAAAAACAGTAAGCCAGAGATCACAAATAACGCCATAAAAGACAGGATTAGTGATAGCAAGCTCATCGGTTTTGTATCGTCTTTGATATTATCTCTATTCATACGAGGCTCGAAATAAATAAATTGCAGTGAAACCAGAGGATTGGGTCTCAGTTACGCTCACTCTAGTACAAAGCGCTGCAAAGATAAAATTGACGAAATGGAGAATGGACAATGACCAAGATGGCATTTAAGCCATGGGAACGAGTGATCACGGATATTCGCCTTGTTCCCAAGATGGTGATGCTGATGGTGTTCAGTACGATACTGATCATTGGCAAGCAGTTGTGGGATGCGAGCACATTTTATGATGCACTGCTTGCAGCGACACAAAATGCGCAAGTCGCACAGCAGCACTATGAAGCCTATTTAGTCCAAGTTGTGTGGCAAACCGTCATCATGATTGTGGTCTTCGTTGTTCTCCTGTTGTTTGCTGCACGTGTGATGCTGCGCCAGACTCAGTACCTAAGTGACTCGATTAAAACCATGGCCGAGAAAGATTTATCAGCGCCAATCGAAATGGAGTGTAAAGACGAGTACGGTGATGTTGCACGCGAGTTAGAAAAAACCCGAGTGCAGTTGCAAGAGATGATTAAGTTGCAGGTTGATTCTTCACAGGAATTAGCTGGGTTGACGGAAGTGATGACGCTAAGCATGTCTGAAACCAAAGAGTCGGCACAAGAAGAGTTTAATGAGATCGATCAGCTTGCAACGGCGATGAGTGAAATGAGTTCGACAGTGCAAACCGTAGCGGATCACGCGCAGAACGCCTCTTCATTGACGGAAAACGCGTCAGGACAAGCGGCAACGGGTCAGCGCTTCGTTCAAGATACGGTGGTTAAGATTAGTGAGCTGTCACAAGACATTTCGGCTTCTGCCCAAGCGGTGAACCAAGTAGAAGAGAGCGTTGATTCCATCGGTAGTGTGGTCGGTACCATTCAAGGTATTTCCGAGCAAACTAACTTGCTAGCACTAAATGCGGCGATTGAAGCTGCTCGTGCAGGTGAAGCCGGTCGTGGCTTTGCTGTGGTTGCCGATGAAGTGCGTAACCTTGCGCAGCGCACCCAACAAGCGACCGTTGAAATTCAAGAGATGATCACCCAGTTACAATCAAGTGCTAACTCGGCGGTTGAATTGATGGAGAAGAGCGTTGTTGAAGCAGCAGAAGGGGTAGAGCTTGTTACTAATGCAGGTAGCGAGCTGGATGGCATTGTTGGTCAAGTTCACCAGATCAACGACATGAACTTCCAAATTGCAACTGCAGCCGGTCAACAAAGCAGCGTAGCGGAAGAGATGAATCAGAACCTAACTAACGTTCGTGAACTGGTTGAGGCCTCGGTTACTGTGGTTTCCGAGCTGCTTGAGACATCTGAAATAATGCAGCAAAACGCTGAAGAGTTAGACAAGAAGATCACTTCATTTAGAGTCTAGCTTCTCAACTTACTCCTTATAAACGCTCACTCGCTACTAGTGGGCGTTTTTTATTGGTATAAATAAGGGGTTACCCTTCTCTCGATTGGTATTTCTCTACAAGGAAGAATCATGCAACTGCCCGAAAGTCTTACTGCAATTTCTCACTCTGCTCTGGAATCACTTTCTACCTCTCAAGCGTTAAATAGCTGGTCAATTGAACAAAAACAACAACTTGGTTATGTGGCTGGCTTGAGCAAGTTTATTAGCCAGACTTTAAGTAGCGATGAAGAACTGCTTCAAGCTCTTCCAGCGATGTTGGCTGAGGAGTCACGTTGCGAACAGTACCGACAACGTTTATCACAGTTACTTGAATCGTGCAGTGATGAAATGCAAGGGCATCGCGTGTTAAGGCAGTTTCGCAACCGAGAGATGACTTATATTGCTTGGCGAGATTTTACTGCGTCGTGGCCACTAGAGCAGAGCCTAGAGCATTTGTCACAGCTTGCAGAAGCGATGATTTTCGAAACCTACCAATGGCAGTACAAAGCGTGTTGTGAGTTGTGGGGGACGCCGACCAATGCACAAGGTGAAGCGCAACCTATGCTGATTATTGGTATGGGTAAGCTGGGTGGTGGTGAACTTAACTTCTCATCGGATATCGATCTGATCTTTACCTACCCAGAAAACGGCGAAACACAAGGTGCTCGTCGCAGTATTGCTAATGCTCAATTTTTTACTCGTTTAGGGCAACGGATCATTAAAGCACTTGATCAACAAACCTTTGATGGTTTCTGTTACCGAGTCGATATGCGTCTGCGTCCGTTTGGAGATAGCGGGCCACTGGTGATGAGTTACGCTGCATTAGAGGATTATTACCAAGAGCAAGGGCGTGATTGGGAACGTTACGCGATGATCAAAGCGCGTGTGATGGGACGAGAGATGTACCCCGAGTATCAAGAGTTGCGTCAAATGCTGCGTCCGTTCGTCTTCCGCCGCTATATCGATTTTAGTGCGATTCAATCATTGCGCCGCATGAAATCGATGATCAGTAGCGAAGTGCGTCGTCGCGGGCTAAGTAACAATATCAAGCTTGGCGCGGGTGGCATACGTGAAATTGAATTTATCGCTCAGGTGTTTCAGCTTATCCGCGGTGGACGCGAGCCAAGCTTACGCCAGCGTGGTTTGTTGCAAACACTTGATGCAATTGAAGAGCTAGAGCAGCTTAGTGCCAAAGAAACAGATCATTTACGCAATGCTTATAAGTTCTTACGTCGATTAGAAAACTTACTGCAGGCAATGGATGATAAGCAAACGCAGACCTTGCCAGAATCGGACACTGAACAGCTTCAGTTAGCGGTGGCGATGGGCTATAGCCAGTGGGCAGGTCTTATTGCTGATGTGCAACAGCATATGGCCAATGTTCATGCCGTGTTTGCCACTTTGATCGGTGAAGAAGAGGAAGAGCAGCAAGATATTGCTAAGCACTTTACCGAGCTATGGGACATGGCGGCCAAACAAGATGTGATTGAGCATATCTTAGAGCATGATATTCAAGCCGATGATCCGCAGAAAATGGCGCAAACCATTATCCAATTTAAGCAAGATTTGGCTAAGAAAACTCTCGGCCCGCGTGGCCGTGAAGTGCTTAACAAGCTGATGCCGAAGATCTTCTCGGCTATCTATAGCCATCAAGATGCCAAGTTTGGCCTGCCGCGCGTGTTGCATTTACTGCATAAGATTGTCACTCGAACAACGTATTTGGAGCTACTCGATGAGCACCAGGCAGCTCTAGTCCAGCTTGTTCGTTTGTGTACCGCAAGCCCGATGATTTCAGAGCAACTGGGTCGTTATCCTATCTTGCTTGATGAGCTTATCGACCCGCAGCAACTATACAACCCAATACCACTCGAAAGTTATCGCACTGAACTGCGAGACTTCCTTGCTCGTATCCCAGAAGATGATATGGAGCAGCAGATGGAGGCGCTGCGCCAGTTTAAGCAGATTTGTATCTTAAGAATTGCTGCCGCAGATATTGCGGGTGTTTTACCAGTGATGAAAGTGAGTGATCACTTAACTTATCTCGCAGAAGCGATCGTTGAGTCGGTAGTGAGCCAAGCTTGGCTCCAGATGACAGAGAAATATGGTGAGCCGACTCATATTAAAGAGCGCGATGGCAAAGGCTTTGCAGTAGTGGGCTACGGTAAAGTGGGGGGCTGGGAGCTTGGCTATAACTCGGACCTAGATATTGTCTTTATGCATGACTGCCCGGTGCATGTTTATACCGATGGTAAAAAAGAGATTGATGGTCGCCAGTTCTACTTACGCTTAGCGCAACGCATAATTCATATATTCTCTACGCGAACCGCGTCAGGGATATTGTATGAAGTCGACACACGCTTACGTCCATCAGGTGCTTCTGGCTTGTTGGTAAGCCCTACTGATGCATTTGATGAGTATCAGCGTGATGAGGCTTGGACTTGGGAGCATCAGGCGCTTGTTCGGGCGCGTATGATTTATGGTGATGCCCCGCTGCAGCAAGCTTTTGCGCAAACCCGCCACGATATTCTCTGCTTGGAGCGTGATGAAGCTAAGCTTGTTAAAGATGTTTCTGAAATGCGAGTCAAAATGCGTGATCACTTGGGAGGTAAGAAAGCAGGGCGCTTTATGCTTAAACAAGATCCGGGCGGTATCACTGACGTTGAATTTTTAGCTCAATATCTTGTCTTACGCTACAGTCATCAAAAGCCTAAGCTTACTCGTTGGAGTGACAATGTGCGTATATTTGAAAGCATGTTGGCACAAGGCATTATGGATGAAGGAGCCGCCATTGCGCTCACTCATGCCTACACGACAATGCGAGATCAGATCCACCATCGCAACTTATTAAACCTTGATGCCGATGTGGCAGATGAAAAATTAGTCAAAGAGCGTGAGCTTGTGACTAAGCTATGGCACGAGTGGTTAGAATAACGTCGAGCCTTTATGTTAAACTCTTGCCCGAATTAGAATTTGGAGAACCACAATGAAGCCAATCCTACCGAACTACAGTGATTCTGGCGTGCTTATTATCGGCGACGTGATGTTAGATCGCTATTGGTATGGGCCGACGGGGCGTATTTCACCAGAAGCACCAGTACCTGTAGTAAAAGTAGAAAACAATGAAGAGCGTCCTGGTGGTGCTGCCAACGTTGCGATGAATATCGCCTCTCTTGGTGGTCATGCTCATATTGTTGGTTTAACAGGGATTGATGAACCCGCCAAAGTGCTTAACGAGACGCTTTCTGCTCTAAAAGTGAAGTGTGACTTTGTTGGACTGCCAAACTACCCAACAATTACTAAGCTGCGTGTATTAAGCCGCGGTCAGCAACTGATTCGTTTAGACTTTGAAGACAAATTTGAAAACGTTGATGCTGAGCTGATTCTAGATCGCATGGAACAAGCGTTACCAAAAGTGAAGTCAGTGGTGTTGTCTGATTACGCTAAAGGTGCACTAGAGCATGTTCAGCAGTTCATCCAAAAAGCACGCGCCGCTAAAGTACCGGTATTCATCGACCCTAAAGGTGCGGACTTTGAACGTTACCGTGGTGCGACGTTACTGACCCCAAACATGGCAGAATTTGAGCATGTGGTTGGTAAAGTAAAAACGGATGAAGAGCTAGTCGAGAAAGGCTTGGCATTGATCGAAGAATTTGACTTCGAAGCGCTACTGGTGACTCGAAGTGAACATGGCATGACACTTCTACGCCGTGGGCAAGAACCTTTCCACCTTCCTACTCAAGCGAAAGAAGTCTATGACGTCACGGGTGCGGGTGATACGGTTATTTCTGTACTGGCAGCTTCTGTCGCAGCAGGCAAGCCTCTCGATGAAGCTTGTGCACTTGCGAATGCAGCCGCGGGTGTCGTTGTTGGTAAACTAGGTACATCAACGGTTTCAACCATTGAGCTTGCTGAAGCGGTACATGGTAGCCAAGATACTGACTTTGGTGTGATTGCTGAGCAGGCGCTGATTGAAGCGGTTAAGAAAGCACAGTCAAAAGGCGAGAAGGTTGTCATGACTAATGGCTGTTTTGATATTCTTCACGCAGGCCATGTTTCTTACCTAAACCACGCTGCTGAGCTAGGCGATCGCTTGATTGTTGCTGTTAATACAGACGAATCAGTGAAACGCCTTAAAGGCCCGGGTCGCCCTGTGAACCCTACTGATCGTCGTATGGCGGTATTAGCAGGTCTAGGTGCGGTTGATTGGGTGGTGCCTTTCGGTGAAGATACGCCACAGCGCTTGATCTCTGAAGTTTTACCTGACTTGCTAGTAAAAGGCGGAGACTACAAACCTGAAGAGATTGCTGGTGGTAAAGAAGTGATTGCCAATGGCGGTAAAGTTGAGGTACTTAACTTCGAAGATGGTTGTTCAACGACTGAGATCATCGATGCTATCAAAGGTGGCCGCGGCTAACCTAGGTCAACGACCCTAAGAACGAATAAAAAATGCTCGCTAAATAGCGAGCATTTTTATATCTAATACATACAAAAATGGAGCCGATTGGCTCCATTTTTTGATAAAGAGTTGATTACTCTTCTAGATCACCACAAAAGCGGTAGCCTTCACCGTGAATCGTTGCAATGATTTCTGGTGTACCAGAAACTGATTCAAAGTGCTTACGAATACGACGAATCGTTACGTCAACAGTACGGTCGTGTGGCTTAAGTTCGCGACCTGTCATTTTCTTCAGCAGGTCTGCACGTGTCTGAATCTTGCCAGGGTTCTCACAGAAGTGAAGTAGAGCACGGAACTCAGAACGCGGTAGCTTGTAGCCATCGCCGCTTGGGCTAACCAGTGAGCGACTGTTGATATCAAGTACCCAACCATTGAACTCATATTTCTCTACGCTGCGCTTCTCTTCGCTAACTGCGCTTGAATTCATCGAGCGATTCAGTAGGTTGCGAGCACGGATAGTCAGTTCACGTGGGTTAAACGGTTTAGTGATGTAATCGTCAGCACCAATTTCTAGACCAAGAATCTTATCAACTTCATTGTCACGGCCTGTTAAGAACATCAGTGCAACGTTAGCTTGCTCACGCAGTTCGCGAGCGAGCAGTAGACCATTCTTGCCTGGTAGGTTGATGTCCATAATGACCAAGTTTACTTGGTTATCAGACAGCACCTGGTGCATCTCTTCACCGTCACTGGCCTCAAAAACAGCGTATCCCTCTGCTTCAAAAATACTCTTTAGAGTGTTACGAGTTACTTGCTCATCTTCAACAATAAGAATGTGCGGGGTTTGCATTGGCGGTACCTAAACTTGTGAAAAATTTGTGCTAATAGAATAAATTCTAGGCAAAAACATAACATACAGGTAATGTGATGTTGATAATAAACCAAAGACTGTAAAAATACACTCTCTTTGATCGCCCGCCATCCTTGGTGTTGCCTTTCTACGCTTAAGAGGTCCCTTTTCCTCTGCATTCTATTAGTCTTTGAGGCGGATTCTATAATGTTAACAGCATGCTAACAACGTAGAAATGTTAATTCCAATCACTTTGTTGATTTATATCAAGAGTTAGAATGTAACAAATATTAATAGTATCTATTAAATGTATAAGTTGTGGTTTTATGGCAATTGATTCTGACCTCTGGCAAGCCTACTGCGATCCTTACTTTCGATTTGAGCGACAGATAATGTGCAGCCAGTTTGCTATTATTACAGCTTGGAACCCGAAAAGTGTTTGGCTGTCAAAAAGTGATAATGACAGAAATAATCAACACTTAGCTCAAGAAGTGAGCCATACTTGTTGGTGTAGCGTTCAAGTGGGCAATGAAGATTTTTCTTGGGTAGAAGAGAGTTTTGCGGTTCAAATTAGCCAACATGAGGCGCTAGAGTTAGGGCGAAAATACCAACAAAACGCCATCTATTATGTCGAAGGAGAAAGACTGATTCTTCTCTCCTGCTCAGAAGAACAAAGCAAGGTTGCGCTAGGCAATTGGCGCAGCCGCTGTCGATAGGATTCGATTTTTAATTTTGGAAGTTCATGGAGGAAAAATGAAAGATATAACCCCTGATATTTGTGATAAGCATGAAGATAAAGTTACTTTGCTAGAGTTACCTCTGCACAGCTTTGGTCAGAAGTTTGCCTTTTATGGCGAGATTGTCACGGTGCGCTGCTATCACGATAACTCAAAAGTAAGAGAAATGCTGAGCCAAGATGGTACTGGAAAAGTACTTGTTGTTGATGGGCATGGATCTTGTCAGAAAGCGTTGCTAGGCGATCAACTGGCTATCTTGGCTATCGATAACAACTGGGAAGGTGTGATCGTCAATGGTGCAGTTCGAGATGTCGGCATGATGGCCGAAATGGAGCTGGGTATTAAAGCCTTGGGGACTTGCCCATTTAAGACAGAGAAACGTGGAGCTGGCGAAGTGAATGTCACACTGACAATACACAATCAAATGATTCAGCCGGGTGATTATATCTATGCGGATTGGAATGGCGTTTTGATGTCAACTGAACTGCTCGATTGGAGTTAGAATCTAAAGCCCAGTCCTACTTCAACTCCTTTTTGCCACTCTTGATAGTCGAGAGTGGCATGCACATCCAAGTTATCTGTTAACTTCATACGGCTTGATACTTCTGCCGCAATACTGGATTCTCTTCCTTCTGATAAGGTCTCATCACTGTAGGAATGTAAGGTACTTTGTACTGAGACTCTTGGTGTCAATTGATAGCTCACACCACTTAAAAAACCAGTCTCGTTAATCTTATCGCTGTTGTTAAGTCGCGCCCCGACATAAAGGTCGACTTTGTCGAACAGGTTGTAAGAGTAGCCACCATCAATTTTCCAAGAATCAAAATCATACTGATCGTTTTCAGTTGATAAAAAGATCTTATGTGGCGAAGTGGATTGCTGAGAAGGTAAGGGAGGCAGTTCGGTTGCAAACAACGGGCAGGCGCATAGTAGCGCTGATAGGCTTAATATTATTTTCATATGCCACTCCTTTGCTATTGTCTGCTTTCCACTGCAAAACTAATTAAAGCATAAAACGAGCGAACTAGTAGCAAGTTTTATATAGCAATTAGTTATTATGATATGTGCTAATGGTTTCATTGGTTGTTGGAATTAATGATTAACATGATGAGAGGTTGTGAATGCGAGTGAGCCTGAGTGTGAACAAAAAATAGTAACTTTTCGTTGACGAGAGCGGGAAAAATAAGGTAAACGTATAGGTAAGCAAACACACATCGTATAGATAATTAAGAATATGCAGCACCAAAGCCTAGTAATGACCACAACCATTATTATTACCGACATCGCTATTGTTGGGGCAGGCTGCTAAGCGAAAGAAATTTTAAAAAAAGGCCTGTATCCCACCAGATACAGGCCTTTTTTTATGCCAATTTATGACCTATTTGGAGGAAGGGATGCGAGTTTTAAAGTTTGGAGGTTCATCATTAGCAGATGCTGATCGTTTTTTAAGAGCGGCAGATATCATTGCTAATAATGCCCAGCAAGAAGAAGTGGCGGTTGTGCTTTCAGCACCGGGTAAAACCACCAACAAGTTAGTTTCTGTGATTGAAGGTGCGTTGAAAAATGGTGAGGCTGAGCTACAAATTGCCGAGCTAGAAGATTCTTTCCGCGACCTTTTCCAAGATATCAAACAAGTGCTGCCAAATATTGATGGTAGTGGTTACGACAACCAAGTTAAAACTTCTCTCACCCAGCTACGCCAATTCGTTCATGGCATCAACCTTTTAGGTATGTGCCCAGACAACGTTAATGCTCGCATTATCAGCAAAGGTGAGCGCGTTTCAATCCAGCTAATGAAAGCTGTTTTAGAAGCGAAAGGTCAAGCGGCAAGTCTGATAGACCCTGTTCAGTACTTATTTGCTCGTGGCGAACACTTAGAAGCTATGGTTGATGTTGAAGTTTCAACTCAGAACTTCCGCCAAAACCCTCTTCCTCAAGGACACGTCAACATCATGCCTGGGTTTACTGCGGGCAATGACGATGGAGAGTTGGTCACGCTAGGTCGAAATGGCTCAGATTACTCAGCGGCAGTATTGGCTGCGTGTCTGCGCGCCGATTGCTGTGAGATTTGGACCGACGTAGATGGTGTCTACAACTGTGACCCTCGCCTAGTCGATGATGCGCGTCTACTTAAATCGCTCAGTTACCAAGAAGCAATGGAACTCTCTTACTTTGGTGCTTCCGTTCTGCACCCTAAAACCATTGCTCCTATTGCTCAGTTCCACATTCCTTGTTTGATTAAAAACAGCTTTAACCCACAAGGCGCGGGTACTTTAATCGGTCAAGATACAGGTGAAGATAACCTAGCAATTAAAGGCATCACGACGCTTAGCGACTTAACAATGGTTAACGTGTCTGGCCCGGGTATGAAAGGCATGGTTGGCATGGCGAGCCGAGTGTTCGGTGCAATGTCTTCGGCAGGTGTCTCTATCGTGCTGATTACTCAGTCTTCTTCTGAATACAGCATCAGTTTCTGTATTGAAGCGCAAGACAAAGAAATTGCTGAGCAAGCACTGAGTGAGACTTTCGAGCTTGAGCTTAAAGACGGTCTACTAGAACCTGTCGAATTTATCAGTGACGTGGCTATCGTAACGCTAGTGGGTGACGGTATGCGCACATCACGTGGTGTAGCTTCACAATTCTTCTCTTCGTTAGCTGAAGTGAACGTCAACATTGTCGCTATCGCCCAAGGTTCTTCGGAGCGCGCTATTTCAGCGGTGATTCCGGAAGATAAGATCTCTGAAGCGATCAAAGCGTGTCATGAGAATCTATTTAACTCGAAACACTTCCTCGATGTGTTTGTGGTTGGTGTCGGTGGTGTCGGTGGTGAGCTGGTGGATCAGATTCAGCGCCAGCAAGCTAAATTGGCAGAAAAAGGTATTGTCCTTCGAGTATGTGGCCTAGCAAACAGCAAAGGGCTATTGCTAGATAGTGAAGGCCTTCCACTCGATCATTGGCGCGATCGCATGAAAGATGCTTCTGAAGAGTTTACTTTGGCTCGCCTGATCTCTCTTGTTCAGCGTAACCATATCATCAACCCTGTGCTGGTGGATTGTACTTCAAGTGAATCTATCGCCAATCAGTACGCAGATTTCTTGGCAGCAGGCTTCCACGTTGTCACACCAAACAAGAAAGCCAATACGTCGAGCATGGCTTACTACCACCAATTGCGCGATGTTGCGCGTAGCTCTCGCCGCAAATTGATGTACGAAACAACGGTCGGTGCTGGTCTGCCAGTTATCGAAAACCTACAGAACCTTATTTCTGCAGGTGATGAACTTGAACGCTTTAGTGGCATTTTATCTGGTTCACTTTCTTACATCTTCGGCAAGCTTGATGAAGGCATGACACTAAGCCAAGCGACCAACATTGCTAAAGACAATGGCTTTACAGAGCCAGACCCACGTGATGACCTTTCAGGTATGGATGTCGCGCGTAAGCTACTTATTCTTGCACGTGAAGCGGGTATGAACCTTGAGCTTGAAGATGTGATCGTCGATCAAGCACTGCCACCTGGCTTTGATGATTCAGGCAGCGTAGAAGAGTTTATGGCTCGCCTTCCAGAAGCTGACGCTTACTTTAAGGAGCAATCTGCTCAAGCCGCTGAAGAGGGCAAAGTACTGCGTTATGTGGGTGAAATTGCCGATGGCCAGTGCCGCGTTAGCATTGCCGCAGTAGATGAAAACGATCCAATGTTTAAGATTAAAGATGGTGAGAACGCACTGGCATTCTACAGTCGCTACTATCAACCAATTCCGCTTGTATTACGCGGTTATGGTGCGGGTACAGAAGTAACAGCGGCAGGTGTTTTCTCAGATGTGATGCGTACATTGGGTTGGAAGCTAGGAGTTTAGAATATGAGCCGTGGTATGGATGTAGCAGTTTACGCTCCAGCATCAATTGGTAATGTTAGTGTCGGTTTCGATGTGTTGGGGGCGGCCGTGTCCCCAATTGATGGCACTCTGCTAGGTGATCGAGTTTTAGTTAAATCAGGTAGCGAGCCATTTAGTTTGAAAACAGCGGGTAACTTTGTTTCTAAATTGCCTGCTGATCCAAAAGAAAATATTGTTTATGACTGCTGGCGAGTATTTGCCAGAGAGCTAGACAAAAAAGGTGAAGCGCTGCTGGCATTGGAAATGACGTTAGAAAAGAACATGCCAATCGGCTCTGGATTAGGCTCTAGTGCATGTTCTATTGTTGCCGCACTTGATGCACTAAACCGTTTTCATGGTGAGCCGTTAAATGAGACTGAACTGCTCGCACTCATGGGTGAAATGGAAGGCCAAATTTCTGGTGGCATCCACTATGATAACGTTGCGCCATGCTACTTAGGTGGCGTGCAGCTTATGCTAGAAGAGCTTGGGATTATTAGCCAGGAAGTACCATGCTTTGACGATTGGTATTGGGTAATGGCTTATCCAGGGATCAAGGTTTCAACCGCTGAAGCGCGTGAGATCTTACCTTCTCAATATCGCCGTCAAGATATCATTGCTCACGGTCGTCATCTTGCTGGCTTTATCCATGCGTGTCATTCAAATCAACCTGAATTGGCAGCGAAGATGATCAAAGACGTGATCGCTGAACCGTATCGTGAGAAACTGCTACCAGGCTTTGCTGATGCACGTAAATATGCAGCTACAGCCGGTGCTTTAGCTACTGGTATTTCTGGTAGTGGCCCAACACTATTTAGTATTTGTAAAGATAAAGATGTCGCTGAGCGAGTTGCTCGCTGGCTTGAACAGAACTACGTACAAAATGAAGAAGGATTCGTCCATGTTTGTCGCCTCAACAAGCAAGGTTCGAACGTAACAGGAAGTGAGCTATGAAGCTGTACAACATAAAAGAAAATGATGAACAAGTATCCTTTGGCCAAGCCGTTCGCCAAGGGTTAGGTCGTAACCAAGGCCTTTTTTTTCCACAAGAGTTGCCTAAGTTCGATGATATCGATGCCCTGTTAGCAGAAGATTTTGTTTCACGTAGTACAAAGATTCTTTCTGCGTTAATTGGTGATGAACTTGCGGAAGAGAAAGTGAACTCGCTAGTGGATGCTGCTTTCCAATTCCCAGCTCCAATTAACAAAGTTAAAGAGGGTGTATACGCGCTAGAGTTATTCCATGGTCCGACATTAGCGTTTAAAGACTTTGGTGGTCGTTTTATGGCGCAGTCACTCGCGGCTGTTTCTGATGGCGGTAAAATCACCATCCTAACCGCAACTTCGGGTGATACGGGTGCAGCAGTTGCTCATGCCTTCTATGGAATGGAAGACATCAATGTCGTAATCCTATATCCAAAAGGTAAGATCAGCCCGCTACAAGAAAAGCTGTTCTGTACGCTTGGTAAGAACATTCACACAGTAGCCATTGATGGTGACTTCGATGCTTGTCAGGCTTTGGTTAAGCAAGCATTTGATGATGCGGCACTGCGTGAAGAGATTGGCCTTAACTCAGCGAACTCCATCAACATCTCACGTCTAATGGCGCAAATCTGTTACTACTTTGAAGCGGCTTCACAGCTAAGCAAAGAGCAGCGTGAGAATCTTGTTGTTTCTGTACCAAGTGGCAACTTCGGTAACTTGACTGCAGGTCTATTGGCTAAAGCTCTGGGTTTGCCAATCAAACGTTTCATTGCAGCGACTAACGCTAATGATACTGTGCCGCGCTACCTAGAAACAGGTAAGTGGGATCCTAAACCAACAGTGGCGACAACTTCGAATGCGATGGATGTTAGTCAACCAAACAACTGGCCACGTATCGAAGAGCTATGCCGCGTAAAAGAGTGGGGCTTAGAGGCGCTTGGTAAAGGTGCGGTCACTGATGCGCAAAGTGCGGAATCAGTCAAAGAGCTGCATGAGCAAGGTTACCTGTGTGAGCCACACGGTGCGATCGCTTACCGCGTTCTAGACGAGCAGCTTCAAGAGGGCGAAACTGGCCTATTCCTATGTACCGCTCACCCAGCCAAGTTCAAAGAAGTGGTCGATGATATTCTCGGTTCAGATATCGAATTACCAGGACCACTCGCTAAGCACGCTGCAATGGAGCTTCTATCTGAAGACCTAGCTAACGACTTTGACTTGCTAAAACAAGTACTGCGTCGAGTGCAGAAATAATCCTAAACAATGGAAGATTAGAAAGGTCGCTTAGGCGACCTTTCTTTTTTTGAACGCTTTGCTTTGAGATCGGGCTGCGCCCGCGAGAATCGGGAACGGACTTCGTCCTTCGAGAGTTTTTCGTTCCCACATCCCGAGCATAGCGAAGCGTTCCTAAATAAAAAGGATTGACACTTAGTGCCAACCACTTCGAAATTTTCTCGCTTCTCGCTTCTCGCTTCTCGCTTCTCGCTTCTCGCTTCTCGCTTCTCGCTTCTCGCTATCGATTCAAAGCAAACGTCGGCAGTGACAAGTGCCAGCGAATGGCGCCAAGTCTAATGAGCAGAGTCGAGGCTACACCTGCGAGAAATGCGCTGTCGCTACTGTGACCCATGGCTAAAGCGGTAGTGTGGAATGCACCACCAATGATACAAGCAGTTGCGTACACTTCACTCCTAAGAACCATAGGTACTTCTCGGGCGAGTACGTCACGGATAATACCGCCACCGCAGCCTGTTATTACACCCATAATGATCGCTACAAGGGCAGAGTCTTGATAAGCCATGGTCTTTTCAACACCAATGCCGACAAATACCGCGAGACCGATTGCGTCACAGACAGGCAAAATCCACCATGCGAGACGCTTAGGTCTTCTGACGATGAGCATGGTAAGTAAGCAAGTAATTAGGATAGTCCACAAATAATTGGTATCGGTGATCCAAAATACCGGTGTCGCGCCTAAAGCCATATCACGTATGGTGCCTCCGCCAATCGCGGTGACACTACCTAGTACGGCTACACCAAAAGGGTCCATTTTTAATCGACCCGCTAATAGAACACCTGAAATTGCAAAAATAGCCGTACCGAACAAGTCGACGACATAAAGCAGCATGGAATCCATGACACTAAAATCTCTTACTTAAAAAAGGGAACCGAAACGAACAGGGATTGTACGAGATCTCATCGTTTAACCGTTAGCGATTTCGCCTAACTGTTTCGAAATGCTCACAAACTTGCTCGATAGCCTTGAGCGTTCTTGGCGTTGGGCGATTTATCCAGTCTGAATTTAATGACCAAATATAGTTGTTCTTGACTGCAGAAAGTTGCTCACTCCACTGCGCCCAAATATTGCCATTGGCGATAGCATGCTGAGAGGTAAACATCACTTCTGGATTTTGCAAGATGACTTGTTCTTTACCCACTTGCGGATAAGGCGCTGCGCTGCGCTCAAAGATATTTTCACCACCACAGAATGAAAAGACTTCGCTTGGCCACTTTCCTTGCGCCAAAGTGATAATAGGTTGTTCACTCAGTTGATAGAAGTAACGAACTTTGGATTCCGTATTGTAGCGGCTTTTTAGTTCTACTAATTGATTTCTAAAGCCTTGCGCGTTGTTTTTACCGATATTCGGATCTTCAGCGTATTCGCTTAGCTGTTCAATGTTAGCGGCAATATCTTCAAGTGAATGGGTTTGAGAGTAGTAAATATTGAGGCCAAATTGCTTAAGCTTGTCGAGTTCCCCGTTAGGATTACCTGAAGGCCACGCGATAATAAGATCAGGCTGAAGGGCGATAATACGTTCGATCTTTATCCCTTGATAGTTAGCGACTTTTTCTATTTTTTGCGCTTGTTCTGGGTAATCACTTCGTTCACTGACGGCGACGAGTTTGTCACCAAGCCCTGCGGCAAACGCAAGTTCAGTAGCATGTGGAGCTAAGCTGATAACGCGCTCGGCAGGAGCCGAAACAGCAAAGTGAGAAACAAAAGCCGTCAGGAGCAATATAGTGATGCGCATTTAGATTCCTTGATAGATTAAGCCCGTAATAATACTTTGGATGACAATCCAAGCGAACATTCGCCACGCAAGAGTTTTTTGTACCTGAGCAATATGAATGGCTGATGGTGCTATGCGACCACCAAGTTTAGCGCGTACCGCTTTGTGACCATCATAAATCGCCGGGCCACCGAGTGAGAGTTCAAGCTTAGCGCCTACGGAAACCAACAACCACGCGGGTCCGGGAAGAGGCCATGATTTGGCTTGTTGTCGAAGTAGTTGAGCGGTTGCTTGTGCTCTATGACCTAGGGTGATCATGATGGCAAACAGCCTCAGTGGGATAAAGTCTAACACTGCCACCGCACGAATAGCGGGAATACCAAATGGTGAAAAGCGTTGTCTGCTTGGTGACCATGCCCGAGCCAACTCTACACTCATGCGATACATGAAAGCTCCGATACCTCCGCCAATGGCATACCAGAAAAGCACGCCGACGACATTTCGGCCGTAAGACATGATCAGAGTTTCTGCCCCCGCTTTACCTAGCCCTAATATTGATAAAGGCGCGGTCGAGCGATTGATGATCGGTTTGATGAGCATTTTGGCATGCTCTTTATCTTCGCGTGCCATTGCTGCGACAAATTGGGCGGTAAATTTGTCAGTATTACGCCAATCAATCGCGAGCAGCAAAAAGGCCAATTCGAACAACTCTGGTTGCCAAACTAGCGGTTTTAGCGCAATCAAGACAGCGAGCATTGGAAATAGCATTAACAACCAAGCTAGAGTGCCAGAGATGATGCTTTGTGAATAATTGGAATTAACGTTGACTTTGTCCGCTAACTGCTCAGCAAACTTATGCCACAAGATGGCGGGATGCGCCTCTCGTGGGAAGGGTAGGATTAGATGAAATAACAACGCGCCCCATAATACGAGGAGCGCGCCATTAGAATAAAATTGATTGAAAATATCTTCCATGATATCGCTTCAGCTTACTTCAGCAGGTCAACCATTTTTATCACCATCTCAGATGAACTCTTAGCGGCTAGCGGTAGGAACTCATCAAAGCTCATGCCTGCTTCTTTGTCGGCTACGTCAGAGATTGCACGCACAACAACAAATGGGACTTTGAACTGATGACAGGTTTGAGCGATAGCCGAAGCTTCCATTTCAACAGCGATAACTGAAGGGAAGTGTGTGCGAATAAATGTTTGACGCTCTGCGGTGCACACGAACGTATCGCCAGTACAAATAAGCCCGCGAAGCGCGTGTTTATCGCCCATTTGTGCCAGTGCTTTTTCAGCTACACCCATCAGTTTTTCATCAGCCAAGAAAGCCGCTGGTTGCTGTGCCATTTGTCCCATTTCGTAGCCAAATGCTGTGACGTCTGCATCGTGGTGACGAACTTCGGTTGAAATAACGACATCACCAAGGTTTAGGCTAGAGTCAAAGCCACCTGCAGAACCTGTGTTAATCACAACATCAGGCTGGTACTCGTCAAGTAGGATAGTCGTCCCAATTGCAGCAGCAACTTTACCGATGCCTGATTGAAGCAGTACTACCTCTACACCATTAAGCTGACCTGCGTAGAAAGTACAACCTGCTTTAGAGACTTCTTGGCAGTTTTCAATAGCTTGCTTAAGAATAGAGACTTCTTGCTCCATTGCACCGATGATGCCGATTTTCATAAGGAATCCTGTTAATTCAAATAGGTAGATTTGGATAGGCTAAGTGTAACAGAAAAGGGCAACAACGGAACGGACTTCGTCCTTCGGGAATGCTTCGCTTGAGAATCGAGATCGGACTTCGCCCTTCGCCCTTCGAGAGGTACGTACTTGGAGGTAGGTAGATGAGCCTTTGGTTTAGAAAGTGTTGATAGGAAACTCTCTCGATTCTCGCCTCTCTATTCTAGACTCTCGCTTCCTTTCAAATACCTATTGCTTAACCTGTGTACATCCCCTATAATTCGCGCTCCTCGTGTCGGCTGAATCAGAGATCGGCTGGCACAAATATTAACCTACTCTTATTTAGGAGAGAATTATGTCTCTGAATGCAGAAACTAAAGCAGCAATCGTTGCAGAATACGCTCAAACTGAAGGCGATACTGGTTCACCAGAAGTTCAAGTAGCTCTACTTACAGCTTCTATCAACCACCTACAAGGTCACTTCAAAGCGCATAAAGGCGATCACCACAGCCGTCGTGGTCTTCTACGTATGGTTTCTCGCCGTCGTAAGCTTCTTGACTACCTGAAAGGCAAAAACCTTTCTCGTTACCAAGATCTAATCAAGCGTCTAGGCCTACGTCGCTAATCAGCGGCTGCATAGAACAGTTTGTCGAAAAAGGGGCTTTTAGCCCCTTTTTTGTTGCCTAAATTTAGCCAAACCGAATTTATCCCGCTATACTACGGCGGCTGATATTTATTGGCATTTTCTATTTGCTCATTGCATTACAATTACATCGTATGCAGTTATAGAATTTAGTTTCTAGCTTCTCGTTTGATTCTGGTCGTAAGTGGTCGATTGGGAGCTAAAAACTAAACTCTAGACTGTTTAAACATGTAATGCCTTGGGCTAACTCCAATGCTCTTATTAAATAGGGCTACCCAAAAGGAATAACAATGTTCGAAAAACCAGTTGTTAAAACGTTTCAGTACGGTAACCACACGGTTACTCTAGAAACTGGCGTTATTGCACGTCAAGCTACTGCAGCAGTAATGGTCACTATGGACGATACGTCAGTATTCGTTTCTGTAGTAGGTAAAAAAGAAGCAGTAGAAGGCCAAGACTTCTTCCCTCTAACAGTAAACTACCAAGAGCGTACTTACGCTGCAGGTAAAATCCCTGGTGGTTTCTTCAAGCGTGAAGGTCGTCCTTCTGAAGGCGAAACGTTAACGGCTCGTCTAATCGACCGTCCAATCCGTCCTCTTTTCCCAGATGCATTCAAAAACGAAGTACAGGTTATCGCAACTGTAGTATCTGTGAACCCAGACGTTCAGCCAGATATCGTAACTATGATCGGTACTTCAGCAGCACTTGCTATCTCTGGTATCCCGTTCAACGGTCCTATCGGTGCAGCACGTGTTGGTCACATCGATGGTCAACTAGTTCTTAACCCAAGCAACACTGAACTAGATGCATCTAAGCTTGACCTAGTGGTAGCAGGTACTGAAGGCGCTGTTCTTATGGTTGAGTCAGAAGCTGACAACCTAACTGAAGAAGAGATGCTATCTGCGGTAGTTTACGGTCACGATCAACAGCAAGTTGTTATCAACGCGATAAACGAATTCGCGGCTGAAGTAGCGACTCCAGCATGGGATTGGGTTGCTCCAGAAGAGAACACTACGCTTGTAAACAAGATTGCTGAGCTAGCAGAGGCGAAACTTGTAGAAGCTTACCAAATCACTGAAAAGATGGCGCGTTACGACCGTATCCACGCTATTGCTGGTGAAGTAAACGAAGTTCTACTTGCTGAAGATCCTGAAGCAAACACCAAAGAAATTCACACTATCTTCCACGATCTAGAGAAGACAGTTGTACGTCGCAGCATCATCGCGGGTAACCCACGTATCGATGGTCGTGAGAAAGACATGGTTCGTGCACTAGATGTACGTACTGGCGTTCTTCCACGTACTCACGGTTCTTCACTATTCACACGTGGTGAGACTCAGGCGCTTGTAACTGCGACTCTAGGTACGCAGCGCGATGCTCAAATCATCGACGAGCTAACTGGTGAGCGTAAAGATCACTTCCTACTGCACTACAACTTCCCTCCATACTGTGTGGGCGAAACTGGTTTCGTAGGTTCTCCTAAGCGTCGTGAAATCGGCCACGGTAAACTTGCTAAGCGTGGTATTGCTGCAGTAATGCCATCTGTAGACGAGTTCCCATACACAGTACGTGTAGTATCAGAAATCACTGAATCTAACGGTTCTTCTTCAATGGCTTCTGTATGTGGTACGTCTCTAGCACTTATGGATGCTGGTGTGCCAATCAAATCTTCTGTTGCAGGTATTGCAATGGGTCTTGTGAAAGAAGGCGACGACTTCGTTGTTCTTTCTGACATCCTTGGTGACGAAGACCACCTAGGTGATATGGACTTTAAAGTAGCAGGTACTAACACTGGTATTACTGCACTTCAGATGGATATCAAGATCGAAGGTATCACTAAAGAGATCATGCAAATTGCTCTTAACCAAGCGCAAGGTGCACGTAAGCACATCCTATCTGTAATGGATGAAGCTATTTCTGGTGCTCGTGAAGATATCTCTGAATTCGCTCCTCGCATTCACACAATGAAGATCAGCGCTGAGAAGATCAAAGATGTTATCGGTAAAGGTGGTGCAGTTATCCGTGCTTTAACTGAAGAGACTGGTACAACTATCGAAATCGAAGACGACGGTACA
>WJXG01000094.1_pt1 | contig 23474 bp, 21 predicted proteins | sample 9266541 | NCBI WGS metagenome assembly WJXG01 (sample SAMN12697363, study PRJNA563984) | aquatic metagenome | isolation source: water samples from a prawn hatchery tank treated with erythromycin plated on... | place: Australia | collected 2018-10-17 | reverse complement strand
CTTTCAGGGGGGTATCTAATGGGAAATAGGGGTTTATCACACTTTAATTGCCGAAAAAGGCACCAAACGATAAAAAAAGTTGAAAAAGTACTAGACGGCATAGTGTGATATACGTATTATTCCACTCCGCCGATAGGGCATGCGCCCGTAGCTCAGTTGGATAGAGCGTTGGCCTCCGGAGCCAAAGGTCGAAGGTTCGAATCCTTTCGGGCGTGCCATTCGCCTAAAGGTATATCGGTAAAAATTTCAGTGGTGGCTATAGCTCAGTTGGTAGAGCCCTGGATTGTGATTCCAGTTGTCGCGGGTTCAAGTCCCGTTAGCCACCCCATTATTTAAGGTAACCTAGGTTTCCTGTTCGGATGAATATCGGAACGAAACATAAGTCGGTGAATAGCGCAGCTTGGTAGCGCATCTGGTTTGGGACCAGAGGGTCGGGGGTTCGAATCCCTCTTCACCGACCACTATTTAGTTTAACGCGAATAGCGGTAAACAAAGGTAAAGCCAGTGGTGGCTATAGCTCAGTTGGTAGAGCCCTGGATTGTGATTCCAGTTGTCGCGGGTTCAAGTCCCGTTAGCCACCCCATTTATTTAGGTAACTTAGGTTTCCTGTTCTGATAAGTCAGAACAAAACACAAGTCGGTGAATAGCGCAGCTTGGTAGCGCATCTGGTTTGGGACCAGAGGGTCGGGGGTTCGAATCCCTCTTCACCGACCACTATTAGAAAGCCTCGTCAGAAATGACGAGGCTTTTTACTTTCTGGTGTTTGGAAATTGATTCGAACCCAAAGTAGGGTTCGCCTGATGTTCAAAGAATGGCTCTTCACCGAATCACTATTAAAGCCCTAGTCGAAAGACTAGGGCTTTTTGCATTTTGGAACGGGCTTCGCCCTATAGAACGCTGCGCTTCGAGAATCGGGAACGGACTTCGTCCTGCTAGAGTTGGGGGTCGATGACTCAATGAAAGTTGTTGACGATATTTGTTCTCTAGCAGGATAAAATAATCCCGCATCCCGCATCCCGCATCCCGCATCCCGCATCCCGCATCCCGCATCCCGCATCCCGCATCCCGCATCCCGCATCCCGCATCCCGCATCCTTAAGCATTAACTAGCTTTAGTAAGGTAATAAAAATCGTAGATAATAGGTTTGATTTATCCTACTTCAACCTTGTTTTAATTTTGATTTGATTTAAAAATCTGGCTTAAAAACCTGATAAATGAAAAATATTCGGATTTATGTTTTAAATTTATTAATGCTGGTTGGAGTGTTTTTGTTGAATGGTTATTCGTTTGGGTGTTATAACCAAATGCCATTTAAAATAACCAAAAGTTAAGTATTTGCTGCTCTGTGGCCCATTTTTGGGGCAGGTATGACCAATCGAAGATATAGCTCTATTGCATATTTATTTTGCTATGCTGCTTGGTTTTTGTTCGATCTCGACTTTTTATCCTATCTTTGTTGCTTTTCTGTGAATTTTTTGCCAAATTGATGACCTTGTAATTTACCAGAATGATATTCTGGTACGAATGGATTCACTTTTCAGACAGGGCAGAAAGCTGCCGAAGCAGTAGAGGTCTGGTAATGTCACTTTTAGAAGTTAAAAATCTTCGAATCGAGTACCCTTCGCGTCATGGTGTTCATGCCGCAGTTAAATCACTCTCCTTCAATATTGAACGCGGAGAGATCGTCGGCGTTGTTGGCGAATCTGGTGCTGGTAAGTCGACCGTTGGTAATGCGGTTATTGATTTGCTGAGCCCACCTGGTCGTATCGCTAGTGGCGATGTTTACTTAGACGGTGAGCAGATCTCTGGTTTAACCCCAGAACAGATGCGCAGCGTTCGAGGTTCTAAAATTGGATTCATCTTCCAAGATCCAATGACTTCTCTAAACCCACTTTTTACCGTTGAGCAGCAACTGAAAGAAACCATTCATGCCAATATGAAGGTTTCTGATGAGCAGGCGTATCAGCGCGCGCTCTCATTAATGCAGCAAGTTGGAATTCCTCAACCAGAGAACCGCTTAAAGCAGTACCCACACCAGTTTTCTGGTGGTATGCGTCAACGTGTGGTTATCGCGATTGCTTTGGCGGGTGAGCCTGATCTGATTATTGCCGATGAACCGACGACTGCATTGGACGTATCTATCCAAGACCAGATTCTGAGTTTGATCCGCGAGTTGTGTATCAAGAATAACGTTGGTTGTATGTTGGTTACCCATGATATGGGAGTAGTTTCCAACGTAACGGATCGCGTTGCGGTGATGTATCGTGGTGATTTGGTTGAGTTTGGGCCAACGGCGAAAGTACTCGGTGATCCTGATCATTCCTACACACGCAGTCTGATTTCAGCGGTACCCCGCTCTGATATGAAGCTTGATCGCTTCCCGCTGGTTAGCTACATCGAAGAAGCGCACGAGATGGAGCCGCTCGATGTTAAAAGCCACTGGCTAGGTCAAAGCCAAGACCATCGTGATTACACAGGTTCGTTGCTCAATGTTGAGAATGTTAACTTACGCTTTGTGACCAAAGATTCTCTGTTCGAAAGTCGTCGTGAGTATGTTCAAGCTTCTAACAATGTCAGCTTTGAAGTTTTTGAGGGTGAAACTTTCGGTCTTGTGGGTGAGTCGGGCTCTGGTAAGTCGACTATTGCACGAGTGATTGCAGGCTTGTATGCGCCGAATTCTGGCAAGGTAACCTTTGAAGGGATCGACCTAACGTCTTTGAAATCAGAGAAAGAACGCCGCCCACTGCGCCGCCAAATGCAGATGGTGTTCCAAAACCCTTACACTTCAATGAATCCGCGTATGAAGATTTTTGACATCATCGCGGAACCTATCCGATTCCATAAGTTGACCAATAGCGAAACGGAAACACGTCAGATCGTCAACGATCTACTTGATCACGTTGGTCTGGGCAAAATGGCAGGGGTGAAATATCCACATGAGTTTTCAGGTGGTCAGCGTCAGCGTATTTCGATTGCACGTGCACTCGCAACACGTCCGCGTCTGCTGATTTGTGATGAGCCGACCTCAGCATTGGATGTGTCGGTACAAGCGCAAATTCTTAACCTGCTGAAAGATTTACAAGATGAGTTAAATCTAACCATGCTGTTTATCAGTCACGATTTACCCGTTATTCGTCAGATGTGTGACCGAGTGGGAGTGATGCAGATGGGGACGCTACTGGAAGTGGCGCCTACCGAGCAGTTATTTAGATCGCCTCAGCACGAATACAGTAAACAACTGATTTCTTTAATGCCTGAATTTACGGGCTTAAGAGAAGAAGTAAAAACGGCGTAAGTCGTGATTCTTTCCCGTTTTGACGGGCAATAAACAGAAGCAAACACAACAACTAGGGATAGAAAATCCCGCATAAGGAGTTATGCAATGAAAACCATGAAAAGCAAACTAGCAGTGGCTTTAATGGCAGCTGGCCTTAGCTTTGGTGCAGCAGCAGCAGATATTACCGTCGCTTATGACGCTGACCCAGTGTCACTTGACCCGCATGAGCAGCTATCCGGCGGCACACTGCAAATGTCTCACATGGTATTTGACCCGCTGATTCGCTTTAACCAGAAGATGGAATTTGAACCTCGTCTAGCGGAATCTTGGGAGCGTATTGACGGCGAAACAATGCATTTCAACATTCGCCAAGGCGTTAAGTTCCACTCAGGTAACACGCTAACTGCTGACGATGTGGTTTGGACATTTGACCGTCTGAAGAACTCACCAGACTTTAAAGGTATCTTTGGCCCAATCGTTTCGATTTCAAAAGTTGGCGAATACGAAGTAGAAGTAAAAACTGACGGCGTTTACCCACTTGTAGAAAACGTCATGACTTACCTATTCCCAATGGATAGCAAGTTCTACTCAGGTAAAACGGAAGACGGCAAAGATAAAGCTGAGCTAGTTAAGCACGGTAACTCTTTCGCATCGACTAACGTATCCGGTACTGGTCCTTTCATCATCACTCAACGTGAGCAAGGTGTAAAAGTGACTTTTGAACGCTTCAATGATTACTGGGATAACGCTTCAGGCGGTAACGTTGATAAGCTAACGCTAGTGCCAATCAAAGAAGACGCAACTCGTGTTGCAGCACTTCTATCTGGTGATGTAGATATGATTGCGCCAGTAGCGCCAAACGACTACAAGCGTATCAAGAAAGCGGACAGCGTAGACCTATACACTATGCCTGGTACGCGTGTTATTACGTTCCAAATGAACCAAAACAGTAACCCTGCACTGAAAGATGTACGTGTTCGTCAAGCGATTACTTACGCAATCAACAACGAAGGTATCACTAAGAAAGTCATGAAGGGTGCAGCTACTGCGGCGGGTCAACAGAGCCCAGTTGGCTTCGTTGGTTACAACGCAGACCTAAAACCTCGCTACGACCTTAAGAAAGCAAAAGAGCTGATGAAAGAAGCAGGCTACGAGAATGGCTTTACGCTAACTATGATGGCGCCAAACAACCGTTACGTGAACGATGACAAGATCGCTCAAGCGTCTGCGGCAATGCTATCTAAGATTGGTATTAAGGTTGACCTTAAGACAATGCCTAAAGCTCAGTACTGGCCTGAATTCGATAAGTGTGCTGCAGACATGCTAATGATCGGTTGGCACCCAGATACTGAAGATTCAGGTAACTTTACTGAGTTCCTAGCGATGACGCGTAATGCTGAAACGGGTAAAGGCCAGTACAACTGTGGTCACTACTCAAACGCAGAAGTCGATAAGTTAATCGAGCAAACTAACAAGATGACTGATCTTAAGAAACGTAGTGCCTCTTTGAAGAAAGTTGAAGAGATTCTATACAATGAAGCGGCATTCGTTCCTCTACATTGGCAAGATCCTTCATGGGCAGCAAAAGGTAACGTTGAGATTGGTCCAATCATCAACGGTATGAACTTCCCATACTTTGGTGACCTAGTGGTTAAGTAATCATTAGCGAATCAGACCAAGTGCTCAATGAAATGGGTGCTTGGTCGACTTTTGGTGCTTAGCTTTGTTTCAGTCGGGTTAAGTACCATTTTTAAGACTGAAAGTTGCAACCAATTTTGCTTGGTTTTGCAGACTGAAATCTATGGAAAGTTAAAGGGGCAAGGAATGTTTTCGTTTCTGGTCAAGCGCCTGTTTCAGGCACTGATAGTGATGTTTGTGATCAGTCTAGTGGCGTTTGCCATTCAGGATAACCTCGGCGACCCATTGCGTGAGCTTGTTGGTCAGTCGGTTTCCGAGTCAGAGCGCCAAGCTTTGCGTGACGAACTAGGTTTGAATGATCCCTTCATTACAAAATACACTCGCTTTGTAGGCAATGCGCTACAAGGTGATCTCGGTACTTCTTACTTCTTCAAGCGCCCTGCGGTTGAAGTGATTCTGGATAAATTGGTGGCAACGCTAGAACTGGTATTCGGCGCTACGCTCATCATTGTATTCTGTTCAATCCCTCTTGGTGTCTATTCCGCCATTCACCCAAAAAGTATATTTACCAAAATTGTCATGGCTGGCAGTAGCATCGGCATTTCGATTCCGGTGTTCTTAACCGCAATCATGCTGATGTATGTGTTCTCAATTGAGTTGGGCTGGCTACCATCTTATGGACGTGGTGAAACGGCCAATTTACTAGGCTGGGAATCGGGTTACTTTACCCTCGATGGCCTAGCGCACTTGGTTCTACCTTGTATTGCTCTTGCTTCCATCATGTTACCGCTCTTTATTCGTCTCGTACGTTCTGAAATGCTAGAGGTGCTGAGCTCTGAATACATCAAGTTCGGCAAAGCGAAAGGTCTGGCTCTAAATAAAATTTACTACCAGCACGCATTGAAAAACACCATGCTTCCTGTGTTGACGGTTGGTGGTGTTCAAATTGGTACCATGGTTGCCTATACCATTCTAACCGAAACTGTTTTCCAGTGGCCTGGAACGGGATTCCTTTTCCTTGAAGCAATCAACCGTGTAGATACGCCGTTAATCACCGCTTACGTTATTTTCGTTGGCCTGATTTTCGTTGTCACCAACACCATTGTTGACTTGCTATACGGCATCATCAACCCGACCGTAAATCTAACAGGTAAAGGAGCTTAATCATGAGTCAAACTGCAGCTGCTCCTTCACGTTGGGAGCGATTTAAACAATCGGATTTCTTGTATTACTTCAAGCGCGATAAAGTGGCGATGGCCAGCTTTACCGTATTTATGCTGTTTTTGGTGATGGCTCTGGCCGCACCAATTATTTCACCGACTGACCCATATGATCTTTCGTCGATTGATATTATGGATTCAGAGCTTCCTCCGGCATGGATGGAAGATGGTGATGAGAACTTTCTATTAGGGACCGATGAGCAAGGTCGAGATATCCTGTCGACGATTCTTTACGGTTCACGTTTATCTCTAACCATTGGTTTCTTAGCGGTAGGTCTACAGCTAGTGCTAGGAATCGTGATTGGTCTTTCGGCGGGTTACTTCGGCGGCCGTATTGATAGCTTCTTGATGCGTTTCGCGGATGTTCAGTTATCGTTCTCTACCATGATGGTGGCGATCATTGTCTCGGCAATCTTTAAGGCGAGCTTTGGCAGTGATTTCTACAGTCAATATGCGGTCGTCATGTTGGTTGTGATCATTGGTGTCGCCGAATGGCCGCAGTATGCACGTACAATTCGTGCTTCAGTGTTGGCAGAGAAGAAGAAAGAGTACGTAGAGGCAGCACGTGTGATGGGCTTTAAAGCGCCACGAATTATGTTCCGCCATATCCTACCGAACTGTTTATCGCCAATCTTGGTTATTTCAACGGTACAGGTGGCAAATGCCATCATGTCAGAAGCGGCACTTTCTTTCCTAGGTTTGGGCCTACCGGTAGACCAACCTTCTCTAGGTGCACTGATCAGCATTGGATTTAACTACATTTTCTCCGGTGCGTGGTGGATTACTGCATTCCCGGGTATCGTACTGGTGACTTTGGTTTTGGTTATCAACCTGCTTGGTGACTGGTTACGTGATGTATTTAACCCAAAAATCTACAAAGGGTGATCCAAGCCTAAGATTTGATTATAAAAACCTATCTACACTGAGAGCCGTAATTAATTACGGCTCTTTTTTTGCATTCTCATTTTCAGGGCAGTGAATCGTCAATAAAGTCACTATAGTGATCCACGTAGATGGATAAACTCGAAGTTAAATTTAAAGAGTATGGATATCAATATGGCCTCAAAGCCAAAACAAACTTTTTTAAAGTGTTGGAGTCTTGTTGCAGTACTGGCCTTGCCCGCTTTGTCAGCCCCAACGCTTGCTGAAGAATTTTTATGCGATGCAACGCAGGCATCTACCAATGAATTGCCGTTGCTAGATAAGTCGTGCCCGATTGGTAAAGGGTTATGGGGTAAATCTCAGCCACGTGGCCAAGAGTCAACATTTTGGATTCAGTGTGGTGTGTTTAGTAAGCCACTACCTCTTGTAAAGGCTAAAAAGCTTTACCAGCATATTTCAACGGATGTATGGGCAAAGCCAGAAGCCAAAGCTTATCGTTGTCTGATTGGCCCATATAAAGATTTCGCTCAAGCAAATGCGGAGCTGGCGAAAGTGAAAAGTGAGCCCGGCTACAAGGAAGCGTTTGTCCGAGAAGTGGTGAAAGGGGCTCCTGTAAAGCAGGCGATGGTTAAGTCACGGCCTAAACCTAAGTCAAAGCCAGCTGCAAAGTCGCAGCAATCGACCACTGTGATTCCTGCACCAGTGAAAGCTAAGCCGGAGCCTACTGCCATTAAACCTATGGCTCAAGAGCCCAACAAGCGTCAATCTGACGTGTCAATTCGCTTAACAGCGATGGTATCTGGCATCGAGTACAAAGTGCCATATACCATGTTTAGTGACGACCAGTTCTACATGGAACACGAATTACCATGGAACAGGCTCGATTACGAAGGCGCTTATAAAACCTGTTATCGTTTAGGTATGCGTTTAGCAACCACTAAGGAGTGGCAAGCACTGCTGGATTCTAACGTGATGCAGAAAGACAAATGGCCAATGCACTTACCTTATTGGGGATCAGAGAAGTCAGGACTATTTACCAGTGGTAAAACCAATAAGCTAAAAGGCACCTCACTGTTGAATGTTATGTGTGTGAAATAATCAAAAAAATCAGTAGCCTAGTGCTACTGATTTTTTTCCTCTGCTTCTTGCAACAGCTCCAAATACTTCTTCTCAACAAAGTCTTTTTCTTTAGCCATATGGTGTAATTGCTGCTTAGAGGCTTCGAGCTCAGCTGTTATACCGGCTATGTCGTCTTGTGAGTTAGCTTGCTGTTTGTATTCTTCAAGCTGATCGAGCAGTTGTTGCTTCTCTTGTTTGAACTCTTTGGCTAAGTTGGCTGTTCCACCAGATTCACTGATTTGTATGTACTCTTGCTCAAGTTGTTCAAACTGTTTTTCTAACTGCTCTTTTTCTAACTGTAAGCTTTCGACCGTATCAGTCTGCTTGAGTAAACGGCTTTTGGCGTTTCTTAAGCCTTTAACGCTTTTGTCTAAATCTCCTTTTAGTTTTTTGATTAGGCGATGGGACTTATTGAGTTTTTGATTCAGCTCGTCAATCGACTCTTTTTCTTGCGCGCTGAGTTCTCCTTTCGCTGCTTTAATTTGTGATACCTGACTTTCCAGAGCTTGCTGAATAAGAATTAGGTCATTGAGTGTATCGCCATTTTCAGCAGAGTAGTTGAGTGCCTTATCGACAGACTGTTGACACAGCTCGTAGGTGTTTCTATCCATATCACGGCCACTAACGACCTGGCGGGCAAACTGACGGAACTCGCGCAAAATCAAAAGTAGTATGACAAACCACACCAAAAGTATCAGTAGTCCAAAGTCGACCGCGAGGGCAATTAGGTTTTCTAGGGTTAATCTCGGTAATAAATCCATCTATCAAATACGTAAGTTGGGACATTCATCGACTGTAAGTTTAGTTGTCAGTGGAAAATATGCCTATAATTTAGACAGTTCAGTATCGGAGGTGATGGCGACCTGTGAAAATTTTGATTGTGGATGACAGTAAGGCGACATTGGAGATTGTCAGGCGGGGCTTAGAGAGCTTTGGTTATTGTCGTTTATCGATCGAGAAAACCTGCAGTGCGACACAAGCATTAGAACTGGCAAAAGAATGGCATCCAGATATCGTGCTAACTGACTGGTATATGCCTGATATGACAGGGCTAACACTCACTGAAGAGCTCATGAAGCTCGGAGTTGGGATAAAAGTGGGTATGATTACGACTGTCGACGATAAGAGCCAAATCAAACAAGCTCAAGCTGCCGGTGCTAGCTTTGTGCTTACTAAGCCTTTCGAAGACAGTGAGCTACACCGCTATTTACTACCACTAGTGCAAGGTGTTGAAGAAAGTAAGAAAACGCTCGATTCGATCACTGAAGTGCAAAAAGAGTTAGCTCTGCCTAAGTTGTCGCAACTTGAGAAACTACTGCAAAGGGAGATCGGCGATAGCTTAACGCTCAATAATATTGCCCCACAACTGTTCGATGAGAGCAAGATTCCGTGCCTTTTAGCCGTATATGAAGACACGGCCACCCAGCGCCCCCGTGCTGTTGCGATGCTTGACCTTCATGCTATTTGTGTTTTTGCTCAGGCTAGTTCGTCTATTTCTCAAGGGGATATTCAGCAAGTGATTCAGAGCAAGCTCGCGAGCAAGGGGGTATTAGATGCTTGCCACCAAGTTCTCGACCGCTCAGCTTTGGCATTTTTGGATAGTCAAACTCGTAAGAGCTTACGTCTAAAAAACATCAGCTTTGTTCCTAGTGCGTTTGATAAGTTGAAAACCTTATACGATAAAGACGCGGATAAGCGGGTGGATTTTACTTGTCAGCTTAATGATTCATTGCAAGGAAAAGTCACCTTAGTGGGTTTCTGATTGAGTCATGGCAGATATCGGGAAAGTACCAGTGCTATAGGGGTGACTTTAGGCTCTCGATAGCCTCGAAGATGTGCGGTCGTCGGTCGTTGTTTTTAATCGCAGCATAAACGTCGATATTTAGATGCTTGCTATGACTGTCAGTCAGCTCTTTATAGCACAAGCCTTCATTGTAAAAAGTACACATGGAGCGAGGCATCAATGCGATAGCGTTGCCTTTGGCAACTTTGGAGAGCATTACAATAGTGTCATCGGGCTCTTTGATTCTTTTGAGAGGGAAGGGGAGCTTTTCAAACAGCTTTTCGCACTTTTCGTAAAAAGCAGGGTTGGCACTCCAAGGAAACCAAAACAAAGGTAATTCAGAGACATCTTCAAGTGATACTTGCTGTTGTGTTGCTGCTTTGTGTGAAGAAGGCATCGCGAGTAACAGGGGCTCGCGGTATATCCAATGAAAGGAAATATCTTCTTCTACGCGTGTATTTTGTTCTCCAATGAGAGCGATATCCAATGAACTCTTCTGTAAGCTTTGAATCAACTGACTTGAATTCATATTGTGAACGTCTGCACTTTCAATTCCAACGAGAGCGTTTAAAGCTCCTGCGATTGGAGAGATATTCTCGAAGTTAAGGGTATTGGTCGCTCCAACTCGAATCTTATCAACATTTCTCGCATTCAGTGCTTTTAGCCCACTAATTAGGCATAAGATTTTCTCTGCTTCAATAAGGAGATCGTTGCCCGATTTAGTTAGGTGCACACCATGAGTGTTACGAGTGAATAATTCATAACCCAGTAAATCTTCTAAGCACCTTATCTGTCTAGTCAGTGGTGGTTGAGTCATATTTATACGCTCAGCCGCCTTGCGGAAGTTAAGTTCTTGTGCCACAGCTAAAAAACACTGAAGTTGTTTTACGGTTGGCAAACTACTGTTGGTTAAAATGGATCTAATACTCATACAGAACTTATGGATAAAAATAACGGTAATAACATTAAAGTAATTTATTTATTTATTTATGTTGTGAATAAATTGCATTATAAAGGTTGATATTTATAAATAACAAGATAAATGTGGCTGTTTTTTGGATAGTGACTAAATATTACAAAATTTGAACGACCTCTTATTGAGGCTTGTATTTATATGTACATTACTCATTAGCACTAATGATGAAATTGAATTTAGTAGTGATTCATAAATAGTCTATAAAATTGATGTTGATTCAAAAATTAAATTACATAATTAGTAATTCCACAATTATCAATAGCTGCTAGTTTTGTTGCTCCTTAATTAAATGGAGTTAAACATGTCTACAAACTACCTTTTGGTCTCTCGATACCCAGTAAAAAATATTGATAATGAAACTATTGATAGCATTAAATTTAATGATGATGCTAGATATTTTATTAGCGAAGATGGAAGCAATGAGATCTTGGAATTAAAGGCAGTAAATAAAATTGAAGATATTTCAAGTTTAGAAAAACATCTCATAGATGTATTTACTGTTAATAAAGATTACTTATCTGGCGATATAAGGCGTGAACTGCTTCGATTCGTAGAGGCACCTATCGCTAGTGAATCAGAGTTGCCAAATACGGAGTTTGTGCAGCTGCGACATGTCGAAGTGCCTGCAGAGCGTTACGATGACTATCTTGAGTGGCGTGATAGAACAATATTTAACGTTGTTCGAGATAATGCCGACAAGATTAATAGCTTTGAAGCCTATCATTCTCTAATTAGTGGACAGCCAGGTGTTATGTTTGTTTCTTCATTCAATGGAAGTGTTGATGAATACATGCAACCATTTAATGATGAAAACTATAAAGAGATTATTAGACATGCTGGTGATGATTATATTACTGGTGGGGATGAAGGATTATATACGCGTCTGTATAGAGCAATATAAGAGCAAGTGATATGGAAGTTAATAAAATTGTAGTCGTTGGCGATAAATATTCAGAGTATGCCAATGGAAAAAAAGCTTTAACTATTTCTCAATTAGAACTATTAGCAAAGCTACCTGACAATCTATTTCCTGATGAGCATGAGTTGATTGCAGGGCAAGGTGTTTGTAAGCACAAAGCCAAGAAAGTTATTGATGATATTGGCAATAATCAAAGATTGAAGAGCAAGCTCAAAACTTGCTCAGTAGAAAAGCTAGTTTCTGAGCAAAAAAATCGACATACCCATAAATGGGACGAGCGAAACATCCTAATTGGACAGGCAGAAAAGGTTGACCATAAGTTGGATATGTACGCACTGCCTCTCGTCATTGATGATAACTGTGAACTGATGGGAGACCATCAGACCGGGCAGCATGTGCAAGGGATGTTGTTGGTAGAGGCTTGCCGCCAAGCTTTTATTGCGGTGACTGAAGAGTTTGTTTACCAAAAGCAAAGTGACAAGTATTACGTCATCAACAGTATGTCGATTGATTTTGCAAATTTCCTATTCCCTCTGCCTGCAATCGTACATTTTGAGTTTGTTGAAAAGGATGTAAATGAGCGCCGTGGAAGATTCAAAGCTCGTATGAGTGTGATGCAGAATCAAACCGTGTGCGCCAGTATGGACGTCTCTTTTGCTGTCTACTCTGCTAAATCAATACTGGCCAAAGAGGGGGAGCTCGCTGAATCCGCTACTGAGGCGGTTGTGAGCTCTAACGACCATTTTAATATGGAGCAAGACTGTGCGTAGAAGTTACCAGCTATCGGCTACGACGCAAGGTCCGCTCTATCCTCCCGCAGAAGTGATGGATGCAGAAGGCAACTTTGTTGTTGTTGGGCAAATACCAAGTGATAGTGGTGTTTCTTGGTCTGGCGCAATTGTCGCGCCAGAAACTCCTGTGCCTGAATTTGGCGAGATCAAACCGTATCGCATTGTGACTCAAATAGAACAACTTTCTGATCAGCAGATGAAGGACATCACCTTGTTCACACTGCCTCTGCCTTTGCCTTCGAATAACTATCCGATGATTTTTGCTCCAGAGCAGAGGCCGGACGCCAATCGCGAGGTGAGAGCCAGCATTCCTCTTCATCAAGGATACATTGAGGACTATCGCCATGAAGACGGTAAGCGGCATATACCACCGATCAACTTATTCGATTGGTTGCAAGCCAAAGGAGAGTTGGTAGTTAGCTTGAAGAATGACAAACAGTTGGCTCGTTTTGATTTTCAATTTAGCAACCTAGTTCCGAATAGCCTCTACACCGTGATGAGTCTAAGAGAAAAGGATCTTTGCCCCGAATCTCCGACTCGACCAGGTCCTTTAGGTATTCCGAATGTTTTTGTTACTGACGCTTTAGGCAGTGCTCAGTTTTGGGCTGAGTTGCCTGATCCTTTTCCGGCCCATGAATTAGAAGGCAACCGAGTAATAAATGTTGTCGTCTTATATATGAGCTCTCGGCAAAGTTATGGCGGAGCGATTGGCCTACATGGTCTCGGTGGAGATATTCACGCCCAGCTTAAGCTTAAACAACGATCGTTTGATGAATTTGTGACTACGAATAATAGGGAAGATTAATATGCCTTTTATCCATATTACTACTTGGAAAATGAACAACGAAGAGCAAGTGAAAGGGATGCTCGAAGACATCACACATGCCGTGCATAAGAATACTGGCGCCCCTTTAGATAAGATCTCTGTTGCTGTGACAGAAGTTGCTCCGAACCGCTGGGCCGATGCTGGAGTAGTAGGTAGTGAGCCTGACTTTCCAGTGAAGAGTCGTCGCTTAAACTACGAGGAGTGATTATGACTACAGTCGCGGCATTTTTTGATGTGGATGAAACTCTAATTCACACCAAGAGCATGTTTGATTTCTATGAATTTTGGTGTGAGAAAATCGGACAAGGTGAGCAGTTTAAGAGTTACAACGCAAAGCTCAATGCAGATAGAGCTGCGGGTATTGTAAGAGAACAGTTGAACAGAGAGTACTATCAACAGTTTGAAGGACAACAGTACCAAGAACTTGAGAGTGTTGGTCAAGAGTGGTTTCAAAGTCGTTGCGATGATTCTTTCTTTCTCGAACCTTCCGTCGCTGCATTAAAAGAGCACCAACGAGCGGGCCATCAAGTGGTATTCGTCTCCGGCTCTATGGGTCCGATCTTGGAGCCCATTGCCCAATTTCTCAATGTAGAGCACATCCTATGTACCTCTCTGATCTTAGATCAAAAAGGGATGCTAACCGGTCAAATCGGTAAACCGCAGACTATAGGGATAGGTAAAAAAGTTGCTATGTCTGATTTTTGTCAAAGGCATCATATCGACCTCAATCACTGCTACGCATACGGAGACGATATCTCTGATCTTGACATGCTTGAAGCAACAGGCAATCCGATTTGCGTAGGAGAAAACCCTCACCTTCTTCGTCATGCCAAACAGCATGGATGGAAAACTCTTTAAAAACATATGGAATGAAGAATGAGTATTAGTGAAAGTTCTCAGAAGATGACGCTTCGAATCTGGTTAGCGTTGTTTGTATTAGCTTTGTCGACGTTTAACATCGTCACGACCGAATTGGCTCCGATTGGCTTACTTACACCAATGGCCAATACCTTAGCAACCTCTGAATCATATGTTGGTATGACTGTATCTTTATATGCTTGGGTTGGTGCTTTGAGTGCACTTGTGGCTTCAGTTTTTCTTGGTGCGGTCGGCAAAAAAAATCTCTTAATTGCTTTGAGCATAGTACTGGCTGTTTCCAATGGTCTTGCTGCTAGTGCTGAAACCTTTGAAAACTTAATGTTAGCCCGAGTGATTGGGGCCGTTGCCCACGGTGCATTTTGGTCAATAATTGGTGTCAGTGCTGCGTCGATTGTTCCGTCTAACTATATCGGTCTAGCTACCTCGATCGTATTTGGTGGAGTATCCGTTGCCAGTGTGTTTGGGGTGCCTATTTCAAATTACATCGGTATGCATATAGGTTGGCGCTCCGCATTTATGGTTATGTCAGGGCTTAGCGTGCTGTCGCTTGTTGGGATTGCTAGCTTAGTCCCACAGATTAGCGAGAAGAGTAGTGTTGGTATTGGGGCGATTAAGGCTGTGTTTAAATCGAGTTCACTGATTAAAGTCTATTTTGCCACCATTTTGACCATATCAGCTCACTTTACCGCCTTTACCTATATAGAGCCTATGCTTAATTCCTTAACTCACATTAGTGAAGAGTTCGTCCCGGTTTTATTGTTGGTTTTTGGTGTCGCAGGTATTGCCGGCAATGTCATCACGGCGTTATTCATTGATAAACACCTTAAGACGATCGCGGTTCTGTCTGTACTATTTGCAGCATCAATGCTGGTTCTTATTGGTGAATTCCACGTGCAATGGTATCAGGCTCATATCGGCACAGCACTCGCTATCTGGGGAGCGACGGCATCTTGTATTTTCGTGGCCCTTCAAACTTGGGTGCTTAGACTGGCTTCAGAGCAAGCGTTTCCAGCTTCTGCTCTTTATGTTGCCTTCTTCAATTTGGCAATTGGTATCGGAGCGTCTCTAGGGGCATGGTTAGTTGCTTCTTACAATGTATCTTTCCTGTACGTTTTTGCTGGTGTCGCGATGGCGCTTTCCCTGGTATTTATCACTATCGTGCCGATGAATTCCGAGAATGTTCAGCGAACGCAGGAGGCATAAATGATGAGCGATAAACAGACTACGATCAAAGGCATGCATGTTATGGATCGTTTGGAAGATGGTTTAGCGGAAAGAGTGAGTCGTCGACTTTCCGAGCTCGATAGTGACTTACCTCGATTGATTACGGATTACGCGTTTGGCTCGGTCGTCGCTCGTCCTGGTTTAGATTTAAAAACCCGCGAAATGCTGACCGTTGCTTCTCTGATCAGCTTAGGTAACGCAACCCCCCAGCTTGAACTGCATATGAAAGCGGCGATAAACGTAGGGGTGTCGCCTGAAGAGTTGCTTGAAGTGGTTATTCAGATGGCTGTTTATGCTGGCGTGCCAGCTTGTATGAATGGCCTAGCAAGTTACCGCAAGATTATGAATGAGAAAGGGCTAGTCCTTCCGGGTCTTAAAGAGGAAGTTGCGTAATGGAAGACATTGTTGTTGTCGCTGCAAAGCGAACACCTACTGGTGCATTTATGGGGGAGCTCTCTGGTTTGTCTGCACCTAAGCTTGGCAGCTTGGTGATCAAAGCCTTATTAGCTGATTCAGGCGTTAAACCAGAGCAAATCGATAGCGTCATTCTTGGGCAAGTTCTAACGGCTGGCTGTGGTCAAAATCCAGCTCGCCAAGCCGCAATTGGAGCCGGGTTAACACATAACGCGCAGTGTTTAACAGTCAACAAGGTTTGTGGTTCAGGCTTAAAGGCGGTTCATTTAGCGATGCAAGCAATCACTTGTGATAACGCTGAATTTGTTATTGCTGGTGGGCAAGAAAGTATGTCAAATGCGCCCCACATTTTACCTAACTCTAGAAAGGGCCAAAGATTGGGAGGAACTGAGCTACACGATAGCTTGGTTCACGATGGTCTTTGGGATGCGTTTAATGATTATCACATGGGAGTGACGGCAGAAAACGTTGCCAATCAGTATGGAGTTGCTCGTTCCGATCAAGATGAGTTCGCGTTTCAATCTCACCAGAAAGCACTTGCGGCGCAAAAAGCCGGTTTGTTTGCGAATGAGATAGTGCCGATTGAAATCAGAGATCGAAAAGGCAATGTGCGTAATTTTAGTCAGGATGAAGGCCCCCGAGAAACAAGCGTAGACAAACTTGCTAGTTTGCAGCCCGTGTTTTCTAAGCAAGGTACAGTGACGGCAGGTAACGCATCATCACTCAATGACGGAGCGTCGGCATTGCTACTCTGTCATCGTGATACTGCAGAAAGATACCAATTGAAGGTGCTTGCTAGCTTAGTGAAATTCAGCAATTCAGGCATTAGCCCTGATGTTATGGGAGTGGCCCCGATTGAAGCTATCTCGAAATGCCTTGACCAATCTGGGTGGGAAGCAAGCGAGGTAGACCAGCTAGAGTGTAACGAAGCGTTTGCATCGCAAGCAATTGCCGTTGCTCGGGCAGTAGACATTCCTGATGAGAAAATTAATCCATATGGGGGAGGTATTGCGTTGGGGCACGCGATTGGTTCTTCAGGAAGTAGAATCCTAGTTACTCTTATTCATAGCCTGATAAGAGATAATAAAAATAAAGGTCTCGCTGCTCTTTGTATTGGCGGTGGAGAAGGTGTTGCGATGAGTATCTATCGTTAATGAAAAGCCCAGCTAGCTGGGCTTTTTCCTTTTTAGACATTGACTCCTTTCATACCTTCTTCAGAGTAACGTTGCCCTTTTACTTCAAATTGAAGTGGGATGTTATTCAATGTCGTAAGGTCTTCTCTCTCTAAGATTATTTGAGATGCCTGAACATTTTCTTCGAGATAGTGCCGTTTCTTAGTTCCTGGGATAGGAACGATATGTTCATATTGAGCCAACAGCCATGCCAACGCGATCTGACCAGGTGTCGCTTGATATTTTTGTGCAATCGGCTGAATGATGTCTAGAATGCTGCGGTTGTGATTGATGTTCCCATCTAGGAATCGATCATTGGTTTTGCGAAAATCACCATCTGGGAGATCACTATTACGCGTTAACTTGCCCGTGAGGAAGCCTCTTCCTAGAGGAGAGTAGGGCACTAAGCCGATGTTATTGGTTTTCAGTGTTCCAAGAATATCTTCCTCAATGTCTCGAGTCCAAAGTGAGTACTCTGTTTGCAGAGCGGTGACTGGAAAGACTGAGTGTGCTTTAAGCAGTGTTTTCGAAGACACTTCACAAAGCCCGACATGAGCAATTTTGCCTTCTTTGACTAACTGTCCTAGGCAATCCATGCTCTGTTCGATGATCTTACTGTCGACTCGGTGAAGGTAAAACAAATCGATACACTCGACCCCTAAGCGCTGAAGAGATTCATCGCAGCATTTGCGTATATAGTCCGGTGTGTTATTGATGCTGCGAGCATACGCAGCTTCTGCAGGGCGATCGATACCACATTTGGTGGCAATTTTAATTTGCTGGCGTTGAGAAGGTTGCAGTTTAGATAGGTAATAACCAATCAGCTCTTCATTGTGGCCACGTCCATAAAAGTTTGCGGTATCAATGAAGTCAACATCAAGCTCAAGTAACTGGTCAAGTAGCTTTAGAGATTGTAGGTCATTTGTTTCGCCATAGAATTCACTCAACCCCATCGCACCATAGCCAATTGAGCTGACGGTCAACCCATTTGCAAGTTCACGTTTAAGCATAAAGCCTCCTTATTTAGAGCTTAATTCTTTCATGATCGAATTAGGGGATGAATTCTCTTTTTGCTTATACCTAAAAGGTATCACCATCAATTACGAGCTACTGGGTCTCAGTGGTGGAACAAAAAAAGCAGACCTTAGGCCTGCTTTTCTGTATTTAATATCACATCAGCGATTAACGCATGGTAACGAACTCTTCTGAGCCAGTCGGGTGGATAGCAACCACAGAATCGAAGTCTGCTTTAGTTGCGCCCATCTTCATCGCGACACCGAAGCCTTGAATCATCTCATCGACTGTGAAGCCGATGCCATGTAGGCCCACAACGGTTTCTTCTTCACCCGCGCAGACCAATTTCATCTTACATGGCTGACGGTGCTTAGTAACGGCAGTGTACATCGCTGTAAAGCCAGAGGTGTAAACTTTCACGTTGTCTTTGCCGTACTTCTCTTCCGCTTCTTGTGTCGTTAGACCAATGGTACCGATTGGTGGGTGGCTAAATACCACGGTAGGGACTAGGTTGTAGTCCATCTTCGCATTTGGCTTGTTGTTAAACAGGCGCTCAGATAACTGACGACCTGCTTTAACCGCAACAGGTGTGAGTTCGATACCACCTTCCATTATGTCGCCAACACAGTAGATACCTGGAACGTTAGTCGCTTGGAATTCATCGACCTTGATGTAACCGCGGTCGTTGGTTTCTACACCTGTTGAAGCTAGGTTGATTGCATCGGTTGCTGGGTGACGACCAATAGCCCAGATGAGTTGGTCAACGTTTTGCGTGTTGCCGTTCTCTAGGTGAAGAGTCAGGCTACCGTCTGCTTCTTTCACCACTTCTTTTGGAATAGAGTGAGTATGCAGTTTAGGCCCTTCAGCTTCCATTACTTCAACCAACGTTTCGATGATCATTGGATCAAAGCTACGTAGTGGCGACTCTTTACGTACGTAAAGGTGAGTTTCAGTGCCAAGTGCATTCAGTACACCTGCAATTTCTACTGCGATGTAGCCAGCACCGATAACCGCGACGCGCTTTGGCTGCTCTTGTAAGTCGAAAAAGCCATTTGAGTCGATGCCGTATTCTGCACCTGGAATGTTAGGAATAGTCGGGCGTCCACCTACTGCAATTAGGATGTGGTCAGCGGTGTAATGTTCGCCATTCACTTCGACCGTTTTCTCGTCAACAAACTTAGCAAAGCCTTTGATGACATTAACCTTGTTGTTGCCCAGTACACGATCGTAAGACTGGTGAATACGACCAATGTAAGCCTGACGACTCTCTACGAGTTTGCTCCAATCAAAGCCTTTAACGTCAATGTCAAAGCCGTAATCTTCAGCGTATAGGTTCATTGCATCTGCAACTTGAGCACCGTGCCACATAACCTTTTTTGGTACGCAGCCTACGTTTACACAGGTGCCACCTAGGTCTTGAGCTTCGATAAGTGCAACTTTAGCGCCGTACATAGCTGCGCGGTTTGCTGATGCGATACCGCCAGAGCCACCGCCGATACAGATGTAATCAAAATGAGTCGCCATTACTTTCTCCAAGATTATTAATTTTTCTGATAACAACTACATTGGGGTGAAAGTGAACGAACTCAATATCACCAAAATGATTTGTTATTTATCCCACCCTCTATCATAAATCGAGTCTAGCCATTTCCTAAATGGGAAAAAGTGACATTTCTTATGACAAATAACGATGAATAGGTAGTATAGCGGAATACGGTGCTATTTCGCTGTATGTATGAAAGGCTTAATCGCAGCAGCTAGCAGGGCCACAGCAGCCTTGGGTTTGAATATCTTTTCCTTCACCTAGGTAAGTATTGGTGAGGTAAAAGCTGTGGAATTTATCCTCAAAGTCACCGGAAACGGTCTTTTCTACCAGACCAGTGTCTAATAGGTTACGCTGCCAAGCCTGCATTTTAGGTAAACCGCATAAGAAATCGTACCCAGAATGCTCTTTTACGATGGCTGCTCGATGCAATAGTGGCAACCACGCCATATCGACATTGCTTAACTGGTTGGACTTAAAGAACTTATTGCCCTCACTGAGCTGATTTTCTGCTTTTCTAAACGCTGTTAGTAGTTTTCCTTCGCGTTGCTCAAAAATCTCTTGGTCTTTACTACTCATCGTGCCGCATTGCGCAAGATAATGTTTAGAACCTAGGTAACTCCATGCTCGATCCAGCGCACGTTGCTCGTTGGTCACCCCCTGTTCAAGCGGGCCGTACTCATCTTCAATGTATTCAATGATGGCGTCTGATTCGAACAGAGCAGTTCCTGATTCTGTGACCATGACGGGTACCTGCCCATTAGGCGAGATATCTAAGAACCATTGTGGCTTGTTTTTTAGTTCGATGTATTCAATTTCATAAGGGATTTGTTTGGCTTCTAATGCCGCGGTGACACGTTGAACAAATGGACAAATTTTAAAGCTAACAATCTTAAGCATGGTGTTTTCCTTAATTAGTGGAGTATTTACACCTACTAAGACGATGGAGAAAAACAAAAGACGACATTTAATTTTAAAAATATCGAAATATTTTCTTTGCTCAATAAAAAAGGCGTAACCTCAATAGGTTACGCCCTTAAAAATTTAGTCCGATTTACTCTGGCACTATCCATTCGACTTTAAAGTGCCCAGTTGCAGGAGCAATGGCCTCTTTCAAGAAGGGGAGAATCTCGTTCATTTGGCTTTCTAGTTTCCACGGAGGGTTGATAACTATCATGCCTGATGCAGTCATACCACGCTCGTTGGTATCAGGGGTCACGCCTAGTTCTATTTGCAGTATCTTGCGAATGCCAAGACCTTCTAGGCCTTCAATCATATCTTCGATATCGCAGCGATTGACCACTGGGTACCAAATCGCGTAAATACCGGTCGCCCAACGTTTATGGCTTTGGTAAATCGCCTGTACCACGTCGCGATACTCTTTTGCTAGCTCGTAGGGCGGGTCAATCAAGACTAAGCCGCGACGCTCTTTAGGCGGTAAACTCGCTTTCAGACGCTTAAAGCCGTCTTCTTTATAGATGCTTACTTGGCGGTCACGATGAAACTCTTGTTCAAGTAACGGGTGATCGGCTGGGTGCAATTCGGTAAGAACCATGCGGTCTTGCTGGCGCAGGTGAGCACGAGCGACGCGTGGTGAGCCAGGGTAGTAACGCAGTGAGTCACCATTGTTAAGCGTCTTAATTGCCTCTAAATAGCTCTGAATATCTTCTGGAATATCATTTTGTCGCCAAACTCGGGCGATACCTTGCTTGTATTCACTGGTTTTCTCTGACCACTCGTGGGTTAAGTCATAACGACCAACACCTGAGTGAGTATCGTGATAAACAAACGGCTTTTCTTTCTGCTTCAGTGAGTTAAGAATAAGACTCTGAACGATATGTTTAATCACGTCTGCGTGGTTGCCGGCGTGAAAACTGTGGCGATAACTTAACAAAATGACACTCTCGAAATGGTCTTTAAACCATATTGAAGTTAGTACGAACGATTCGCCGATTATATACTCAGTGGCTTTGGGATGCTCGCATTTAGCAACAACTTAGCGAATCCCTTCTATTGAAAAATGACGACGCCACCTATATTTAATCTATAAGACGTTGAATATACTTAATAGACGAACCCGTCAGTTCGCTTGCCAATAAAAGGAATGATTTATGTCTAATCCACTTCTTAGCTTTACCGATTTGCCTCCATTTTCTCAGATCAAACCGGAACACGTTAAGCCAGCTGTTGAACAAGCGATTGCAGGTTGCCGCGCTAAAATCGACAGCGTACTAGAGGGTAACAGTCAACCGACTTGGAACAGTGTGGTAGCGCCAATAGAAGAAGTGGATGACCGCTTAAGCCGTATTTGGTCACCAGTGAGCCATATGAACTCGGTGGTGAATAGCGATGAACTGCGCGAAGCCTACGAAAGTTGTCTGCCTCTGTTATCTGAGTATGGTACTTGGGTTGGGCAGCACAAAGGCCTATTTGAAGCCTACAAGGCAATCAAAGCGAGCGAAGAGTTTGCCGCTTTGACTCAGGCACAAAAGAAAACCATCACTGATTCACTGCGTGACTTTGAGTTGTCAGGTATTGGTCTGCCTGCCGATGAGCAACATCGCTATGGTGAAATCAGCAAGCGTATGTCGGAGCTAGGCTCTAAGTTCTCTAACAATGTGCTCGATGCCACTATGGGTTGGACTAAGCATGTTGAAGATGAAGCGCAACTAGCAGGTATGCCAGAATCTGCGTTGGCGGCAGCAAAAGCGGCAGCTGAAGCAAAAGAGCTTGATGGTTACCTGCTGACTTTAGATATTCCTTCTTACTTGCCTGTAATGACTTACTGTGACAATCAAGAACTGCGCAAAGAGCTATATGAAGCGTATGTCACTCGCGCCTCGGATCGAGGTCCCAAAGCGGGCGAGTGGGACAACAGTGAGATCATCAATGAGCAACTGAAACTGCGTCATGAAATCGCACGTATGTTGGGTTTCAATACCTACAGTGAAAAATCGCTTGCGACTAAGATGGCGGAAAACCCTTCTCAGGTTCTTAGCTTCTTAAATGATTTAGCGAGCAAGGCTAAGCCTCAAGGTGAGCGTGAAGTAGAAGAGCTGCGTCAGTTTGCTAAGAGTGAGTTTGGCGTTGAAGCACTTAACCTTTGGGATATTGCTTACTACAGCGAGAAGCAAAAACAGCATCTGTTCCAGATTTCTGATGAAGAGTTACGCCCTTACTTCCCTGAAGCAAAAGCAGTCAGTGGTCTATTTGAAGTGCTAAATCGTGTCTTCGGTATGACGGTCACTGAACGTGAAGGTGTTGATACCTGGCATGAATCGGTGCGCTTCTTTGATATCTTTGATGCAGATAGCATCCTTCGCGGTAGCTTCTATCTTGATTTGTATGCTCGTGAACACAAGCGCGGTGGTGCTTGGATGGATGAGTGCCGCGTGCGCCGTAACAATGAAAATGGCGAGCTGCAAACACCGGTGGCGTACCTAACCTGTAACTTCAACCGTCCTGTCGGAGATAAACCGGCGCTGTTTACTCATGATGAGGTCGTGACTCTGTTCCACGAGTTTGGTCATGGTATTCACCATATGCTGACTCAAGTCGAAACAGGTGCAGTATCAGGTATCAATGGCGTGCCTTGGGATGCGGTAGAGCTGCCAAGTCAGTTCCTTGAGAACTGGTGTTGGGAAGAAGATGCGTTGGCGTTTATTTCTGGTCACTTTGAAACAGGCGAGCCATTGCCGAAAGAAATGTTAGAGAAGATGCTAGCAGCGAAAAACTTCCAGTCTGCGATGTTCATTCTTCGTCAGCTCGAGTTTGGTCTATTTGACTTTACTCTGCAC
>WJXG01000090.1_pt1 | contig 24340 bp, 22 predicted proteins | sample 9266541 | NCBI WGS metagenome assembly WJXG01 (sample SAMN12697363, study PRJNA563984) | aquatic metagenome | isolation source: water samples from a prawn hatchery tank treated with erythromycin plated on... | place: Australia | collected 2018-10-17 | reverse complement strand
CGAGCCTCCGTCCGAGTATTATGGGAAGGATGGTTTAAATTACAAACCATCCTCGAAGGCTATGAGCTAGCGATGTCTCTTGAACACGGAAACTTGTGATCAAGAGACAGAGTAATTGGCTTCCTTTAGCCAAAACGAAAACCGCCACATTAAGTGGCGGTTTTTTTATAGGTATTGATCTTCTTCTAGGCAGCGATTTTCATCGTATTGTTCAAAGCGACCACGGCGACCTTTAAAGTGAACACTGACAACCATGCCTTTTTCTACAAAGTAACGCAGGCTGTCACAAGAGAACTCACGGCCCACTTTTTTAGTAACGGTCCTGTCCCACATCATGCCATTTGGCAGAGTTTGTACTAAGGAGATGAAGCCTTCCCCATCAACTGTTATTTCTTCGTGCGCAGAAAGGGCATTGCGCGCTTCTTCAATGACTTCTTTGCTTGCAGTTGGAGTTAGTGTGTTCTCGGATGTACTTTGACAAGCAGTTAATAGCAACGCAGATAGAGCGCCAGCTAGAATAGTTTTTGTTTTCATTAGTATCTCTAATTGTGTGAATCGACCTAGCCCTTATCGAGCATCTGGATGATATTACAAATGCGTTTTATGTATATAAAATCATTGAGTATTCGTGTTCTTTATCAATTATTTTTTGACAGTTGAAGATGAAATTATCTTTCTGATAACGCTTGCCTTTCTTGCCCTGTATTGCACAATACCGCCCCTAACCAAGAAATTTATCAACGCTAGTCTCCGAGTAATGCTGTTAATCATCGATAATTACGACTCTTTTACCTACAACCTGTACCAGTATTTTTGTGAGCTGGGCGCAGAGGTTAAGGTAGTGCGTAATGATGAAATCACGCTTGAAGAGATAGAGGCGTTGAATCCCACCCATTTGGTTATCTCTCCGGGGCCCTGTACGCCCAATGAAGCGGGTATTTCGTTAAGTGCGATTGAGCATTTTGCGGGAAAGCTGCCGATTCTTGGTGTTTGTTTAGGCCATCAGGCGATTGCGCAGGTGTTTGGCGGAGAAGTGGTACGTGCTCGGCAGGTAATGCATGGCAAAACATCCCCAATTCGTCACAATGATCGCAGTGTGTTCTCTACACTTAATAATCCGTTGACGGTAACGCGTTACCACTCGCTTGTGGTTAAGAATGACTCTTTGCCAGATTGTTTTGAGCTTACCGCTTGGACAGAGCTTGAAGATGGCTCGATGGATGAGATCATGGGCTATCAGCACAAAACCTTGCCGATTGATGCGGTACAGTTCCATCCTGAATCGATTAAAACAGAGCAAGGCCACCAGATCCTCGCTAACTTTTTGGCTCGCCAGCCACTTTAAAACGCTCTCTTTGACCGTCTTTTGTCTGGTTAAAGCCTGACTCAGATCACTGTTTTTAACATTTCCTTCATAATTCACCATGCGGATATTTTGTGAAAAAGTATGCGCAGAGTTTGTCGCGTCTACGCTAGAGCCCTTATCCGGACTATGATTAACCATAGCTTATCGTAGCTATAAGAATATATTGCTTCATAAAAGTAGAGGCGTGATGCATAAATACGCATAGGTAGTGACTATCAGACTCCGCAGTGGGCACTAAAAAGAATAAATCACTATTGAAATGGTTAATTAAATGTAAATACAATGCCGTGATTGCTTAATAGCAAAACAATATCTTATTTCATTGAATAGAAGTAAGGACACCATATTCGCTATGCATGCGGTATCAAGAGGGAATGTGCAATGACTGTAGAAAATAACGTAGAACGCGGTTTGTTTGATGAGGTAATGGTACCTTGTTATAACCCAATGGAAATGATTCCAGTAAAAGGCGAGGGTGCTCGCGTTTGGGATCAGCAAGGTAAAGAATACATCGACTTTGCTGGTGGTATCGCCGTGAGCTGTCTAGGTCATTGTCACCCTGCAATGGTGAATGCGTTAACTGAACAAGGTCAAAAGCTTTGGCATTTAAGTAACGTAATGACTAACGAGCCTGCGCTTCGTCTAGCGAAAAAGCTTACTGAAGTCAGCTTTGCGGAGAAAGTGTTCTTTGCTAACTCAGGTGCAGAGGCAAACGAAGCGGCTTTGAAATTAGCGCGTCGTTATGCAGCAGATAAGTTTGGCCCAGAAAAATCTGAAATCATCGCTTTTAAACAAGGCTTCCATGGCCGAACTTTCTTCACTGTAACTGTCGGCGGCCAAGCGGCTTACTCTGATGGTTTCGGTCCTAAGCCAGGTGATGTCACTCACTTACCATACAATGACGTTGAAGCACTTCGTGAGCATATCTCAGATCGCACTTGTGCCATCATGATGGAACCACTTCAAGGCGAAGGCGGCATTATTTCTCCAACTGACGAATTTGTTCAGACAGTTCGTGAGCTATGTGACAAGCATAATGCTCTACTGATTTTTGATGAAGTACAGACAGGTAACGGTCGTACTGGTCAATTCTACGCATACCAAGGTCTGGGTGTGACTCCAGATATTCTAAGCACAGCTAAGTCTTTAGGCGGAGGTTTCCCTATTGGCGCAATGCTAACTACTACTGAGCTATCTAAGCACCTGAAAGTGGGTACTCATGGTTCGACTTACGGTGGTAACCCACTAGCGTGTGCGGTTGCAGAAGCTGTGGTTGACGTTGTCAGTGCTCCAGAAACATTGGCTGGCGTTGCAGAGCGTGAAGCCTTGTTCCGTGAAGGCTTAGCTAAACTGAATGATAAGTACAACATGTTCGCGGAAGTTCGCGGCAAAGGTCTTCTTTTAGGTGCTGCTCTTAACGATGAGTGGCAAGGCCGCGCACGCGATGTGTTAGTCGCTGCAGGTAAAGAAGGTCTGATGGTTCTAGTGGCAGGTGCAAACGTAGTTCGTTTCACACCATCACTAGTGATCAGCACGGAAGAAATTAACGAAGGACTTGCGCGCCTAGATAAAGCTCTAGCGACGCTAGTTAAATAACAAAAACAAATCGGGAACCTATTCACTAATAGGTCCCCAATACCAGTGCTATCGGTCATCTGTTCAGGTAGTTGCGTAGGAAAAATCGCTTAGAACAAGGCGTAGCTTACAGCGAGCTAGCGGGCCTAACTTCAAGAGCTACAACGTAGTTATCAGCGATTTTAACCAGCAAGAACGGACAGATAATCGGTAGCATTGGTACCTTGTATCAGGAGGGAGTTTTGATGCTGGTTGTTCGCCCTATCGCAATGTCGGATTACGATGCGCTGCATACATGCGCAGTGGAATCGGGTCACGGATTTACATCTCTACCGGTTAACGAAGAACTGTTAACCAATCGTATTACCCATTCAGAATATAGCTTTACTAAGCCGGACGTAAACGAGCCGGGTGATGAAGGCTATCTCATGGTTGGCTTTGATAATGAGACTGGCGAAGTCGCTGGTTGTACCGGGATTGAAGCATCTATTGGTTGGGATGTACCTTTTTACTCTTACCATATCAGTACTGTCGTTCACTCATCGCCAAAACTGGGTGTGAATAACGTGGTTAAGCTACTGACTTTCGGTAACAACTACACCGGTTGTAGTGAAATTTGTACTCTGTTCTTAAGACCTTCTTTCCGTCAGGGTTTGAATGGCCGATTGATGTCGAAGTGTCGTTTTCTAATGATGGCGGAGCATCCTGAAAGATTTTCGAAAACGGTCTTTGCTGAGATGCGCGGTGTTTCTGATGCTGAAGGTAACTCACCATTCTGGCAATGGCTACAAGAGCATTTCTTCTCGATTGATTTCACTATGGCTGATTATCTCACTGGTATCGGCAAGAAAGGCTTTATTGCTGACCTGATGCCTAAGCTGCCAATCTACATCAACCTATTGAGCAAAGAGGCTCAAGAAGTGATTGGTCAAGTGCATGAAAACACCAAGCCAGCGTTACGCCTATTGGAAAAAGAAGGTTTCACTTGTCGTAACTACGTCGACATCTTTGATGGCGGCCCAACGGTTGAGTGTGATGTACGCAATATCGAGTCAGTTCGTCACTCATTTAGAGCAAAAGTCACTATCGCGGAACACACCAGTTCTCAAGACTACTTGATCTCAAACACGTCGTTTGAAGACTTCCGCGCAACTGCGGCGAAAGCGGCTTACGATCAGGCTTCAGATTCAGTGATTTTGTCTCCTGAAGTGGCGAATGCCCTCAAAGTTAACGAAGGCGAATTCGTTCGCATGTTGGCTCAATAGAGCTTTGTATTAAGGAAAATGTGAAGGAACAAGCTATGACACATTGGATTGCTGGCGAATGGGTTGCAGGTCAAGGTGAGTCGATGAACTCACAAAGCCCATACAACAACGAAGTCATCTGGCAAGGCGACAGCGCAACACCGCAGCAAGTTGAGCAAGCGGTATCAGCGGCACGCAGTGCATTCGTTGGCTGGAAAAAATTAAGCTTTGCTGAGCGTGAAGCGATCGTTCTCGCTTTTGCTGAAAAGGTAAAAGAGAACAGCGAACAAATCGCAGAAATCATCGCTAAAGAAACCGGTAAGCCAATTTGGGAAACTCGTACTGAAGCAGCGGCAATGGCAGGTAAGATTGCGATTTCAATTCGAGCTTACCATGACCGTACTGGTGAAGCTCAGCGTGAAGCTGCTGGGAACCAAATCGTCCTTCGTCATCGCCCATTAGGTGTTATGGCGGTTTTTGGCCCATATAACTTCCCAGGGCACCTACCAAACGGTCATATCGTACCTGCGCTACTGGCAGGTAATACCGTGGTATTTAAGCCGTCAGAGCAAACGCCGCTAACCGGTGAGTTTGCCATGAAACTGTGGGATCAAGTTGGTCTGCCGAAAGGTGTGATCAACCTAGTACAAGGTGCTAAAGAAACCGGTATTGCACTGGCTGATTCTAAAGGCTTAGATGGCGTGCTGTTCACAGGTAGCGCGAATACAGGTCATATCCTGCATAAGCAGTTTGCTGGTCAACCGGGTAAGATGCTCGCGCTAGAAATGGGTGGTAATAACCCAATGGTGATCTCTGAAAATTACGGAGAGTTGGACGCGACCGTCTACACCATCATTCAATCTGCGTTTATCAGTGCGGGTCAACGTTGTACTTGTGCACGCCGTTTGTATGTTCCAGTTGGTGATAAAGGTGACTTACTGGTCAACAAGCTAGTGGAAGCAACCAATAAGATTCGTGTCGATCAGCCATTTGCTGAGCCAGCACCATTTATGGGCCCTCAGATCTCTAAAGCGGCTGCTGACTTTATTCTTGCTGCTCAAGCAAATCTACAAAAGCTAGGTGGCGAGAGCTTAATTGAAGCTAAAGCCGGAGAAGCTGCATTTGTAACACCGGGCATTATTGATGTCACAGCAATTGCTGAGCTACCAGATGAAGAGTACTTCGGCCCACTACTACAAGTGGTGCGTTACCAAGGTCTAGAGAAAGCGGTTGAGTTAGCCAACGACACTCGCTTTGGTCTATCCGCAGGCTTAGTTTCTACTGACGATGGTGAGTGGGAATACTTTGTCGACCATATTCGTGCTGGTATCGTAAACCGCAATCGCCAGTTAACTGGTGCAAGCGGTGATGCGCCATTTGGTGGTCCGGGTGCGTCAGGCAACTTACGCCCAAGTGCTTACTACGCAGCAGATTACTGTGCTTACCCTATGGCTTCGATGGAAGGAGGAGAAACACTTCTTCCTGCAACGCTAAGCCCAGGTGTTGAACTATAAAAAACGATAAATTTTAGGGAATTCCCTTCTCGCCTCCCCGAGCCGGGAGGCATTTGAAACGTCACAGGCTGAAGGCTATCTGATCAAACTTTCTGGACACATTTGGTTAGATGGCCTTTTTTATAATTAAACAGATAACTACTCATACTCCATTTACGAAAACCACCCCTACAAGGAGGCGTTATGACGCCAGATGTTTTATTCCAACAGTTATGGAATGACTATATTCAACGCTTATGTCCCTCTGCTGAACAAGTCCACCAACTTCTGCAAGAAGACGAAGCGCTGATCAATGACCACATTGCTCTGCGCACTTTCAATGTAGAACCCCTGGGTATTGCGACCCTTGCACAACCATTCTTAGACGTAGGCTACAAGCCATGCGGTGACTATGTGTTTGAAAGCAAGAAGCTTGTTGCCAAACATTATGAGCACCCAGACCCGAAACAGCCAAAAGTGTTCATCAGCGAGTTGAAGGTTGAAGAGTGTTCTGCCGAGCTACAAGCTATTGTCGCTAAACTTGTCGAGCAATTGGACACCAGTAAGCTAAAAGGTCATGAGTTCTTGTATGGCGGTCGTTTGTGGGACATTAGCTTTGCTGACTTCCAGACGTTAGCGAAAGAAAGTGAGTACGCTTCTTGGCTGGCAGCACATGGTTACGGCGCCAACCACTTTACGGTTAGCGTCAATCAGCTCAACGCGTTTGAAGAAGTGAAAGGTGTCAATGATCACCTACGCGATTCCGGCTTTACCATCAATGAGTTTGGTGGCGAAGTGAAGGGGTCTCCTGATGTGCTGCTAGAGCAATCTTCAACGATGGCGGATAAAGTAGCGGTAACCTTCACTGAAGGCACAGAGATTATCCCTGGCGGTTTCTACGAGTTTGCTAAGCGCTACCCAATGAGCAACGGTGAACTTTATCCAGGATTTGTCGCAGCTTCTGCTGACAAGATCTTTGAGAGTACTAACGGGTAGTTATAAGAGTCGAGATTCGGGCTTCGCCCTGCGAGAATTTAGAACGGGCTGTGCCCTTCGAGAGGGGCGGGCTAATGGCGATGCTGTGTAGCCTTAAGTACTCAAGGTTTTGACAAAACGAGCCCTTAATAAGCCATAATTTTCTCGATTCTCGATTCTCGATTCTCGATTCTCGATTCTCGATTCTCGATTCTCGATAAAAAAGCCACCAATGTCTCCATTGGTGGCTTTTAAAATTTTAGCGGTTAATCGAAATTAACGAGTACCGTAAACCACGATAGTTTTACCGTGTGCAGAAATTAGGTTCTGCTCTTCTAGCATCTTCAAGATACGACCTACTGTCTCACGAGAACAGCCAACGATTTGACCGATTTCTTGACGAGTGATCTTAATCTGCATGCCATCTGGGTGAGTCATCGCATCTGGTTGCTTCGCTAGGTTTAGTAGCGTTTGAGCAATACGGCCAGTTACGTCTAGGAATGCTAGGTCACCTACTTTTTGGCTAGTCACTTGTAGGCGGCTTGCCATTTGCGCAGATAAGCGCATTAGGATGTCTGGGTTCACTTGGATAAGCTGACGGAATTTCTTAAATGAGATTTCCGCAACTTCACAAGGAGATTTAGCACGAACCCATGCTGTACGCTCTTGGTCTTCTTCGAATAGACCAAGTTCACCGATAAAGTCACCTTGGTTTAGGTAAGAAAGGATCATTTCCTTACCTTCTTCGTCTTTAATAAGAACCGCTACTGAACCTTTTACGATGTAGTACAAAGTTTCTGCCTTTTCGCCCGCGTGAATTAGCGTGCTCTTTGAAGGGTACTTATGAATATGACAGTGTGAAAGAAACCACTCTAATGTTGGGTCGGTTTGAGGTTTACCTAGAACCATAATATCTCACTTCCTCTGCAGGGTACGCTTGCCGCTTTCCATATTTTAGCTAAGCCTTAATCAAGACCTACTAGGATAAGAGCACTTTACAAATGCTGCAAGCCAACTTGTGTTTCGGTAAGAAATAGTATCCTTTTTCGAAAACGATTTCTTGATTTTAATCGGGTACAACTGGGGTTTTAGTACGCAAAACTGTGCACATGATCACGGTATGAAAAGTAATCGTGTTCTAGCTGTGGGTATTAACCAATTTTGCCCGTTTCGATGAGCTGTTGAAGTATCGGTTTAACGATTAGCTCCATGGCAAAACTCATCTTACCGCCAGGGACAACAATCGTGTTATGACGCGACATAAATGCCCCATCAATCATTGCCAGTAGATATGGGTAATCTACGTTTTTAATGCCTCGTAATCGGATAACAACAAAACTCTCATCTAAACTCGGAATGCCTTTGGCGTTAAGCGGGTTAGATGTGTCGACGGTAGGGACACGTTGAAAGTTAATATGAGTACGAGAAAACTGCGGGGTAATGTAGTTCAAATAGTCATCCATGGAGCGGACGATAGAGTCCATCACCGCTTCACGTGAGTGACCACGATCGCGGGTATCGCGAACGAATTTCTGAATCCACTCTAGGTTCACGATAGGCACCATGCCAATTAGAAAATCAACATGCTGTGAGACGTTAACCTCGCCATCGACAACACCGCCATGTAGACCTTCATAAAACAGGACGTCGGAGTTTTCTGGCAGATCTTGCCAAGGCGTAAAGGTACCTGGCATTTGATTGTATGGAACCGCTTCATCGAACGTATGCAGGTAACGACGGATTTGACCGACGCCCTCTTGACCGTACTTGCGGAAGAACTCTTCAAGTCCATTGAAGTCGTTCGCCTGAGGGCCAAAGTAACTGATATGGCGACCCTGCTCACGTGCCTTTCGGATTTCGACATCCATTTCAGGGCGCGTAAAGCGGTGGAAGCTATCTCCTTCAACCCAGGCGGGTTTGACATCCATCATATTGAACATCTTGCGGAAAGCTTCAGAAGTCGTTGTGGTACCAGCTCCAGAGGAACCAGTGACCGCAATAATCGGGTGTTTTGCTGACATGACAAACCTTGTCGTAATCTAATCCTTTAAACGAAAACCACTATAGCACGCTTTAGTGGTCAGTCACTGTATGCGATGCGTTAAAGTACTAAAACTTTCGTTTGAGTTGAATATCGACGGTTTCGTGCAGTTCAGAGAACACAACAACGGCTTCCCCTGACTCCAACTGGGTACGTATCTGGTCGATTTTGTCTTGCAGCGAGACCTCGACATCCCCGTAGTCTGTTCCTTCACGCAGGACAAACTCACGAATGAGATTTTCTAGTGTCGTAGGTTCGATTTGTTGCCATGGAACGATCATAAATACCTCTTTATTTTATGATTTAGGCCAAGGTGATTGACTACGCGGAGAGAGCCAAACTTTCATAGTATGCGGGTAGTGCCTCTTCGAGCCAAAACCTCGGCTTTAACGCACTGCCGGTAACAAAACCAACATGCCCACCTTGTTCAAACAGTCGGTAGTCAATGTTATCTGGCAAGACATATTTTGGAATCACAGCGTCGGTCATGAACGGATCATCTTTCGCATGGATGATCTGTGTGGGTAGGGTGATTTCTTTTAAGCGATGAATGCCCGAGCAGCGCTGATAATAGTCTTCCGCGTCTTTGAAACCATGCAGTGGGGCGGTGATCAGATCATCAAACTCGTAAAGCTTGGTCACGCGTTTGATGTTTTGATAGCTCAATCCAAGCTCTCCTTTCAGCAGTTGATGCTTTTGCAGTGCGCTTTTCTTCAATGATGACAGGAGATAATTTTTATACAGCTTGGAAAAGCCTTGTTCGATGCGCTCAGAGCAGGCAGACAGGTCTAGTGGCGCAGACACTATGGTGGCGGCATCAATCAGAGGCTCTTGATTGTATTTAGCAAGGTAGTTGGCCAGCATATTGCCGCCAAGAGAAATTCCTACCGCGACTTTAGTTTGGTGTGGGAACAGCGAATCTAGGTGTTCAAGGAAGAAGCGGGCGTCTTCCACTTCACCTGAGTGATAGGCGCGAGCAAGTTTGTTGGGCTTACCGCTACAGCCACGAAAGTGCATCATCACCGACAGCCAGCCTTGCTTAGCAAAAGCATCCATTAAACCATTGGCATAGGGGCTGTAGAAGCATCCTTCCAAACCGTGGAATAAAACAAAAATCGGCTTGTCTTTGGCCGACTCGCCATTGATATCTTCACTCCAAGCGATATCGAGGAAGTCTCCATCCGGAGTATCTAAGGTTTGCCAAGTTGGTTCAAATAGGGCTTTTTTGCGAATAAAACGCGGAGCAAGCGTTTGTAGATGCGGGTTGGCTAATCCTTTAGCGGCAACAAAATGAGTCATAACGGTTCCGAAGCTTAGGGCTTATAGATTGGCGATATCATCGATAGGTTCAGCAAAAGCCTCATACAGCTGCTCACCGCCTAATTGGCGGCAGTAACGTAAAGTAAGGGGCTCAGCGTGATTCACTGTAAGTTCAATACTGTTGATACAATCGACCAGATCAGATTGCTGCTGCTTTTCTAATTGCAGCTCAAATTGCAGTGATTCACGATACAAGGTATCTGGGAGGTGGAGCTTGAGTTTTCGTCTTAGCTCGCGGTAACTGTGCAATAAGGCTTCTGAGCGCCCTAGGCATTCTTCAACTTTGTGCCAGTCTTGCTCCTGAAAGCAAACCTGCTGCTCGTCGAGCCATTTAAGCAACAGGAGTAGGTTAACGTTACCTTTGAAATGATTTTGTAGATGGAGGCACGCCTCTTTTACTTCTCGCACACTGTAGTACTGCAAGCTAAATTGCCACAACCGTTCCAGTGTTAAAGAAATAGCGACGTGCTTTGAACTCATTGGCTATTGAACTCCTGCTCCATATTCTCTAGCTCTTCTTGCAGAGCCATCCATTCCATTTCGACATCTTCTAGCTCACCTTTGCTATTGGCCTGAATAGCTAACACTTCGTTAAGTTTAGCTTTATTTTCGGCATCATAAAGTGAGTTATCTGATAATTGCGTTTCTGCTTCCGCAAGTTTAACGCCCAACTTATCCATTTTTTCTTCAAGTTTTGTCAGGTTTTTGCGAATTGGTGCCGTTTGCTTGCGGAACTCGGCTTCACGACGTTTTTGGTCTTTCTTGGCCGCCGCGCTGTTTACAGAGCTTTTCTCTGGTTGCTGAGCTTGAGCCTCTCGGCGCTCGGCTTTTTGTTGTTCCGTCAACCACTTGTAGTAATCAGCTAGGTCGCCATCAAATGGTGCAACTTGGCGGTCATGAACAAGATACAGATCATCGGTGGTTGCACGTAACAAGTAGCGGTCGTGCGAAACAATCACCATGGCACCTTCAAAGGTTTGCAGAGCCATCGTGAGCGCTTGACGCATATCAAGGTCAAGGTGGTTAGTTGGTTCATCGAGGAGCAACAGGTTAGGCTTTTGCCACACGATCAAAGCCAGTACTAGACGCGCTTTCTCGCCACCAGAAAACGGTGCGACTTTTTCTAGTGCTTTTTCGCCTTGGAAGCCAAAACTGCCTAAATAGTTACGCAGTTCAAGCTCGTTCTTATCTGGGGCGATTTGCATCATATGCTGCAGTGGCGTTTCTTCAGGGTGTAGCGTTTCCAACTGGTGCTGAGCAAAGTAGCCAATTTTGACGCCTTGTGAGTAGGTTAGATCGCCGCCCTGAGGAATAAGCTCACGCGAGAGCAATTTGATGAGCGTTGATTTACCCGCACCATTGCGACCGAGAAGGCCAATGCGACTACCAGGGACTAGGTTAAGGCGAATCTTTTCTAAAATCAGATTGTCACCATAGCCTGCCGACACTTCATCCATCATGATGATTGGGTTTGGCAAGGCCTCGGGATCGCGGAACTGAAAACTGAATGGGTTATCAAGCTGAGCAGGTAGTACTTTTTCCATACGCTCAAGGGCTTTAATACGGCTTTGTGCTTGGCGAGCTTTTGAGGCTTTATAGCGGAAGCGGTCGATATAACTTTGCATATGCGACATTTGCTTTTGCTGCTTTTCAAATTGAGCTTGCTGCAAGATAAGTTTTTGCGCGCGCTGATCTTCAAACGAAGAGTAGTTACCCGTGTACTCATTGAGTTGCTGGTTTTCGACATGAATAACACGACCCACGATAGGATCTAGGAAATCACGGTCGTGAGAGATAAGCACAAGCGTGCCAGGGTAGTTCTGTAGCCAGCGTTCGAGCCACATAACAGCATCAAGATCTAAGTGGTTGGTTGGCTCATCGAGTAGCAAAAGATCGGAGCGACAAAGCAGCGCTTGTGCTAGGTTAAGGCGCATACGCCAACCACCAGAAAACTGAGTGAGGTTCCAGCTCATCTGATCTTGGCTAAAGCCTAAACCATCGAGTAGCTCTGCAGCGCGTGAGCGAATACTGTAGCCACCAATGGTTTCAATCTTGCCATGGATTTCGGCGACTAAAGTGCCTTTGTCCTGTTGCTCTGCCGATTCTAGCTCTGATTCAAGGCGGCGGTATTCACGGTCACCATCAATGACATACTCAATCGCACTGCGCTCCAGTGCAGGGGTTTCCTGTGCCACCCACGCCATTTCCCAGTGCGCCGGTTTACTGAAGTTACCCGCGTCAATAGAGAGTTCGTCTTTGATTAGGGCGAATAGGGTTGACTTACCACAACCGTTTTTGCCGACTAGACCGACTTTATCGCCTGGATGAATGGTCGCCGAAGCTTGATCTAGAAGTGGTTTGCCACCTCGAAGAAGCTGGATGCCAGAGAAGGTAATCATAATCTTTTGCTTTGTCTTTGCTCGTATTGCGACGAATAGTAGGGTAGTTAACGAGTTATGTCGATCGTTGCGTTATTGCCACTAACAACGTATAACAAACTGATAACGATAAATGGCAATAAAAACAGTCATAACTGGCTATTCATAACATTAAGGATTGCTGTCGAAGGAATGCAGAGTTTATCATCCGACAAGCCTAAAGTGTTGGTGCTTTACGCCCATCCAGAGTCACAAACTTCTGTGGCTAATCAAATGATGATCAAGAAGATTGAATCGCTTGATCACGTCCACGTGCACGATCTTTATGCACACTACCCAGATTTTTTTATTGATGTTCCGGCTGAGCAGAAATTGCTTGAAGAACACGATGTGATTGTGTTCCACCATCCTCTTTATATGTACTCTTGTCCCGCTTTGCTTAAAGAGTGGTTCGATCGCGTTCTCGGTAAGGGGTTCGCCTACGGCAAGGGGGAAGCGCTGAAAGGAAAATACTGGCGCAGCGTGATTACCACCGGAGGCAAAGAAGAAGCTTTTGGGCGCTCCGGTTACAACCGCTATCCGCTCGATGAAATTCTGCAGCCGTTTGAGCTAACAGCGGCGCTGTGTCAGATGGAGTGGATTGAGCCACTGGTGCTCTATTGGGCACGCAATGTCAGTGAAATGGAACGCTATCAACATGCAGAGACCTATCGTCAATGGCTGAATAATCCATTGCTAACCTATACTGAACAAGTAGTAGGGGGTGGGAATGGCGCTTGAAAGTGATTTTCTCCAGAGTAGTGTGATCTTTCTAACGGCTGCGGTAATTGCCGTGCCGCTTGCTCAGCGATTGGGTCTTGGCTCAGTGCTGGGCTATTTGCTTGCGGGCGTTGCTATTGGTCCTTGGGGGCTAGGTTTGATCCGCGATGTTGAAGCCATTCTCCATTTTGCTGAGTTTGGTGTCGTCCTGCTGCTGTTTCTGATCGGTTTGGAACTGAATCCGAAAAAACTCTTACAAATGAAAGGCCCCATATTAGGGCTTGGCGGGGCGCAAGTTGTTGTCACTACTTTAGTTTTGTCTTGTGTTGCTTATCTGGCAGGAACGTCTTGGCAAACTAGTCTTGTAATTGGCATGGGCTTAGCACTTTCTTCTACAGCTATTGCCCTACGAGTCATCGAAGAGCAAGGGTTAGCTGGTGGCGAGACCGGACAGTCTGGTTTTGCGGTTCTGCTATTCCAAGATATTGCGGTCATTCCTATGCTCGCGATTCTTCCTGTCTTAGCCGGGAATACAGCAGGTAACTGGCTTGATGCGTTGTGGATGCTAGGTGGTGTCGGCGGGTTGCTGGTTGGTGGTCACTTCCTACTTAGGCCTCTATTTCGTTATGTAGTGCTCAGTGGCGTTAGAGAGCTGTTTACAGTCGCGGCACTGTTGTTGGTCATTGGCATCGCCCTGTTAATGAAACACCTTGGTTTATCCATGGCACTTGGCACCTTCTTGGCAGGGGTGCTGTTAGCAGAAAGCGAATATCGTCATGAGCTTGAAATTGCCATCGAACCATTCAAAGGCTTGCTGCTTGGACTGTTCTTCATTGCTGTTGGCATGGCGGTTAATCTTGGCTTACTTGCTTTAGAGCCTTTCACGATATTAGCCGCTGTTGTCGGTTTAGTTATCGTTAAGGGGCTGATTCTTTACCTTCTAGCACGACTCGCGGGCAGCAGCGCTAAAGCTCGCAGTAAGATGGCAGCAATACTTAGCCAAGGTGGTGAGTTTGCTTTCGTTATATTTACTGCCGCAAGCAGCGAAGGCTTAATCAACCAAGAACAAACCGCCTTTTTGTTGGTTGTCGTCAGTTTGTCTATGGTCACGACGCCGCTGCTGCTGATGGCGCAAAACAAATGGTATGCCCGTGGCCTAAACGCAGAATCGGTCGAAGCGCTGCGCAGCGATGTTATTAATAAGCAGCCGAGAGTCATCATTGCAGGCTTCGGTCGTTTTGGTCAGATTATTGGCCGTTTGATGTATGCCAATAAGATCAAAGTGACCGTTTTGGAAAGTGATGCCAGCCAGATCCAGTTGCTGCGCAAATATGGCTATAAAGTCTTTTATGGTGATGCAACTCAGCTCGATTTGCTGCGCGCGGCTGGGGCAGATAAAGCAGAGGCCATGGTTATCTGTACTGACTCGCCAGATGAAATCATGAAGATTATTGAGCTGTGCCAAACCCATTTCCCTGATTTGAAACTGCTCGCACGTGCTCGAAGCCGCGTCGAAGCTTATCAACTTCTGAGCCATGGGGTAGACAACTACTCGCGTGAAACCTTCTTAGGTGCCTTAGATCTTGGTCGTCAAACCTTAATCAATTTAGGCATGCACCCGTATCAAGCAAAGCGAGCGGAAGCGCATTTTAGAAAGCTCGATAATGCTATGCTCAAAGAATTGCTTCCTCAGCACAATGATGACAAACAATTGGCCCAAAGAGCCAAAGAAGCCCGCAAAGAACTGGAAGAGATATTTGGCCGAGAAATCGAGAGCGATCAACAAGCCAAAAACTTCTGGGATTAATTTAGGTCACTAGACCCCAATAACTGAGTTGTACAATGAAGAAAAGATTTATCGCAGGCGCCAGTTGCCCAAAGTGTTCAGCACAAGACACTTTGCGCTGGTGGATAGAGAACAATATTGAGTTAGTAGAATGTGTTGAATGTGGTCACCAAGACCAACGTCAGCCACAGTCCGTAGAGAAAACAGAGCATGGCGGTCAAGAAATGATCGGCATTTTTAAGCCCGATTGATTGTGTTTCTATAAATCATCCCCATAATACCCCCGTAGAAAGTTTATAGACCTTAGTTTGGGCTAAGGTCCTTTATTCTCCTTGGAGTAAATATGAAAATTGAAAAGAACGTAGTTGTAAGCCTTGCTTACCAAGTGAAATTGGAAGACGGTGTTGTTGTTGATCAGTCTACGGCTGATGCGCCATTAGATTACCTACACGGCAACAACAACCTAATCACTGGTCTTGAAACAGCACTAGAAGGTAAGGAAGCAGGCGCTAAGTTCTCTGTAACCGTTTCTCCAGAAGAAGCATACGGTGAGCACAACGACGCACTTGTACAACGTGTTCCTGCAAATGTATTCCAAGGTGTTGAACAAATCGAAGTAGGTATGCGTTTCCTAGCGGATACTGACCAAGGTCCAATCCCTGTAGAAGTGACTGAAGTTGATGGCGATGAAGTGGTTGTTGATGGTAACCACATGCTTGCGGGTCAAACTCTGACTTTCGACGTTGAAGTTGTAGCGGTACGTGAAGCGGCAGCAGAAGAAGTTGAGCACGGTCATGTTCACCAAGCTGGTGGCTGTGGTCATGACCACGATCACGAAGGTGGTTGCTGTGGTGGCGAAGGCCATGATCACGGTGAAGAGAAGAAAGATGGCTGCTGCGGTGGCGGTAGCTGCGGTTCTCACTAATCCGTTAGCTTATAGCTAGATTGTAAAAGGCGTTTCCCGCTGTACGGGAAACGCCTTTTTTGTTATTAACTTATCAGTCAACTCGTTGTTAGGAGAGCCGTCGATGACTCAACCATTCTCAATCGCCATACATGGCGGAGCCGGAACTATATTACGTGATCAAATGAGCGAAGAGTTAAAGGCTTCTATCCTAGCTGACCTTGAAGCTTCGGTTCGCGCTGGGCATAGCATTCTAGCTCAGTCGGGTGATGCGCTTGATGCGGTCGTTGCCGCGGTTAAAGTGCTCGAAGACTCACCTAACTTTAATGCAGGCAAGGGCTCTGTCTTAACCCATAAAGAGATGGTTGAAATGGACGCGTCTGTCATGCACGGCAAAGATAAAAATGCCGGTGCTATAGCAGGTGTGCGTCATATCAAAAATCCAATTGAGCTTGCACGCGATGTGATGAACAAGAGCAACCATGTATTACTGATTGGTGAAGGGGCCGAGGAGTTTGCATTCGAGCATGGTTACGAGTTCACCGAGCAGGACTATTTTTTCACCGACCGCCGCTATGAGCAGCTGTTATCGATGAAAGAGAAAGGCTTGTTTGCTTTGTCTGAGTCTAAATATCCTGATGATAAGAAATACGGCACAGTAGGGGCGGTAGCACTGGATCAGCAAGGCAACCTTGCAGCGGCAACCAGCACTGGGGGCGTGACTAACAAGAAATATGGCAGGGTAGGTGACTCTTCGATCATCGGCGCTGGGACATTTGCAGAGAATGGCAATGTTGCTGTTTCCACCACAGGAATGGGTGAGTTCTTCATTCGTCAAACTGTCGCGGGCGATGTTGCCGCCAGAATGCGTTACCTGAAAGAAGATTTAGCCACCGCATGTGAGACGATTGTTCAAGGTGAGCTCAAAGAGATGGGCGGAGAAGGCGGTCTGATTGCCGTTGATGCCCAAGGACAACTCCATTTTGCGATGAACAGCAGTGGCATGTATCGAGCAGGCATCGACGCAATTGGTCGTTTTAGCGTGAAAATCTACGCAGACGAGTAGCTAGTAAGCGACTTGAATCCACCAAGAGTGCTATTAAGTCGCTGATATAATGCGACGTTAGCTGAGTCACCCCTTTATTTAAGCGGTATTACGCTTAGATGATTAAAAAATGACTGCAAGAAATGTGATTCAGTGCTAGAATCCATTTTTAACTAGCAACAGATACTGGAAAGATGGGAAATAACGTAGTCGTTCTGGGCACCCAATGGGGTGACGAAGGTAAAGGTAAAATTGTTGACCTTTTAACTGAAGATGCAAAGTATGTGGTTCGCTACCAAGGCGGTCACAACGCAGGTCACACTCTTGTAATTGACGGTGAAAAAACCGTTCTTCACTTAATTCCATCAGGCATCCTACGCGATAACGTAAAATGTGTTATCGGTAACGGCGTTGTACTATCGCCTGAAGCACTTCTTAAAGAAATGAAGCCTCTTGAAGCGCGTGGTATCCCGGTTCGTGAGCGTCTTTTCGTTTCTGAAGCTTGTCCTCTAATTCTTCCTTACCACATCGCTATCGACAACGCGCGTGAAATCGCTCGTGGTGCTAAAGCGATTGGTACAACTGGTCGTGGTATCGGTCCTGCTTACGAAGATAAAGTTGCTCGTCGCGGTCTACGCGTTGGCGACCTATTCGATATGGCGACTTTCGCAGAGAAGCTAAAAGAAGTCATGGAGTTCCATAACTTCCAACTAGTTAACTTCTACAAAGCGGAACCAGTAAGCTACGAAGAAGTACTTGAGCAAGCGAAAGGCTACGCTGAACTACTAACGTCAATGGTTATCGACGTAACTGACGAACTAGACGCAGCACGTAAGCGCGGCGACAAGATCATGTTCGAAGGCGCTCAAGGTACTCTACTAGACATCGACCACGGTACATACCCATACGTAACTTCATCTAACACGACTGCTGGTGGTGTTGCTGCAGGTTCTGGTTTTGGCCCACGTCACATCGGTTACATCCTTGGTATTACTAAGGCTTACTGTACTCGCGTTGGTTCAGGTCCATTCCCAACTGAGCTTTACGATGGTCTAGACAAGCAAGACCCAGTAGGTAAGCACCTAGGTGATGTTGGCCACGAGTTTGGCGCAACAACAGGTCGTCTACGTCGTACAGGTTGGTTCGATGCAGTGGCAATGCGCCGTGCAATCCAAATCAACTCTCTAACTGGTATGTGTCTGACTAAACTAGACGTTCTTGATGGTCTAAAAGAGATCAAGATCTGTACTGGTTACAAGATGAAAGATGGCTCTATCCTAGAAGTTTCTCCAATGGCTGCAGAGTCATTCGAAGAAGCGACGCCAATCTACGAAACTATGCCAGGTTGGTCTGAGACAACATTTGGTGCTAAGTCACTAGACGCGCTTCCACAAGCAGCTCTAGATTACATCAAGCGTATCGAAGAGCTAACGGGTGTACCAGTAGACATCATTTCTACAGGTCCAGACCGTAACGAAACAATCATTAAGGTTCACCCTTACCAGGCTTAATCTCTGATTGTTCAGCAATTTTAAAAACCGGCGTCTATCGCCGGTTTTTTTATAACCAATTTTTCTTGCGATTCCCTTAACTTACGGCAACAATTTGCCATAGAACGGCAATTTTGATTAAAGAGTTAGCATTGATTGCCGATACTAGTATCAAGCTTGCCGTGTTTGCGGCAAATCTGATGTTGACGAAAAAGCATCAATGGTCGAAGTTAAGAGTGCAGAAAATGAAGCTAAGAAAATTAGCTGCTTCGATGGTGTTGGCGTTAAGTGCCTCATGGGTACAGGCAAATGAATTGCCTGATATCGGTGAGCCAATACCTATATATACCGAAGCCGAACTAATTAAACTCATCAACAACAACCAACATTTAGAGCGTGTAAAAGCCGATAACTGTCAGCTTGTTGAAGATATTGTGGCTCGTGCGACTCGAATCAGCTTACCTGCGTATGAATTTTTATACGGAGATATGTTGGCATGGGGCGTGTGTGTTAATCAAGATGTAGAGCTAGGTCTCTACTACATGGAAAATGCTGCCCACCAAGGTTTGCCAGCGGCTCTAGAGCAGATTGGTCGTTACTACTCACGTGGCACCTTAGTTCAGCAAGATAAGGAGCGCGCAATTCCTTACTTGCGTGAAGCGGCGGCTATGGGCAATCTAAATGCGCGTATTCACTTAGCAGAACTGCTGCTACGTGATTATGGTAGTCCGCTTGACTATGAAGATGCCTATCGTTGGCTATATAACTCGGTCACGGCGGATCAGCGGGTACACAAACGCATTAGTGTGCTAAGGCAAGGTTTAGAGAGGCGCATGCCTCAGAACATTATCGCCAGAGCGAAAAAGCGCGATACCTTCTGGTAACAGCGAAAAAGTTTAACAGCACCTGACTTACTGCACTCGGTTGGTTGCGAAAATACAAAAATGCCCAGCACTTGCTGGGCATTGTTATTACTAGACTGTGGTTATTGGACCACTTCACCAGATTCAATCACTGTCTCGCGAACCACTTTAGTGAACTCAAGTGCTTCTTTGCGAATCGCTTCTTCATCGACAGTGAGCATTTCGCGATCTTGCATCAGTACGTTTCCATCAACAATAGAGTGACGCACATTGCCTGAGTTTGCTGAGTAAACCAAAGCCGAGTAAGGGTTATAGACTGGCACCATATTTGGTGCTTTAGTGTCGATGACAATGATATCTGCCAGTTTGCCCGCTTCAAGAGAACCGATTTTGTCTTCCATATGCAGCGCTTTGGCCGCACCCATGGTCGCCATATCAATTACTTTGATTGGTGGCATTGCCGCGCGATCTTTGTTAACCAGTTTATGTACTTTAGCCACTTGGTTGAATTCATCAATAGTACTTAAAGTGTTACCTGACATAGGTCCATCAGTACCTAAGCCAATACGAACCTCTTCATCGTACATCTTAAGAGCAGGAGAAACGCCTTTTGCAGATTTAATATTGGCACTCATGTTGTGTGCGACGCCCATATCTGCTTCTTTCACCAGTTTGATGTCTTCGTCATCAACTAAGATCATGTGCGCGCCAACCAGATTTTTGTTCAGTGCGCCAATGCTATGCATGTATTGAACAGGCGATAGACCATCAGAGCGCTCTGCGATTTTCTCTTCTTCACGGTGTGACTCCGCTAAGTGAATCATCACTGGCACATCATGTTCAAGCGACAGCTTAGCCACTTTTTGCAGTGTTTCTGTGGTGTTCGTATATGGGGCGTGTGGCGCGAAAGCAGGTGTGATTCGCGGGTGGTCTTTGTACTCTTCGATAAAGTTAAGGGCGTACTGAATGCCTTCATCTGCGTTGGCAGCGTCAGCAACCGGGAACTTAATCACTGTTTCGCCCAATATGGCTCGCATGCCGATCTTATCGACGGTCTTTGCCACTTCATCTTCAAAATAGTACATGTCCGCATAAGTGGTTACGCCACCTTTAACCATTTCGACGTTACCAAGGTTTGCCCCGATACGTACCATATCACGTGAAACAAGCTTAGCTTCTAGTGGGAAAATATAGCGGTGGAGTCGATCAGGGACATCGTCAGCAAGAGAGCGAAATACCGTCATAGAGACGTGAGTATGGGTATTGATAAGGCCAGGCATAACAATATCGCCATCCACATCCAGTACTTTCTTCGCTTGGTATTGTTTCTCCAGTGATTGATCGCCGACTGCAATGATTTGATTGCCCTTAACCACTACCGTTCCTTTTTCATACACGGTTTTATCTTGGTTCATAGTGAGAACCATGGCATCTGTGATCATTAAATCCGCTTTCTCAGCAGCGGACGCCTGAAGCGAGAACAGACCAAGGCTAGCGATAGCCGAAGCGATTAAGGTACGTTTGATACTCATAGCAACACCTGTAGTAAAAGGAACAGTAAATTTTTCCTAAATCATACCCCCTTCTTTACTAGGTGCAATCGTTTGCTTGGTCAGTTGCAATGAAGTGTGATCTTTATCGTACGATGTTATGAGTTGTGAAGAGTCGAGATAAGTTATGAAAAACAGTTGGAAAAACTGCGAAATTAAAGCGACTTACCTGTAGCTTACCTCGCTAGTCAGATATACTAGTTTTAATTCCCCTCCTTTGCTAATTAGGCGCGCCTATGTCAGACAATATCCATAATGACCCTTTTGCAGCTCGTGAATCGGAAAATTATGAAAACCCGATCCCAAGCCGTGAGTTTATTCTTGAGTTCCTCAGCCAAGCTGGTGTTCCGATGAACCGCAATGATCTCTTTGAAGCTTTAAAGCTGAAAGGAGAAGATCATTATGAAGGCTTACGTCGTCGACTGCGCGCTATGGAGCGTGACGGGCAACTGGTCTTCACTCGCCGTCAATGCTATGCCTTACCAGAGAAGCTGGAAATGGTGAAAGGCTATGTGATTGGTCATAAAGATGGTCATGGATGGGTACGTCCCGAAGGAAGCGTCGGCAAAGATAACGACATCGTACTTCCTCATCACCAAATGAAAAACATCATCCACGGTGACTATGTTTTAGTTCAACCAACGGAGAACTCAAAGCGAGGCCGAAAGGAAGGGCGCTTAGTTCGTGTACTTGAAGAGCGCGTCACGCAAATCGTTGGTCGCTTCTTTATGGAATATGGTTACTCATATGTGGTGCCAGATGACTCGCGCATTAGCCAAGACATCTTGGTCCCGAATGACCTACGTGCAGGGGCGCGTATGGGGAATGTCGTGGTGATTGAAATTACGGATCGTGGCTCTCGTTCTCGCGGTATGATGGGTAAAGTGGTTGAAGTCTTAGGTGAAAACATGGCACCAGGGATGGAGACACAAATTGCGATCCGTACTCACCAAATTCCTCACGAGTGGCCTGAAGCAGTCGATAAGCAAATCGAAGGACTTGGTGAAGAAGTACCGGAAGAGGCAAAGGTCGGCAGGGTAGACCTGCGCGAACTGCCACTCGTGACTATCGATGGTGAAGATGCTCGTGACTTTGACGATGCTGTTTTCTGTGAGAAAAAGAAAAGCGGTGGTTGGAGACTTTGGGTCGCTATTGCTGATGTCAGCTATTATGTTCGCCCAGATAGTGCACTGGATAAAGAAGCGATTAACCGCGGTAACTCGGTTTACTTCCCATCGCAAGTGGTTCCAATGCTCCCGGAAGTATTATCTAACGGCTTATGTTCTCTTAACCCACAAGTCGATCGTCTGTGTATGGTGTGTGAGATGACCATCTCCGAGACGGGTAAATTATCTGGCTATAAGCATTACGAAGCGGTGATGAACTCTCATGCTCGCCTAACCTATAACAAGGTACATCATATCCTTGAAGGGGATGAGGAGCTGCGCCAAAGATACGAACCACTCGTTCCTCACTTAGAAGAGCTGCATAAGATGTACAAGGTGCTTAAGCATGCTCGTGACAATCGTGGTGCGATTGAATTTGAAACGGTGGAAACCAAGTTCATCTTCAATGCGGAGCGTAAGATTGACAGTATTGAACCTGTGATTCGCAACGATGCGCACAAGATTATTGAAGAGTGTATGATCTTAGCCAATATCGCTTCTGCTTCTTTGGTCGAAAAAGCAAAAGAACCGGCACTCTACCGAATTCACGAATCTCCGGGTGAACTCCGTCTGCAAGGTTTCCGTGACTTCTTGGGTGAGTTAGGTCTGCACTTAAATGGTGGTTTAGAGCCATCGCCAACCGATTATGCTGACTTAGTTAAACAAATTGGCGAGCGTCAAGACAAAGAGCTGATTCAAACCATGCTGTTGCGTTCGATGAAGCAAGCGGTCTACAACGCAGATAACTGCGGCCACTTTGGCTTGGCACTAAAACGCTACGCGCACTTTACCTCGCCTATTCGTCGCTACCCAGACTTGCTATTGCATCGCGCGATTAAATATCTAATTGCCAAAGAAAATGGCACATTGAAAGATCGCTGGACACCAACCGGTGGTTGCCACTATTCATTTGACGACATGGACTTCTACGGTGAGCAATGTTCGATGACTGAGCGTCGCGCCGATGATGCGACTCGCGAAGTTTCTGATTGGCTCAAATGTGAATACATGCAAGACCATGTTGGTGAAGAACTCGAAGGCGTTATCGCTAATGTTACTGGTTTTGGTTTCTTCGTTCGTCTTAGCGATCTGCATATTGATGGCTTGGTACATATTTCAGCGCTGGCGAATGACTACTATCAATTTGACCCTATTGGTCAGAGACTTATCGGTGAAAGCTTTGGTGCTATCTATCGATTAGGTGATGCAGTGAAAGTCAAAGTGCTTTCCGTTAATCTCGATGATCGTCAAATTGACTTTGAATTAGTCGAAACAAGTCGTAAGCTACGCGGCGAAGGGAAGACGGCTAAGAAGCGCGCGGCAGAGGCGAAAAGAAAAGCCAAAGAGAAAAAACGCGCCGCAACCAAAGGTGGCAAAGCAGGCCGTAAAGCCAGCCCTGACGTTGAACCAACCAAACGTCCGGAGCCATCAGAGTCAGGAACAGGCAAGAAGCCGAAAGTGACTAAGGCGCGTAAGAAAAAGCCGGGCGCAAAACCTAAGAAAGCCAAGCGTACTAAGAAAGCTGCGCAGTAAGAATTTAACCCAACAGGTTTTTAAATGAGTAACGAATTTATCTATGGTATCCACGCTGTAAAAGCAGTACTAGAGCGTGAACCAGAGCGTTTCATTGAAGCGTTCGTATTAAAAGGTCGTCAAGATGACCGTCTAATGCCGATTCTGAATGAGCTACAAGTGTGTGGTGTTTCAATTCAGCAGATGACTCGTAAAACGTTAGATGACAAAGCTCGTGGGGCTAACCATCAAGGGATTATGGCGCGTGTTAAGCCCGCTAAACAGCTTAATGAAAATGACTTAGATGACATTCTTGCTAAGCATGAGTCACCACTACTGTTAGTTCTTGATGGTGTCACAGACCCGCACAACCTAGGTGCTTGTCTACGTAACGCTGACGCAGCAGGTGTTGCGGCGGTTATTGTGCCTAAAGACAAATCAGCAAACATTACAGCGACAGTCAGTAAAGTGGCTTGTGGCGCGGCGGAGACTGTACCTTTGGTTCGCGTGACTAACCTAGCTCGCACCATGCGCGCGTTGCAAGAGCAGGGGGTATGGTTTGTTGGTACAGCAGGTGAAGCGACACACGACATATACCAAGCGAAGCTAACAGGTTCGCTAGCTATCGTTATGGGCGCAGAAGGTGACGGTATGCGCCGCCTGACTCGCGAAACATGCGATGACTTAATCAAGATCCCAATGGCAGGCAGTGTCTCAAGCCTAAACGTCTCTGTTGCATCAGGCGTGTGTCTATTTGAAGCGGTGCGCCAGCGCTTAGCTTAAAAGCGAGGGAAGAGTCGAGAACGGACTTCGTCCTGTAGAACGCTGCGCTCCGAGATGCGAGAGAGATTGTAGAGTTTTTAGAAAAATACG